>ULUT01046897.1_pt1 | contig 53993 bp, 39 predicted proteins | sample 1958691 | NCBI WGS metagenome assembly ULUT01 (sample SAMEA4835766, study PRJEB28245) | human gut metagenome | biome: gut microbiome; material: fecal sample | place: Denmark | collected 2008 | reverse complement strand
GCTACAATAGCAATCTTATTAGGATCGATTGCTGCAGTCCCCCCTGCTCCGTTTCCACTTCCACAGCCGGTTGTACCTGCCACCGTCATAGCCAGTGCCAATAATAGACTTAAAACCTTTTTCTTCATCTTGTGTCCTCCCTTTTTTACCTTTGTTCTCCCATAATAGTTTTCTTTATTTTATAAAGCCTCCAGGTAAATTTCCCGGATTTCTTCCTTTGTAAAATGCTGTGGATGCGCAGCCATTGCAGGTGCGGATACCTTTGCACAATTATCCGTCATCCAGTCCACATCTGATTCCTTTATTCCTTCCTGTGAAAGCGTTGTTTTCACTTCCAGCACCTCCAGCAGTTCCTGTATTCTGGGAACAAGTTCTCTTCTGTCCTTTCCACCCAGCAGCCTTGAGATTTTATCAAACTTTGCCGGTGCAGTCTCAAAGGACTTTTGATAAATAATCGGTGTCAAAGCCGCCAATCCCCGTCCATGTACAATATCACGCAATCCACTTGCCGGGTGCTCCATACCATGCGGTGCCGTAACGCCTGCCATGTTAATATTCATTCCGCCAAGTGCAACTACTACATCACAGTGCTGTTCCGTAAGCAGCCTGATGCCTTCTTCCATTATGTCAGAAGTAGGATTCGCTGATACCTGAGCAAAAACAACACAATCAACACCTGCTTTTTCCAGCAAAGCCTTTACTTTGTCTAACAAACCTGTTTTTCTGGTACTGTTTTTTCCCCGTAACAAGCAGTGCCCGCTTTTCATATTTTGCGTTCTCCACTCCCACGGTCTCTACTCTGCCCTCACCAAAAGAAAGATTCACTGGCAGATAAAATTGAAAATCCATATCCAGTCTCCCTTCTTCAGCTTACATACATCTACGGATTGCTGCCTCAAGAATATCCAAGCCAGCCTCCAGCTGCTCATCTGTAATCACAAGTGGTGCCAAAAAGCGAATTACATTTCCATAAATTCCAGCGTTTTCAATAATCAATCCATTCTGTATACACTCCTGAACAACTTCAGAAACAAGCGTTGGATTAGGCTGCTTGCTCTCCTGGTCTTTTACAATTTCAAGGCCAATCATTGCGCCTATCCCTCTTACATCGCCAATAACTGGCAGCTTCTTCTGCATTTTCTGATAACGCTTCATTACCTTTTTTCCAATTTCAACTGCCCGTGCCTCAAAATTTTCCTTCTCCATAATCTCAATTACCTGAAGTGCAGAAGCACATGCAAGCGGGTTTCCACAAAAAGTACCTCCTATTACACCACAAGGCACTGCTTCCATGATTTCTTCCCGTGCAGTGATTGCACTGAGTGGGATACCACCTGCAATGGATTTTGCTGTTGTTACTATATCCGGCTGTGCATCCGCATCCTTCCAGTAATCGCTTGCAAACATTCTCCCTGTTCTGCAAAATCCACTCTGCACTTCATCTGCGACTAAAAGAATTCCATACTTATCACAAATTTTTCTAACTGCTTTTACCCATTCTATCGGAGCGGGTACGAATCCTCCCTCGCCCTGCAAAGGCTCCACCACAATTGCTGCCACAAATTCTGCAGGCGATGCCTGTTCAAATACCTGCTCAATACTCTTAATATAATAAGGAATTGCTTCTGTCTCCGGTATCCCCTCTAGCTTCCGATACAGATAGGGAAACTCAGCACGGTATACACCATCTGGAAATGGACCCATGCCATAAGCGTATGCTTTTTTTGATGTCATCGCCATTGTCAGCATGGTTCTTCCATGAAACGCTCCCGAAAATACAATAATATTAGGTCTCTTCGTAAAAGCCTTTGCTATTTTTACTGCATTTTCATCTGCCTCTGCACCACTGTTAGCAAAATACGTTTTTCTTTTCGTACCCTTTACCGGTGCAATGGCATTTAACTTTTCTGCCAGCGCAACATATCCTTCATGTGTAACAATATTAAACATTCCATGGAAATACCGCTCTGACTGTTTTTTTACTGCCTCTATCAGTTCAGGCCTGGAATATCCAATGTTCAGCACACCGACACCACCTACCCAATCAAGGAAATAATTTCCATCCACATCCTCAAGCATGGCGCCTTCTCCTCGCGCTATCACGATAGGGTATACACATTTGATTGCTGAAGGAACTGCCTCACCTCTTCTTGCTATCCATTTTGCTGCTTTTGGCCCTGGAATTTGTTTTGTTACAATTCTAGGCAGCTCATTTTTTAACATTGTCATTTTCTCCACCTTTCTTGTAACATCCCTGCTCTTTTTGTTGTTATTAAAAATATATCATAACATAAAGCACAATTCAATTTGTTCATTTTACAATTTTTTCAATCTTCTTTGTGCTTGACGCACAATAATTATTTTGTTATAATGACAAAAATTCCTTTAAAGGGGGAGCGTACCTATGCAGCCATTATTACTGAATATTTATCACAGCTATCGTGAACAGTATCGCCTGCGTTTGATTGCGGGTGCTGATGGGCTCAGTTCGTCTGTTTCCTGGCTTTATTACACAGAGGATATTGGTAATATTTCTTTTCTGCGCGGTAAAGAGCTTGTCATTACCACCGGTATGATGATTCGCAGCGATCCTAACTGGCTTTATAAGCTGATTGAAGAGCTTGCATTTTCTTCCTGCAGCGGACTGATTATCAATATCGGAAACTATATAAAAGCAGATTCCATTTCCCCTGAAATACTGGCGCTTTGCGATCGACACGATTTTCCATTGTTTACAATGCCCTGGCAGATTCACATTGTTGATATTATGCAGGATATTTGTAATCAAATTTTTATGAATACCTATCAGGAAAATACAATTACTCATCTGTTCAGCGACATTATGACCGATTCTTCCTATCCAATAAAAAAGTATACTGAGCTAGAATCCTACGGCTTCCCTGAAAGAGCACAGTATACTGTTCTTTTATTTGGCAATGCCGTTTCCATCATTAATATTCAAAATCACCTGGATTCCTTGCAGATAAAGTATTGTTTATTTCTTAAGAAAGATAAGATTGTGCTCATTGCACAAAACTGTGCTCGCGAAATTATTCAGAACTTTCTAGATTTGTTATTAGCAAACAATCATTTTAGGCAACGTCAGAACAGCCAGGTTTCACATCCCCGCATTGGTGTTGGCGAAACTGTCCATTCTTTGATGCACGTCAGATACAGCTACGAAAACGCTGTCGTTGCATTGGATGCTGCTATGCAGCAGAATAAGGACTATCTCTTTTTTCAGGATTTTGGCATTCATCGTATCCTTTATTCCGTAACAAATAAAGAGATTCTTCATCATATTTATGAAGAATCTCTTGGAATCTTAGAACGCTTTGATGCCGAAAACAAAACCCAGCTTCTGGAAACGTTACACATTTACTTTCAGTGTCAGAAAAGCATTCTGGATACAGCTAATACGATGTTTACACACCGCAATACCATTAGCTATCGCCTGAAAAAAATCCAGGCGCTTCTTCCCCTATCGCTGGATGAGCCAGAGGATACGCTTATGCTGCAAATGGCTTTTCAAATTCGTTCTATAAAATAATTTTTTTATTTTCATCACAGAACATATTCCGGATTGCCTTGATATTATCCAGTATTTGCGATGGCTTGGATGCGCCAATCAGTACGCTTGTAGTCTTACCATCTCTAATATTCTTCCTTGCAGCTTCATACAAATATTCAGACGTTTTCAGTCCATCTACATCCTGTAAGCCGATGTTGACAACTATCAAAATACCCTGTGCATTTTGATTTTTACAGCCTGGATTCTAAACCCTATACAAACTACAAGGTCAGTATTTTTACCATTTTTTTTACTTTTTTTGCATCCACCATTTCATATGCATTCTTTTGACCTGCGGCATAAGAAAAATCCACTTCCTGCTGTGAGGCAGTCACATCCACGCACCATTTTCGACAAGATGTATGTACCTGCTCCACTTTCGTATATTCCATCAAATCAATTACATTTTCGGCATCCACACCGCTTCCTGCCAAAAATGTGATTTCGTTTCCATATTGGCTTTGCAACCATTGTAATTGTTTTCTCCCCGTCCATACATCCGGTGCACCACCACTGGTAAGAATCCGATCTGTACCAAGAGAGATCAAGGTTTCCACCGCATGCTCCTGCTGTACAACACAATCAAATGCCCGGTGAAATACTGCTTCTTTTCCCTTCTCATGAATAAGCGCAAGCATTTCTTTCGTCCGCATAACATCCAGCGTATGATCTGCTTTCAAAAAGCCAAAAGCAATCCCATCCGCCCCGTGATTCAAAAGCATGCGTGCATCCAAAAGCATGGTCTTATATTCTTCTTCCGAATAACAAAAGCCACCCCCTCTTGGCCGAACCATAGTCACAACAGAAATATCACATTGCTCCTTTGCGCAGAGCAAATTTGCAAGAGACGGAGTCAATCCGCCCAAATACAGCGCACTGTTAAGCTCCACACGATTCGCACCATTTTCCCAGGCTGTTTTCACATCTTCAAAGCTGCCACAGCAAATTTCCAGCAATCCTTTCAAAAGAACCCCTCCTTATATTCCTTTCGTGCCTTTTCACTCACAATATCAACTTTACAGGTGAAATATCGATCTGTAAAGCATGTTTTTCTCCTCCGGGAACTGCTGCTCGACTGAGTAAAAACACAAAAGCCATGTCACCGTACAGGACACCACTCTTATGTCCCATGCAGCGCATGGCCTTTGTGTGATATAAGATTTTAGAAGTTAGGTAATAAGCAATTTGATTTATAAGGCTGCCAGTGTCCTGCCAAGTGCCCTGCAGCTTGCAATTGCACCATCATCCGGGGTTTCCTGGCAGATCACGCCTTCGCCGCCTACAACAGCTGCGCCGGCTGCTGCCATAGCTGCTGTATTTCCACCCTGTGACCAGAATACGATTTTTACTGTTTCCATTGTTATGATTCTCCTCTCTTTTTTATGCCGGAACGATTCCAAGCGGTCTCTGATACAGCCTGATGATCTCCGGTATGCTGCGTCCTTCCTTCAGAAGACAAAGCAGATGATGTTCTGCAAAGGAATACCAGCGGAAGGTTCTCTGTTTCTGTGAAACATTATAGTACACCTTCCAATACCCATTGCAGAGGTAACTGCCTCCCTTATGTAAGATAAAGCCTTCCACATCCTCTACCGGATATCCAAGCAGGATTCCCATTTCATGTGGAAAGTCTTTCATACCCCTGCTGTAGGACTGGTATCTTCTGCGGAAACGGGCCAAAACCGCTGACAGGCTGATGCCCTCATGTCCTGCCCACACACTGTCATAATCTGCTTTATACCCGGCCTTTACCAGCCATGCTTTTCTGTCCGGCTCTCCGAGCATCCTCTGCAGCCATTCCCGGTGATAAAGCAGGATAACCAGCCGTCCCTCTTCCTTCAGAAGAAGATACATACTGATGCTGCTGTCCTTCAGAAGCTCCCGTAACTGAAAAAGCTGTCCTTCAGGAATGATCAGCAGATTGGATACCTTAAGACCAGCGATCACAGGAGCACACTGTATGATCATCTGCACCTCCAGTCCCTCTGTTTCCATATGCTTTATCAGTTCCCATGTTTCTCTGCTCAAGTCCTGCTCTCCCGAGTAAAAATTTCTCCACGGCTTTTAATAGTTAGTTTTGACTAACTATTCTTTTCAGAAAACGGCCAGAACCTCTTCTGGCCGTCCTCATGAAAAGTATGCCTTGTATTAATGGTTGGTTAGTTACCACTAACTATTCTATCTGCAAGACATCCTTTTGTCAACTAATATTTTCTTCTATTTTTTATTTCTTCATAAAGCACCTTGTAATTCTCATATCTGACCCGGCTGATATCGCCCCTTTCAAGGGCATCCTTTACCCCGCAGACCGGCTCGCTGATATGGGAACAGCCTGTAAATTTACAATATTTCTCATAAGGTGTAAACTCCGGATAAAACCCCTGCAGCTCTTCCTTCTCCATCTCTCCAAGATTAAGGGATGTAAATCCCGGTGTATCAAAAATAAAAGTATCCTCAGAGAGTGCAAAGAGCTCTGCATGCCTCGTTGTATGCTTTCCTCTTTCGATCTTTTTGCTGATCTCGCCGGTTTCCATATTTGCCTGCGGATAAAGAGCATTGATGATCGTGGACTTGCCAACGCCACTTGGCCCTGCCACCACTGTGGTTTTGCCCTGCAGCCTCTCTCTGATCGTATCTATGCCTTCCTGCAGCTTTCCGCTGACAAAAAGCACTTCATAACCGCTTTTTCCATAAGCCTCGATCAGTTCCTGCTTTTCCTCTTCAGTGGCAATATCCTGCTTGTTAAAGCAGATCAGACAGGGAAGGGACTGCTCCTCCATGGTAATCAGAAAACGATCCAGAAGATTATAATTGGGATCCGGCTTCACGATAGCAAAGATCACAAGTGCCTGATCCACATTGGCGGATGCCGGACGGATCAGTGTGTTTTTCCTTGGCAGGATCTCTGTGATATTACCGGTCATTTTTTCCACGTCCACCGGCACCATCTCTACCAGATCTCCTACAAGCGGCTTTTTCTGCTCCTTCCGGAATATTCCCTTGGCCTTGCATTCAAACAATCCTAACGCTGTATAAACATAATAGAAGCCTGCAATTCCTTTGACGATCTTTCCCTGCATGCCCTACTCCTGTACAAAGTTTACTGCACGGCGGATCTCTTTATTCTCTGTCGATCCTTCCGTGGTTGTGACACTGCCGTCCTCATTTGTGATCGTGGAACCTTCTATCGTGTTCTGATACTGGAAAAGAATATAGCCGGTACTGGTCTTGATCCCGGTAATATTCTGCTGTGCAATAGGGAATGAAGATGTCTGCGTACTCATCAGCTGCGTCCCGTCATCTGCCATCAGTGTCACTATCACCATTGTTCCCGATTTGTAATTAGGATCCTCCGCACTGGTTGGCGGTGTAATACTGTCTGTAAAACGGTAGGTTGCCTGCGCAGGGCCTACACTGACATGAATATCTACCCTGGTACCCGCATCTACATAGGTTCTTGCAGAATAGCTCTGATAGCATACAAGTCCGAGATAATCTGTGTTATTGTTCGTAACCTCTGTTACACTGCCAAGCTGGAGACCGGCTTCCACCAGAATACTCATGGCCTCATCTTCACTTTTTCCCATCACATCCGGTACTGAAATCTTGGCATTTTCAATGCCTGTACTGATGCAGATCGTAACCGTAGCCCCGGAAAAAGCTTTACTTCCCCCTTCCGGTGACTGGCTGATGACATTTCCCTTCTGAATATACTGGTCAGCTGCAGATGTCTTCGATACCTGGAAGCCCTTCTGCTCCAGATTGGAAACTGCCTCCGCCTCTGAAAGTCCGACTACCTTTGGAACCTCGATCCCTTCTGATCCTGCACTGACTGTCAGTACGATGTTGGTTCCTTCATCTACCATTTCCCCTACATTCGCACTGGCCTTGATGACAATGCCCTGCGCATACTGGGTATTTTCTTCATACTGGATCTCAGGTGTGAGGTTTATATTGAGCAGGGCAACCTTTACATCATCAATGTTCTTTCCAACGACATCGATCATCTCTACCTGCTTCTTTTCCTCTGTCACCTCTTCTTCACTGTCCTGGCCTCCTGTATGGAACAGACCGATCGCCCGTCCTGCCAGAAAGAGTATGATACAGCCGATGATAACGGCTGCCACGATCGCAAGGATCGTAGTCAGTCTTTCCATACCAGAAGTGGTTTCTTCTTCCTCATCATCCTCTTCCAGCTCTTCATCAATTTCATAGTCCTCATCAGGTTCATACTTTCTCCTGCTGTGATAAACGTCCTCCCGCTCCTTCTTTGGCGGCTGTGGCTTTGGCTTACGCTTTACCTGCTTCTTGCCGGAAGGCTGCTGTTTTTTCTTCTGTCCGGAGGGCTGCTGTTTTTTCTGCACATTTCTGCGCACCTCCTCTTCCTTACGAAGATGCATGGCTTCCTCAATGGAAGCGCCGGACTGCTTCTTGATCTGTGAATAATCCTTATCTGAGATCATTCTTGTGGATGCTTCCTCATCTGCATTGACCTGCTTGACAAAATTTTCATCAGGAGTCATCAGGGAACGCTTCAGATCCGTGATCAGCTCACCCATGGACTGGTAACGTCTGTCCGGACTTTTCTGACAGCATTTGAATACGATCTGCTCTACACTGACAGGGATCTCTGGTACGAAATCTCTTGGAGAAGGCAGATCCTCCTGAATATGTTTAATGGCGATCGCCACTGTAGTTTCCCCGTTAAAGGGCACTCTGCCCGTCAGCATTTCAAAAATCGTGATTCCAAGGGAATAGATATCACTCCGTTCATCTGAATATCCACCTCTTGCCTGCTCCGGTGAGGTATAATGTACCGATCCCATCACATTGGAGGTAATAGTATTACTGGTTGCTGCCTTGGCAATACCAAAATCTGTTACCTTTACCTTGCCTTCCTTGGAGATCATAATATTCTGGGGTTTGATATCCCTGTGGATGATATGATTGTTATGGGCAGCTTCGATACCCATGCTCACCTGGATGGCAATACTGACTGCCTCCTTCACCGAAAGTCTGGCCTTTTTCTCGATATACTTTTTGAGGGTGATCCCCTCTACAAGCTCCATGACAATATAATAAATACCGTCCTCTTCACCGACATCATATACATTCACGATATTGGGATGCATCAGGCCTGCTGCTGCCTGTGCTTCTATTCTGAATTTGGATACAAAATTGGCATTCTCACTGAATTCCTGCTTTAATACCTTCACTGCAATAAACCGGTTCAGCTTATGATCCTTTGCCTTGTAGACATCGGACATACCACCTGTACCGATCTTTTCCAGTATTTCGTATCTGTCTCCTATCATCATTCCTATCTTAATCATGTTTACCTCTCCATGCTTCGTGGGTCTTTAATCTTCGTTCTCTCTGGCGAACGCATCAATCAGAATTACCGCTATGTTATCTCTGCCGCCGTTCTGGTTGGCCGCATCGATCAGTCTCTCTGCTCTTTCCTCAATCGTACCCGGAGTCTTCAGTATCCTGCCGATCTCTTCATCCTCTAACATATTGGTCAGTCCGTCAGAGCACATAAGTATCAGATCTCCACTCTTCAGTTCTTCATGAAAGAAGTCAATCTCTATGGTATCTCTTGCACCAATTGCTCTGGTAATAATATTCTTATCCGGATGGTTTCTTGCTGCCTCTCTGTCAAGGCCTCCCATCCTGACCATTTCCTCCACCAGGGAATGATCTCTTGTAATCTGTCTTACTTCCTCATTAATGATATAAAGTCTGCTGTCACCTACATTTGCTACCTGCAGATATTTACCAAGAACGGTCGCTGCTACTACTGTAGTTCCCATACCATACAGGCTTTCATCTTCACGTGCTTTTCGTCTCACCTGATCATTGGCGATCCGGATTGCCCTGCTTAAAATACGGATGGGGCTCTGTTCAAAGCAGCCTTTGATCTCCCGTACCATGGTTTCCACTGTACACTTGGAAGCATAATCACCCGCCTGATGACCTCCCATACCATCTGCAACGATATAAACGTTCTTCAGGTTGCCTACAGCTTCATCTGATGAATATACAAAATCCTGATTCAATTTTCTTTTTCTGCCGATATCCGTTACAGAAAAGGACTTGATCACTTTCCTACCTCCTGTGGTGTCTCTTCTATATGTCTGCGCCGCAGCTGTCCGCAGGCACCATCAATATCTCTGCCCAGTTCTCTCCTAATTGTAGCATTATTTCCGGAGAGTTCAAGCGTCTTTTTAAACCGCAGAACGGCCTTCTCCTCTGACTGTACATAGTTTCTTTCCTTGATCGGGTTCACCGGGATCAGATTCACATGGCAGTTTAAGGGACTGATCAGGGCGATCAGTTCTCTGGCATCCTCCGGGGTATCATTCACCCCGCCTACCAGACTGTATTCAAAGGTAATCCGTCTTCCTGTCTGTTTAAAGTAATAGGCACAGGCCTCCATCAGCTCCTTTATGGAGTATTTATTAGCAATGGGCATAAGCTTTCTTCTCTTCTCATCTGTTGTCGCATGCAGGGAAAGTGCCAGTGTGATCTGCAGCTTTTCATCTGCAAGCTCCCTGATCTTTTCTACAATGCCACAGGTGGACACAGTCACATTTCTCTGGCTGATGTTCAGCCCCTCTTCTGCTGTCAGAAGCTGCAGGAACCGGAGCAGATTGTCATAATTATCAAGAGGTTCCCCTGTTCCCATCACAACTACATTGGAAACCCTCTCACCTGTGATTCTCGTAATGGCATAGATCTGATCCAGCATCTCAGAGGGCAGGAGATTCCGCTCGAGGCCATCCAGGGTGGAAGCACAGAACCGGCATCCCATCCGGCACCCCACCTGTGAAGAAATGCAGACGCTGTTTCCATGCTTATAGCGCATGAAAACGCTCTCTACTACATTGCCGTCAGACAGTCCGAACAGATATTTCCTTGTTCCATCGATCTTTGAGATCTGTTCCCTGACGCAGACCAGGGAAGTATAGGTAAATCTCTCCCGGCATTTTTCCTTCAGTGCTGCCGGGATATTGGTCATTTCCTCATAATCCCCTGCCAGCTTCTGGTGCATCCACTGATATAGCTGTCCTGCCCTGAATTTCTTTTCTCCCATGGCTTCCATCTCAGCCGTCAGTTCCGGAAGTGTAAGTGACTTGATATCTGTTTTTTTCTCCGTTAAAAGACCTGACTGTTCCATCATGTCTGTTTATTCTCCTGTTTTTTCAGTCTGGCAATAAAAAAGCCGTCCGTCTCATGTACTCCGGGAATAAGCTGTAACATGCCATCTTTTCCCTCTTCCTTCAGTACCTCTGGCAGATACGGGGAAAGGGATTCCAGCCCGAAAGGGAACTGCCTGCTAAGCCACACTGCATTTTCTTCATTTTCTCCCTGGTTGATGGTACAGGTACTATAAAGAAGTATGCCGCCGGGCTTCACATAGGAAACGGCGTTTTTGAGGATCTCACGCTGCAGCGCCTTAAGGCTCTCAAGTCCCTCTTTTTTCGCATGATAGCGGATATCCGGCTTCTTTCCCATAATACCAAGTCCGGAGCAGGGAAGGTCTGCCAGTACCACGTCATAGACTTCTTTATCTTCCTCGCAGAAGATCCTGGCGTCTCCTTCTGAGACTTCCATATTCTGTATTTTCATTCTCTGCTGGTTTTCACGGATCAGTGCTGTTTTCTCCTCACTGATATCCCTGGAGACCACAAGTCCTGTCCCTTTCAGCTTCTGTGCTGCATGAATGCTCTTGCCTCCCGGTGCTGCGCAGAGATCAAGGATCCTGTCACCCTCCCGGATCCCGGCACATTCACAAACCAGCATACTGCTCACATCCTGCACCTGGAACAAGCCTTCCTCAAAGCCAGGGAGTGCCAAAAGCCCTTCTGCTCCTTCGATACAGTACGCATAAGGTAAATAAGGATGTGCCGACATCTTACAGCCGGTCTTTTCAATGGCTGAGATCAGACTTTCCTTTTCAGATGCAGAAAGATCCTCTTTCAGTCTGATCGTCACAGGCTTTGTCTGCAGAAATGCTTCCAGCATCCTTCGTGTCTTCTCTTCTCCCTGCTCTTTCAGAAGCTTTTCAACAAGCCATGCAGGCATGGAAAACTTTACGGAAAGTGCCTTTACCAGCTCCTTCTCTTCCTCCGGGAAACAGATCTGTTCTTTATTTCTGGCAATATTACGCAGTACCCCATTAACAAAGCCGGAAAGCTGGCGGAAGCCTCTTTTTCCTGCAAGCTTTACTGCTTCATTGCACACAGCCCGGTCCGGTACACTGTCCATGAACAGAAGCTGATATACACTGCTTCGCAGCAGATTCCGTATAAATGGTTTCATTTTGACTGTGGGCACTTTGGAGAACTGATCCAGCACATAATCGATCTGGATACATCTCTCCACGGTTCCCTCTACCAGCCGTTTTAAGAACGCCTTATCCCGGCTGTCTCTATAATTATATTTCTGAAGCACACTGCGGATCACCAGATGACAGTAGCTTCCTTCTTCCATAATCTCTGACAGCATATCCACTGCCAGCTCCCTTATATTTTCCAATCCGGTATGCCTTCCTAATCTCTGTCCCTTCTGCGGTTACTCAGCATCAGCAGTCGCAGCAGCTGTAAAACAGAAGAAGCTGCCGCAGCCACATAGGTGAGTGCTGCTGCCGTCAGTACATTTCTGCAGTCCCCAATCTCATCCGAAGACAGCATGCCATAGTCACGAAGCATGGAAAGCGCCCTTCTGGAAGCATTGAACTCTACCGGCAGTGTTACGATCTGGAACAGCACCGCCAGGGAAAAGATCCATACACCAAGCATGGCTAATGAAAAATAATCGCCATTTGGGAGCCGGAAGCCGATTCCAAGGATCAGTCCAAGGATAACGATAGGAAGACCAAGCTTTGAACCAAGATTTGCCGCCGGTACCAGAAGGGATCTCAGCTTCAGCGGCAGATATCCCTTTTGATGCTGCACAGCATGACCGCATTCATGGGCTGCCACACCGATCGCCGCTACCGAATGGGAATCATATACCGCATCGGAAAGCCGCAGAACCTTTTTTGACGGATCATAATGATCTGTCAGATCTCCGCTGATATGCTGGATCGATACGTCATGGATCCCCGACATGGCAAGGATCCTCGCCGCTGCCTCTGCGCCTGTCATTCCGCTTCTGCTTCTGATCTTCGCATACTTTCTGTAGGTATTATTGACGTTGCTGCTTGCCAGCATACAAATAACAGCACCAATGATTACCAGAATATAAGTTGGGTCAAAACCATAATAATAGCCCATGTTTCATCTCTCCTTTTCTGATCCGCTTTTCTGATCAGTGTAATGCTTCTCCCACTTTTACCTCATAGCCCCTCATAAACTCCGCACAGCTCATCCTTTTCTTTCCCTCAGGCTGCAGGGATCTGATCCTCAGGGCACCCTCTCCTGTTGCCAGCGTAAAGGATTCCTTATCCATGGCGATCACTGTGCCGGGAACCGGATTTTCTGCATTTGCACATTCTGACACCACATCAGCTTCCCAGATTTTCAGTATCTTTCCTTTATAATGGGTAAAAGCACTGGGCCAGGGATTCAAGCCCCGGATCAGTCTTTCAATGGTCACGGCAGACTTCGCAAAGTCGATGTTTCCCATATCCTTTGTGATCTTTCCTGCGTAGGTTGCCAGTTCTTCCTTCTGTACCACTGGAGTAAGCTCTCCAGCCTCGATCTTTGGCAGAACTTCCACGATCAGCTCCGCCCCAGTTTCCATCAATCTGTCAAACAGGCTGCCGCCGGTTTCCTTTTCATCAAGGACAACTTCCTTCTGCAGAAGAATATCTCCGGTATCCATTCCCTTTGCCATCTGCATGATGGTCACTCCGGTCTTCTCTTCCCCGTTGATCACACACCACTGGATCGGCGCTGCTCCCCGGTAAGCCGGAAGGAGGGAGGCATGGATATTGATACAGCCAAGCCTTGGCATATTTAAAATTTCTTCTGATAACAGCTGTCCGAAAGCTGCCACTACGAAGATATCTGCCGGATACTTTCTAAGTTCCTCTACGGCATCCTTTTCTTTGATCTTCAGAGGCTGCAGCACCGGAATACCATAGGACAGGGCACATTCCTTCACCGGTGAATACTGCACCTCCCGGCCTCTTCCTTTCTGTCTGTCAGGCTGTGTCACTACTGCCGTCACTTCGTGTCCGGCTTTCAGGATCGCCTCAAGCGGCGCTACCGCAAAATCCGGTGTTCCCATATAAATAATCTTCATCCGAACCTCTCCTTACATTACTGCTCCGGGCTTTCTGTACTCATTAGTTCGCCCTCTACCTTTTCCACATAAAGGTGACCGTCCAGATGATCGATCTCATGGCAGAAAGCTCTTGCCAGCAGCTCTGTTCCTTCAATTTCAAAGGGCTTCATCTCTTCATCATAAGCTCTGACCTTTACATAATTCGGTCTTGTTACCACGCCGGTCTTGCCCGGCAGGGAAAGGCAGCCTTCATTGCCGGTCTGTTCTCCGCTTGTCTCGATAATAACCGGATTGATCAGCAGGATCGGATCCTCTCCTGTTACGTCAATGACTACGATCCGCTTCAGGATTCCCACCTGAGGCGCTGCCAGTCCGACTCCGTCTGCATCATACATGGTCTCAAACATGTCTTCGATCAGCTCCGCGATTCTTTCCGTTACCTCTGTGACCGGCTTACAGGTCTTGTTTAAAACCGGATCACCCATTTCCCTGATATTTCTGATTGCCATTCCTCTCCATCCCTTCTGTCGTCAATATGTGTTTACCGGGTCAAAATCAAACTGTACAAATGCGCTGTTTCCCGGCAGATTTTTTCTGTAGTTTTCTGTCAGCTCCTTATAGATCAGCAGTTTCTGATAATCCTTTTCCTTACAGTATATCACAAAACGATATATATCATTTATTTTGGAGACTGCAGCTTTCGACGGTCCGATAACAGAACCATCTGATCTGCCGCTTTCTTCCTGATAGTTTCTGAGGATCCTGCCTGTTTCTTCTGCCGCCTCAAGAGCCTGCCCTTCCTCCTTTGAAGTAAACAGGATCGCCAGCAGATGCTCTGCCGGGGGATATCCCATAAGCTCACGATATCCCATTTCCTCCTCATAAAAAGCCTCGTAGTCCTGGTTTGCAGCAAGGGTAATGCTGTAATGATCCGGCTGATAGGTCTGTATCACTACCTCTCCCTTCCTTACCCCTCTCCCGGCTCTGCCTGCCGCCTGGGTCAGAAGCTGAAAGGTTCTCTCCCCGCAGTGATAATCACTGTCATTTAAGGAAAGATCCGCTGCCAGCACGCCCATCAGCGTCACCTTCGGGAAATCATGTCCCTTTACGATCATCTGGGTTCCAAGGAGAATATCTGCTTCCTCCCCGGCAAAGGAAGAAAGAATCTCCTCATAGCTTCCTTTTCTCCGGGTCGTATCTGCATCCATACGGAGCACTCCTGCCCCCGGAAATCTCTTCCTGATCTGATCCTCGATCTGCTGGGTTCCCGCCTTAAAGCCCAGGATATAGGGCGATCCACAGGACGGGCACTTCTTTGGCTCCTGCATTTCATATCCGCAGTAATGACATACTAATTTTCCACCTCTGTGCTGTGAAAGAGATACATCACAGTGGGGACACTTCATCACGAGTCCGCAGGATCTGCAGGACACAAAGCCTGCATAGCCTCTCCGGTTCAGGAACAGCATGATCTGTTCCTTTCTGGATAGTCTGTCCTCTATCAGCTCCTGCAGCTTTCTGCTGAAAATAGAGCGGTTGCCCTCCTTCAGCTCTTTTCTGAGATCCACGACTGAAACATCTGCCAGCCTGCCGCCTGTCAGTCTCCTTGTCAGGGTAAAGAGCTCATATTCGCCCTTTTTTGCCCTGCTGTAAGCCTCCAGGGAAGGTGTGGCAGAGCCAAGCACAAGACTGGCTCCTTTAAGAGAAGCAAGGTACTCTGCGGTTTCCCTTGCATGATATCTTGGCATGGTCTCACTTTTATAGCTCGGCTCGTGTTCCTCATCGATCACGATCATGCCAAGCTTTTCAAAAGGTACAAACAGAGCTGATCTTGGCCCTATGATCACATCAATCTCACCTTTTCTTGCCCGCTCACACTGGTCGTACCTCTCCCCCTCGGAAAGGCTGGAGTTTAAGACCGATACCCGGTCTCCAAACCGTTTGTAGAAACGAAGCAGGGTCTGATAGGTCAGGGCAATTTCAGGGATCAGCATGATACACTGTCTTCCTCTTTTTACCGTTTCCTCTATGAGGGAAAGATATACCTCTGTTTTGCCGCTTCCGGTAATACCATGGATCAGGTAGGTTTTACAGATCCCCGCATCCCTGTCAGCGATCACTGTATCTACGATCGCCTGCTGCTCGTTGCTGAGTTTTTTTTCTTCCCTCCTGCCAGCTTCCAGTCGTACCGGATTACGATAATAGCTCTCTGTCTCTACTGTAATCACCTGCTGTGAGATCAGGCTTTTTATAGTCGATGGTGCTATATGGAGTTTTCCTGTCACCAGTTCATAAGGAAGCTTTTTTTCTTCTGTCAGCGCTGCCAAAAACCTTGTCTTTCCCGTCTGATGCTTCCTTATGCTCTCTGCAAGAAGTGAACGGATCTCTTCCCCGGTCATCTGCCGTACGATCGTTTTCTTTTCCTTCGCCTTTACTTCCCTCTTCACAGGAAGCACTGTCTTCAGGGCAGCGATCATAGTGGAGCCATAGGTTTCTTTCAGAAAGACTGCCAGCTTCAACGCATCCTCTGACGGAGAAACCTTCTGCTTTGACAGGCTGTAGATCTCTTTCATTTTTTCTTCGTCAAACTCTGCCTGATCTGTGATCTCCACCACATAACCGGCCGTAAGACGGTTTCCCCTTCCAAAGGGCACCATCACACTGGTTCCCACAAGCACCGTCTCTCTTAAGGCTTCCGGTATTTTATATTGAAAGGTCCGATCTACCTTTTCATGGGAAATGTCAATAATGACATCCGCATATTTCTTTTCCTTCATGCCATTCTCCCGGAAGGGTCAGCTCCTGTCTGCCCTCTCCTGCAGGATCTCTGCAATCAGGACTCTTTCATCCATAGGATACTTGACCCCTTTGATCTCCTGATAATCCTCATGTCCCTTTCCAGCAAGAACGATAATATCTCCCGGCTGTCCATGATCGATCGCATAAGCGATCGCCTCCTTCCGGTCGCAGATTTCAATATATTTTCCATCTGTTTTATCAATCCCTGTCTTAATATCAGCCATGATTGCAAGCGGTTCTTCAAATCTTGGATTATCCGAAGTAATGATCGTTAAATCCGCCAGCCTTCCGCTGACCTCTCCCATCTCATACCGGCGGAGTCTGGAGCGGTTACCGCCACAGCCAAATACACAGACAAGTCTTGCTGGATGATATTCCTTCAGGGTGGAAAGAAGACTGTTCAGACTCATGGCATTGTGCGCATAATCAATGATCAGGGTAAATTTGTCAGAAACCGGCACCATCTCGATCCTGCCCTTTACATGAGCCTTCAGAAGAGCCTCCTTGATCTTCGGGATCTCTACCCTGAAATGTCTGCAGACAGCGATCGCTGTCAGTGCATTATACACACTGAATCTGCCTGGTGTCGGTACCTCCACCTCGAAGTCCATCTTTCCTTTTACATGGAAATCAACCCCAAGCTCTCCCGGCTTGTCAATCAGCTTCAGATCCTCCGCATAAAGATCTGCTGTCTTGTCAAAGCCATAGGTTTCCAGATCACAGGTATGCCCCTTAAGTACTGCTTCCATGTGTTCGTCATCCTTATTGACGATCCCATGACGGCACTGTTTGAACAGAAGTCCCTTGCATGCCTGGTATTCTTCAAAGCTCGCATGCTCGTTCGGTCCGATATGATCCGGCTCAAGATTGGTAAAAATACCCACTTCAAAAACAAAGCCCTGGGTTCTGTGGAGCTTGAGCCCCTGGGATGCCACTTCCATGACCACGATCTCTATGCCTGCATCCACCATTCTCCGGAAGGTTTCCTGCAGCACAAAGGATTCCGGTGTGGTATTTTTGGACGGAATATGGGTATCCCCTATGATCGTTTCGATCGTACCGATCAGTCCTACCCTGTATCCTGCACTCTCCAGAATAGATTTGATCAGATAAGTACTCGTCGTCTTACCCTTGGTTCCCGTGATGCCGATGACCTTCAGCTGGTCTGCAGGGTGCCCGAAATATGCTGCAGCGATAAATGCCATGGCATATCTGGTATCCTCCACCCTGATCACGGTTACATCACTGTCCTTTGGTATCTCTGCGTCCTTCTGCACGACCAGTACAGAAACGCCTTTCTCAAGAGCCTCTGGTATATAGCTGTGTCCGTCTGTATTGTATCCGCAGATACAGATGAACAGACATCCTTCTTTTATCTTTCTGGAGTCGTATACAACCTCATTTACACATTTGTCCACATTGCCCCTGACACACTCATAAGACAGTCCTGCCAGCAGGTCTCTGCAGCAATACTCTTTTTCCGCCATTTTCATTCTCCTTTTTTTGCCAGCTATCCTTATAATAAAATAGCATGCCTGTCGTGTTTTTTCAACTGTGGGGTTGTTTTCTGACGCTCTGCAGACTTATCCATTACAGACAAAGCAAAACCCCCGGGGGATACCGGGGGTTTGCTTTTCTTATGAGGGGGGAGATAGTGAGTTGTTCAACTATCTTGGTTATTATAATACCCAGTAAATGTGTACAAATTGTGACTACTTCCTAATAAAAGTATAAAATCAAAATTAAGAAAAAATAAATAGGTTCTCCACTGTCACCTTCTGCATCAGTTCTTCCGCAAATTCTTTGGAAAACACGCCGTTCTCTGCTGTTGTTGCATTCGCTGCCGAAATCGCTGCCGCCTTCACAAGTGCCGTCCTTGCATCTTCTCCTGCAAGCACAGACATGGCAAGGGATGCCACTGCGGTATCACCGCAGCCAACCGTATTGACTGCCTTGATCTTTGGCGGTCTTGCCGCGATCCTTTCTGTTTCTGATATATAAAGAAGTCCTTTTTCTCCCATGGAAACGACTACGCTGTGGACACCTTCCCGGCAAAGCATAAGTGCAGCCTCCGTGATCTCTTCCCTGTTCCTTAGGCTTCTTCCTGTAAGATATTCCAGTTCCTTTGTGTTTGGCTTGATCAGGAAGGGCTTTCCTTTGATTCCTTCCCGGAGGCTTTCCTTACTGGTATCAAGGATCACCCTTTTCCCAAAGGAGGAAGCTTTTTCGATCAGCTCCCTGTATATATCCGGGCTGATACCAGGAGGCACACTGCCGCTCATTACCACAAGCTCCGTATCTGCAAGTGCCTTCTCATAATCTTCCCGGAATCTGGAAAGCTCCGTTTCTGTGATCATCGGACCAGGCTCCAGGATTTCTGTCACATAACCATCCCCTGTGATCAGGTTGGTATTGGTTCTGGTGCTTTCGGAAATCTGTGTAAAGGCACATTCTGCCGGAAACTGTCTGACTCCGTTTTCAATAAAAATACCTGTATGTCCCCCAAGGAATCCCATGGCTCTCACCGGAAATCCATAACCGGCCAGCACCCTCGTGACATTAATTCCCTTTCCTCCCGGAAGATTTCTGACCCTGTCCATACGATTAACCTGTCCAGGGCACATCCGTTCCCCGAAGCAGGTTTTATCTAAAGCCGGATTGAGTGTTATTGTTGTGATCATACATTTCCCTCCCTAACAGTAATACTGCATGACGATCTGGATACTTTCCCGTCCCATATACCGGTTGATCTCCGGATAATAGACCATACTGACCGTAAGCCCTTCAAAGCTCCTGCTGCCACTGTACAACGCCTCCTTTTCATGCTCTCCGTACGTTTCACTAAGGAACCTGTCCAGCTTCTCCATATCTCCAAAATAGATCATATCATATCCACTGCCGCTTTCATCTGCAATTCTGAATTTTCCAACATTTCTGTTCTTACCCAGAATCTTCCCGGATAACAGGCGTACATTTTTCTGCGCAAATACGGGCTTTGGATTTCCTGCTCCAAAAGGTTCTAAAAGCGACAGCTCCTTTACAAAATGATTATCGGCATAGGATAACGGCATCGGAACATCTATATGTACAACTTCTCTGAAATCCTCCTCTGTCAGGGTGGAATTTTCATTCAGCCTTTTCCTGAGCTCATTTAAATCTCCCTCACCTGCCAGGGAAAATCCGGCTGCCATCTTATGGCCGCCAAATTTCGTAAACAGCTCCCGGCACTTTGACAGCTCCTCATACATGGAATAAGCTTCGATGGATCGTCCGCTTCCCTTGATCCCTTCCTCTGCCCTTGTCGCAACCAGTACAGGCTTATGATATTTTTCCTTCAGCCTTCCCGCTATGATCCCTGCAATGCTTTCATGACAGTCCGGCAGATATACCACAAGCACCGGATCCTGCTCTCTGCCTTCCGCCTCCAGCATACGGACTGCTTCACTGACACCATCCTCTGTCATCTGTTTACGGCTGTCATTCAGGCTTTTCAGGTCATAGGCTTCTGTTACTGCTTTTTTGAAATCCGTCTCCTCAAATAATCTGAGAGCCCTGTCAGCACTGTCCAGCCTTCCTGTCGCATTCAGACAGGGTCCAAGGATAAAGCCTGCGTGGTAAGGAGACAGCTCCTTATCCATCAGGTCATTGACCTGCAAAAGAGCCAGAAGCCCCGGATTCTCCGTTTCCTTCATCTGCTGCATGCCATACTTCACAATGATACGGTTCTCGTCACGAAGCTCCATCACATCACAGACCGTAGCCAGTGCTGCGAAGGGAAGGAGCTCTTTCTGCAGAAATTTTTTCTTTTCTTCCTCTCCTGACTTTTCACAGAGGGCTTCTATCAGCTTATAGGCGATAAGGGCACCGCAGATTCCCTTAAAATGGCTGGTATCCGCACTCTGCTTGGGATCCACCACCACATCTGCCGGCGGCAGATGATATTCCTTATTCCCGTTTTCTTCTGTATAGGGCACCTCATGGTGATCTGTCACAATCACGGTCATTCCATAATCTCTGGCAAGACTGATCTCTTCAAAAGCCGCGATGCCATTGTCACAGGTGAGGATCGTGTCCACCTCATCCTCTCTGGCATTTTCGATCAGGCTGATGTTTAGCCCGTAGCCATCCCGGATCCGGTGTGGAATCACACGATCCGCCTTTCCGGAAAGTGCCTGGATCCCACGGCATAGGATATAGGTACTGCAGATTCCGTCTACATCATAATCTCCGATCACACGGATCTTTTTTCCCTCCCGGATCTTTAAAAGCAGCAATTCTGCCGCTCTCTCCATTCCATACAGGGCAAAAGGTGAGGGTCTGTCAGCCAGAGTCCCCTTCAGGAACAGACGGATCTCCTCATCTTCTGTCAGATCCCGGTTTCTCATGATCCTGGCAAGCACCGGTGTAATCCCATATTTCTGTGCAATCGCATTAAAATCAGCCTTTTTGGCTGCCACCATCCATTTTTCCACGTCTTCTCCCTACTCCTCAGAAAGGAAAAGGCAGGGACATTCTGCCATTCAGAATATCCTTGCCTTTTCAGATCTATTTCAGACTCCTTTATTTATTCTTTTTAACAAAGCACTTTCTCAGCACTAACCACAGGGAACCTGCGATGCATACAGAAGAATAAGCACCACAGAGGATACCTACCATCAGCGGCAATGCAAATTCCTTCACGCTTGTCACGCCAAAGATATAGAGCATGGCAACCATGATAAAGGTGGTCAGGGAAGTAAAGATACTTCTTGACAGAGTCTGTGTGATACTGGTATCTACGATAGGCTCAAGACCATCCTTCTGGCTCATGCTTCTCATATTCTCACGGACACGGTCGAAGATAACAATGGTCGCATTGATGGAATAACCTACGATCGTCAGCATGCAGGCAATAAATGTAGTACCTACAGATACCTTTGCTACCGCATAGAAGGTCAGCACCACCAGCACATCATGGAGCAGACAGAGTACGGAGCTTGCGCCAAAACGTACATCCTTGAAACGGAGCCATACATAGATCAGCATAAATACCGCTGCTACCAGCACAGCTACGATGGACTCCTGCTTCATTTCATTACTGATGGTGGAGCTGATGGTTTCCGCTGTGATCTTCTCTCCGTCAACCTCAAAATTATCTGTCATGGCATCCTTAAAGGACTCACGCTCTTCCTGTGTCAGAGATCTTGTCTTGAAAATAACCTCATTGGTTCCGTCGATCTTCTGTGTCTGTACATTACCGTCACCGGTAATATCCTCGATCAGCGGAACTACCCTGGAATCAATATCTGCAAGGCTCATATCCTCATTGAAGGTAACACTTGTAGAAGTACCGCCAACGAACTCTAGGCTGTAATTCAGAGGGTTTCCTGTCTGTGCCTTATTCACGCCCATAAAGACGAAGCCTGCAATGATCACGATAAGGGAAGCAGTAAAGAAAACTGCCTTCTTCTTTGTGAACCGAACTGCCTTTCTCTCTCTTGCTATGCCATACAGCTTCGGATTTGTAAGCCCAAGGGCAAAGAATGCCTTCATGATCAGCTTAGTCACTACCATGGCTGTAAACATGGATAATACAATACCAAGTGCCAGTGTATAGGCAAATCCCTTAACAGTACCGGAGCCCATCACTGCCAGCACTGCTGCAGCGATCAGGGTGGTGATATTTCCATCGATGATAGCAGACTGAGCTTTCTTGAAGCCAATATCGATCGCTGTCTTTACCGTTCTGCCCTCTGCCAGCTCCTCGCGGATCCTGGCAAAGATAATAACGTTGGCATCTACTGCCATACCTACTGAAAGAATAATACCTGCGATACCGGGCAGGGTTAATGTAATATCAAAACCATTCAGAAGAATGATGATCAGCTCTACATAAAGCGTCAGTGCAAGACTGGCTGCCACACCGGAAATGTAATAAATCGCGATCATGAATACAACAATGATAGCAAAACCGATCAGACCTGCCTTGATGCTGGTAGCGATTGCTTCTCCACCAAGCTGTGCACCTACCACCTTGGAATGAAGCTCCTCCAGCTCAACCTTCAGACCACCGATACGGATAGTGGACGCAAGCTGCTCTGCGCTTTCATAATCAAAGTTACCACTGATCTGCGCCTTACCATCTGTCAGGGCTGCCTGTACCCTTGGAGCACTGATGATCTGTCCATCATAATAGATACCAAGCGTTTCGCCCTTCTTGTATGCTCTTGTAGTTGCATCTGCAAACTTTTTGGTTCCCTCCGTTGTCATGGTAAGATCAACAACAACCTCAGAATTGTTCATATTGTCTGTAGCAGTCGCTGCCTGGGCATCCTTGACATCCGTACCGGAAAGAGGTGCACTGCCCTCTGCCACGATCGTATCAATATCCTTGGTCAGCATATAAACCACATTGCCGCTTGCATCCATGGTTGCCTGATAGTTGGCATTGCCATCCTCATCTGTTTCGTAGATGAAATACAGGGAACCGGGTTTGCCAAGCTCTGCCAGAATGGCATTGGCATCTGTTACACCGGGAATCTCGATATTGATCCTGTCATCCCCCTCCTGATACACAACAGCTTCTGTACTGTAATTCTCTACACGCTTCTGCAGCTTGTAGATCGTATCTGCCATATCCTCGCTGCTCGGCTTTTCTTCGCCTACTGCCTGATAGGTGATGCTCACACCGCCTGCCAGATCAAGACCAAGCTTAATGTCTGATGCAGAACCGGATCTGTCTGTTCCGATCCCTTCTGTTGCTGTGTATCCGAGACCGCCAAGAAGCAGCACCAGAACGATCAGCACAATGATTGCTCTACTCTTTTTCATTTTTATTCTCCTTCTTCTTCGGCCAGCGCCGCTTTTATCATGATCGCACACTCTATGCGCTTTCTCTGCAATTCACATCCGATATCATAGGCATCGTTGATGCTTCCATGGAAATTGTAGGAGTTTGCGGCACAGCCGCCGCTGCAATAGAACTTGGCAAAACATTTCCTGCATTTATCCTTCGCATAAACATTGCATGTCTTAAACTCGTCACGGATGTCGGTTCTTGTAATACCCTCATCCACATTTCCCATTAGGAACTCCTCATGACCCACAAACTGATGACAGGGATAAAAATCACCCCAGGGTGTCACAGCCAGATACTCGGTGCCTGACCCACAGCCTGACAGCCTCTTGGCCACGCAGGGACCACCCTTCAGATCTATCATGAAATGGAAGAAATTCACACCTCTTCCTTCCTTCTTTCTCTTCAGAAGTTCTCTGGCCAGTTCATCGTACTCTTCGAGAATAGCCGGAATATCCTCTTCCGTGATGGCATAGCTTTCCTCCGGTGCTGCCACAACAGGCTCCACGGAGATCTGTTCAAAGCCAAGATCTGCCAGATGCTTCACATCCTCTGCAAAATCCAGATTATTATGGGTAAAGGTTCCTCTGACATAATAGTTCATCTGGTTTCTGCTCTCTGCCAGCTTCTTAAACTTGGGAACAATAGTATCATAGCTTCCCTGTCCGCCTCTGTGAGGACGCATCAGATCATTGATCTCCTTACGTCCGTCGATACTGAGTACCACATTGGACATCTCCTGATTCAGGAAATCCATGATCTCATCATTTAACAGGATACCGTTGGTCGTCAGGGTAAAGCGGAACTTCTTGTTATTCGGTTTCTCAAGGCTCCTGCCATAAGCTACCAGATCCTTCACGACCTGCCAGTTCATCAGTGGTTCTCCGCCAAAGAAGTCCACCTCCAGGTTGACACGGTTTCCGGAATTTGCCACCAGAAAATCCAGTGCCTTCTTACCGACCTCATAGCTCATCAATGCTCTTCTTCCATGATACTCCCCTTCCTCTGCAAAGCAATATCTGCAGGCAAGGTTACAGTCATGGGCAATATGGAGACAGAGTGCCTTGACAACAGTCTGTCTGCCCTTAAAGTCAGTAATATATTTTTCGTAAATATCCTCTGTATAAAGTAATCCCGCATCCTTCAGTTCAAGAACCTCTAAAAGAGCTTCCCTGATATCAGCCTCTTCATATTGATCCTTCAGGGCAGAAAGGACTGTTTCTTCCAGTTCTTTTCCCTCTCTGGACGTACAAAGAGCCTCTTCTACAGCCGGGATCACATCATAGACTACGTCATCTACCACGTGGACAGATCCGCTGTTCACATCCAGTACGATGTTGTAGCCATTGTTTTTGTATTGATGTATCACGTTTCTGTTTCCTTTCCTGTGCGATATTGTGTAAGCTTGGAAACGTAGAATAAGCAGCGATGATCCACCGCTGCTTACATACCTTATCTACTTGTTGATAAATACCGCACCTTCACTCCGCTTTTCAGAGATTATTTTGCATGCTCACAGCTCTGGTTTCCTACGGTACAGCTTGTTTTGCAAGCTGACTGACAGGATGTCTGGCACTCGCCGCAGCCGCCCTTCTTCATGGATTCCTTTAAGTCTCTCGTTGTTAATGTCTTAATACGCTTCATAATCTTATCTCCTTAAAAGCAAATTTCTCTTTCCAAACCGGTATCAATATACCGATATTATTTGATATTATAGCATAGGTCATTCCTTGCTGACAAGAGGAATCTCTTCCGCCTTTTCCTTTTTCTCGTCAGGCAGTGTCATCAGCACATTGACGATCCTGTTCTGCCTGATGTCTCCTGTCTTCAGGATGATCCCGTCCGGCAGTGTGATCGTCTCACCAATCTCAGGCAGTCTGTCAAGGCTCTCGATCAGCAGGCCGCCAATGGAATCATAGTCCTCTGAATGCAGCTCTGTACCAAGCTCATCATTGATATCATCCAGCTTCATGCTGCCTTCTACCAGATAGGTTCTTTCTCCCTTTTTCTGGATCTGCTCTTCTTCATCCTCATCATATTCGTCCCGGATCTCCCCGACGATCTCTTCCAAAAGATCCTCCAGAGTGATCATGCCGACAGTTGCACCATACTCATCCAGCACAAAAGCCACATTGATCCGCTTTTCCCGCATTTCCAGCATCAGATCAGCTGTCTTTTTGAATTCATATGTATAATAGGCTTCCCTGATGATATCTTTAATATGGAAATTGCTTCTCTCTTCCACCAGGATAAAGTCCTTGATATTGATCAGACCAATGATATTGTCCTTATCCCCACTGTAAACGGGAATTCTCGTATACATACATTCCCGGAACAGTGCCATCACCTCTTCATAGCCTGCGTCCTCGCTGATGCTTGCCATATCGATCCTTGGGATCATGATATCCTTGGCTACCGTATCTGAAAAATCAAATACATTATAGATCAGCTCTCTTTCCTCTGATTCGATCACACCGTCCTCATGACTGACTTCCACATAGGTACGCAGTTCCTTCTCCGTCATAGCGGTATGTAGATCCTTATCCATATGGAACAGCTTTTTCATTCCCTCTGTAATGGCATCCACCACGAAGATCACCGGTGTCATTACCTTCATCAGTCCCGATATGACCGGTGCATAAAAAAGAGTCAGGCTCTCTGAATAAGCCGCAGCTGCATTTTTAGGCATGATCTCACCCAAAAACAGGATAACAACTGTCAGGATTCCTGTTGCGATTCCTACCGTCAGATTAATTTTGATTGCAAGGGTAGTAGCCAGTGATGAAGCTGTCAGATTCACGATATTATTACCGATCAGAATGGCGCTCAGCATCTTTCCATACTGTTCCAGAACAGAAAGGGCTGTTTTCGCACGTTTGTTGCCTTCCTCTGCCATTGCCTTAAGACGTACCCTGTTCACCGTAGTCAGTGCTGTCTCTGCAGAAGAAAAGAATGCAGAAAGCATGATAAGAATTAAAATAATAATCAGTTGTATGACACCATCGGTATCCAAAATTTAAATCACTCCTTGTTTTTAATATAATGAATAAAATATACAATACAGAGGTATTACCTGTCAAGTTCACTCATATCATTTAAGTGTAAAGATTATGTAATTTCTGAAACAGGAGGCTCTTATGTTCCCTACGAAAAATCCTGGCAGCCGCCTTACCTTTATCCTGAAGGATCTGCTTCTTTCCTATCTGCTGACCGCGCTCCTTCTCCTTTTGCTTTCCCTGCTGCTCTACCGCTTTTCTCTCAGCGAAAAGACAGTCACCCTGTGCATCACCGGCATCTATATCCTTGTTACATTTCTTGCCGGATTCCTCGCGGGTAAAAAAGAAGGCTCCCGGAAGTTTCTTTTTGGTCTTCTTCTCGGCGGTCTTTATTTTCTCATCCTGCTTCTGATCTCCCTGATTGTCAATCACTCGCTGCAGGGCTTTTCCGGGCATTTCTTTACTGTTCTCCTGCTCTGCTGCGGCAGTGGCATGCTGGGTGGCATGCTAAGCTGATGTACCTTCCCTGTCCTTCATTTTTAAAACAGGACTCCGTACCATATTGACCACTAAAGGGATCACCATGATAAACCATACAATGGGCTCAGCCACAATGATGCCATAATATCCGATCGCCGGTGCCAGAAGCAATGCGATCAGCACCTTGCCAATCATTTCAAGGGAGCTGGAGATCACCGGTGTCCTGTTATCTCCAAAGCCCTGCATGCTGTTTCTGAACAGACATATCACAGTCGGTACATAATAAAATGGGGTATTCACACGGAGATACAGCGACGCTGTATCAATAATATCCTTCTTCTGTGTAGCCGTGACCGTACGGATCAGCCATGGTGCCACTGTATAGGCACTGATGATCACCCCGGTGCACCAGACAAATGTAACAAGAACCGTATCTCTAATCCCCTGCCTGATCCTGGAGTATTTTCCAGCTCCAAGGTTCTGTCCGCAATAGGTTGCCAGTGTCGTACCCATTACCGAAAACGGCAGCATATATATAGAAGATATTTTTCTTGCCGCCGTATGGGCAACAATGATATCTGTACCAAAGGTATTGATACTTGTCTGCAGTGCCATTGTACCGATACCTACCAGTGACGTCATAAATCCCATGGAAAGTCCCGCTCCGAAAAGCTTCTTATATAATATCATATCAGGTTTAAAATCTTCCTTCTTAAGCGTAAGCTGCGGATACTTTCTTCTCATATAGAGAAAACACAGAAACGCTGAAACCGCCTGTGCGATCACAGTTGCATAGGCCGCCCCTTCTACACCGGTATGGAGGCACAGGATAAATCCATAATCCATGGCAATGTTCAGGAACGCTGCGAGGATGAGGAACAAAAGCGGTGTAAAGGAATCCCCGATCGCACGGAGCATGGCTGCGCAGATGTTGTAAAGAGTTGCTGCAAGAAGCCCTGCTATGACGATCCCGATATATCCCCTTGCTGCTGCAAAAAGCTCCGGTGAAATATTCAGGAGCTTTAACAGTCCACTCATATTCAAGAGACACAGTCCGCTTAAAACAACTGCACAACAGGAGCCAAGCAGGATCGTTCCCCCCATAGCCTTCTTCATCTGCCTTTCGTCCTTTGCACCAAAGCAGGTGGCGATCACAATGGCAAACCCGTTGGTCAGTCCATTCAGAAAAGACAGCAGCATATCGCTGAGTGTTGTTGTGGCACCAACCGCAGCCAGTGCTTCATCCCCCAGTGTCTGTCCCACTATCCTTGTATCTGCCAGACTGTAGAATAGCTGAAAAAGCTGTCCCACAAAAAGAGGCACAGCAAAAAGCAGGATCAACCGGATCGGTTTCCCTTTTGTCAGATCTTTCATAATAAGCTTCCCTTACTGATGCTTTACTACCGCTCTTGCGATCACATCAAAAACTTCCTTCAAAACATGAAACAACACCATAATAACCGAAACCAGCGAAAATCCAAGGATCACTGCCGTTACGGAAAGCATCATTTCCTCATGGCTGTAATGCCTGCTCGGTATATAATTCTTGCACTTCTCTGTCACACAGGCGATCGCACACAGAATCCCCGCTGACAAAAATGTCCTGATGACCCAGTACCACCTATAAAAGGTCACATGGATCGTCAGCGTCCCCAGAATGCCGATCGCAAAGAAGGCAACGATCCTTCCCGTCTGTCTGAACTGATAGGTCATCGCCAGAAGCTGCATTTCTGTCACCGCTTCCCCATATTTCTGAACCGCCAGATACTGAATCAGTTTCTTTCCTATTAATTTGGTCTCTTCTCCGTCCTGCACAGATAGATAAGCAACCCCAAAAACCCCTGACAGAAAAAGGATCCACAGGAAAAAAGCAATCAGTGGATGAGATTTTTTCTTTTCCATAAATAATACCTGCTATATCTCTTTAACTAAAACCCGTTAAAATACTCTTCTGAATTTATGATGTCAGATTTCAGTATAACACATCTGTGAGGTAAATGGAAACAGGGACAAATTTAAGATGTTTTTATCAATAACTGTTTTTCAAAATCCATTGACATAGTATTGATAACTACATATAATGTTTGTAACATGTTACAGATACCGATATTTATCTCTGTACTCATCAGCATTATATAGAAAGTGAAGGATAATCCTATGTTTCAGATTGTAGTTGATTCTGCCGCCAATATTCCTGCGGAGCTTGTAAAAAAATATGATATCAGAGTCATCTCCTTTGTCAACTATGTAAATGGTCAGCCTCTGACCTGCTTTGATCCTGACCTCACCATGGAGCAGGAACGTGTCAAAGGAAAAGAGTATTATGATGCTCTCCGTGCCGGTGCCGAGATCAAGACCGGCCTGATCAGCAGCGGTGATTTCGAGGAATGCTTCCGCAGCATTATGGAAAATAATGAGGATGTCCTTTATTTTTCTCTCAGCAAAAATATCAGTGGTACTTATAACTCTGCAAGGATTGCAGCACAGGAGCTGATGGAGAATCCTCCCATGGGGCGCAGGATCCGTATGATCGATTCCTTAAACGCTTCTCTTGCACAGGGTATCCTTGCTATCTACGCCAGTGAGATGAGAAGCCAGGGAATGGATTTTGACACCATTGCCGATACTCTAGAGACTTATCCTGCCAGAATGAATGGTATCTTTACTGTAGGTGATCTGAAGTATCTCGCAAAAACAGGCCGGCTCAGTGGTTCCGCTGCCCTGGTCGGCAACATCCTGAGCATCAAGCCAATTCTCCGTGGCAATAAGGACGGTTATATTGTCCAGTATAAGAAATGTCGTGGCAGAAAAGCCGCTTTAAATACACTGGTTTCCCTTGTCTGTGAAACCATCATTGATCCCAAAGAGCAGATCATCGGTATCGCTCATGCTGATTCCTATGAGGATTCCCTTTATGTCATGGAAGAGATCCAGAAACGGATCCAGGTAAGGGAATTCATCAACACCTCCTATGACTACTGTACCGGAAGCCACGTAGGTCCGGATACTATCGCCCTGTTTTATATGGCAAAGGACAGAGAGCTACTGTAAGATCTCTGTCTTATAGATAAGCTTCAGTGCTTCCATGCCATCCTTGCCGTCCTCTTCGGGTTAGTTTTGAAAGAATTATGAGTGAGATTCCTTCAATAATTTCAACACAACAGTTTACTTTATTTCCAAAATATATTAGAATTATGTCGTATGTAATCAAGAAGTTTTATCAAAAATAAAGGAGAGACATAACATGAGCATTTCACCATTACAGAAAGCCAGATATGAGTATGCTCCCAAGCTTCCGGGCATGCTCAGACACGGCATTGCAGATATCTGCGTAAAGGAAGGCGAAGAAACACAGAGTGTTGCTGATCAGGAGAAGATCAAGGCACTGTTCCCCAACACTTACGGCAAGAAGGAAATCACCTTTGAAAAGGGTCAGAATACTTCCGAAATGAAGAAGCAGATCGTTGGCGTTATCCTTTCCGGCGGACAGGCTCCTGGCGGACACAACGTTGTATGCGGTTTATATGATGCTTTAAAGGCAACCAACAAGGAGAACGAGCTTTATGGCTTTAAGGGTGGTCCGAGCGGACTGATCGAGGATGATTATATCGTTATGACTGACGAATATATCAACCAGTTCAGAAATACCGGTGGCTTCGATATCATCGGATCCGGCAGAACCAAGCTTGAGACCAATGAGCAGTTTGCTATCGCTGCTGATGTATGTAAGAAGCACGGCATTACTGCTATCGTTATCATCGGTGGTGATGATTCTAATACCAACGCTGCTGTTCTTGCAGAGTACTTTGCAGCACACAACACCGGTGTTCAGGTGATCGGTTGCCCGAAGACCATCGACGGTGACTTAAAGAATGAAGATATCGAATGCTCCTTCGGTTTCGATACTGCAACCAAGACTTACAGTGAGATCATCGGTAACATCGAAAGAGATGCAAACTCCGCTAAGAAGTACTGGCATTTTGTTAAGGTTATGGGACGTAGCGCTTCTCATGTTGCTCTTGAATGCGCACTTGAGACACAGCCCAACATCTGTCTGATCTCTGAAGAGGTTGCAGAGAAGAAGATGTCCCTTTCCGCAATCGCTGATTATATTGCCGATTCCGTAGCTGCAAGAGCTGCAAAGGGCATGAACTTCGGTGTTGCTATCATCCCTGAGGGTGTTGTTGAATTCGTACCTGAATTCTCCGTACTGATCCAGGAGATCAACGAGCTTCTTGCAGGAAGCAAGGCTGATGCCTTCAATGCACTTCCTACATGGGAAGAAAAATACTCTTTCATCGAGAAAGGCTTGACCAAGGAATCCATGGAGGTATTCGCTATCCTTCCACAGGCTATCCAGCAGCAGTTATTCCTTGAGAGAGATCCTCACGGAAACGTTCAGGTTTCTCTGATCGAGTCCGAGAAGTTATTCTCCGCTCTTGTAAAAGATAAATTAGCAGCAAGAAAAGCAGCCGGAACCTACAATGGTAAGTTCAGTCCTCTTCATCACTTCTTAGGTTATGAAGGAAGATGCGCTTTCCCTTCAAACTTTGACTCAGACTACTGCTACTCCTTAGGATACAACGCATTCATGCTCATCCAGTATGGTTACAATGGCTACTTATCCAAGGTTTCCAACCTTTCTGCTCCCGCAAGTGAGTGGGTTGCAGGTGGTATGCCGATCACCAAGATGATGAACATCGAAAGAAGACATGGCGAAGACAAACCGGTTATCAGAAAAGCTCTTGTTGAGCTTGACGGTGCACCGTTCAAGTACTTCGAGGCTCACCGTAAAGAGTGGTCTGAAAATACCTGCTTCAAATATCCTGGTGCTATCCAGTACTACGGCCCGGCTGAGGTATGTGACATCACAACAGTAACACTTGCTCTTGAGCAGGCTAAATAAAAAACTATAACAAAACCCTTCAGAGAATCCCGACACACTTCATCGGATTTCTGAAGGGTTTTATTTACCCATTACGGCTTCTGTTTTTCTCTCACATTTCTGTTTCTTCGTATAACTCTAAAGACGATCAAAAGCACTGCCATGATAAGTATCAGCCACACAAAATAACAGATGCCAAGGAAGGTCGGACAAATGTGGCATAAACTGCATTTAGCGGTTTGCGGTGTCTGACTCACCTGTTTGTACGCAATTGCATAAGCAGAGAATCTGTCTGTATGGATCGTTACTGTATCCGGTGCATCATCCACATCGGTTAAAAGAGTATATTCTCCCTCGTGGGAACGGATAATGAAAAACTCTCTGGCAATGCTTTGCAGCTTCTGTGGAATACCGATCACTACCTCGACCGGTTCTACCGTTCCCGTAACAGCATTCCAGTCAGCTTCTCCTATTTTAACGAACAGAGAAATATCAACATACATTCCCAGTACCAGATCAGGTATTTCCTTATGGTACTCCTTTATACCGTTCTCGATCGCACTCTTATCCTTCTCTGGAACATTGCCGGAAATATCTTTCACCTCTACCCGGATTTCTATGTTTTCTCCAGCAGCTGCACTTTGGAGCTGCGCCGGTGTCAGCACTGCACTCACTACTGCAGCAGTATCAGACACTCCTGCCGTATACTCCTGTTCCTCACAGACAACCATTACAGTGACTGTGCCTTCTCCAATTTTCAGGGCAGTACTTGTATCTGCCATGCCCTTCACATTTCCTGTCGGCACAGCTTCACCCGATGCGTCCACCTTGCCGCCGGCTGTCATTTCCGGTACAAGTAATATGTCTTTTATGCCCGGCTGTTCTGATATACCCGGCTTGTCTGCCGGCTTCTCCAATGATCCGGATATATCCGGACTGCCAGCAGGCTTATTCTCCGGCTTATTCTCCGGCTTGTTTTCCGGTATGTTCTCCGTTTTTTCTGGCTGCGCTGGTGGTAATGGTGTTTCTGTTCCGCCGCCTCCCGGTTTCTCCGGTTCCGGCTTCTTTATCGTCCGGTCAAAGCCGCAGTCATTGCAGATGGTATCCCTGTCATCGTCATATACATGGCTATGCTTTTTTCCCAATGCATCACATCGGCTGCATACTTTCCAATGTCCGTCTGTATCGTATACGTAATCTCCGCTAAAACTATGTCCTTTTGCCGGCAGTACCACATCCTGCGATGTGATTTCTGTCGTACAACTGCTGTCGGCATACCATCTTCCACAGTCACAGACATAATAGGCTTTGTTTCCCTTTGCAAGACACGTTGGTTCTACAGCCTGCACCAGAACCGCTCTGTGAGTATGTATCCTTACCGTGATTTTCTTTTCTGCCCGGTTTCCGGCATTATCCACAGCTTTCACGGTAATGTCCGCACCGGCTGCCGGAAGCTTCTCTGTGGGTATGCTGAATTTGACCTCTGTTCTAATGCTTGTGGTAAAATCCTCCTGTAATACACACTCTGCACTATTTCCGATCTGATAAGCTGCCGAAGCCAGTCCCGCGGAAATAGCATTCTCCTTGTCATCCTTTACCGTCACAATGACTGTCGGCGCTTTCTCATATTCTTTTTCCGGACTTTCACTGCCATTTACCAAAAATGTGATCTCCGGTGCATGATCCTCCACGATAATACCATGGATGCCACTGCCATCCGTGCCTATCATCTTCGTATCCGACACATTTCCTGCATAATCCCTTGCCGTAATCATGATTTTTCCCTTAAAATCCGGGTTGATATAGATCACTGCCTTATAACCGGCACGATTCTCCACGGAAGCCTTTTTTACCGATGGCTGACCTGCTGTACTGCTATCTTCCGGTATTAGTTTATACTCCACACTCTCTATTCCACTTCCCGCCTCTGCGACAGGAATCGTAATTTCAAGACTGTCTTTTCGGATGAGCCAGTTCCAGAGATTTTTATATCCCTCATTGAAGGCTGCATCACCAATCACCGGCTTTATCGTATCAAGCTTTACGGTCAGCACATCTGTTACTGTTTCATTTCCGGCTGCATCCACTGCCTTGAAGGTGTAGGTGTGCCATCCCTCGACACAGGCATAATCCTTTGGTACGGTTGTTCCCCCTTCTGTAATAACACCGGGGATTTCTTCATATCCGCCATCATCCACCTTACCATACAGGCCTGTAACTCCCTTGTTGTCAGAATAAGACAGAACAATGCGGATCTGATCCGTATTATACCAGCCCTTTGTATTCGGGCTGACATTACTCTCTACTGACGCAGCAAGCTTTGGCTTTTGTACATCCTTAAAATAACCATAGCAGATTTTGTCTCCATATTCCGCTGCCCCAATCTTTGTATAGGCTGTTCCTGTATAACCGGCGTTGTCATACCATCCACAGAACACATATCCTTCCTGTGATGGAACCGGCATTGTGAGCTCCTGTCCATGGACATAGGTTTTATACATGTCTTCCGGCTCATAAACGCTGCCATCCGGCAGGGACAGCTTATAATACACGCGATAGGAATTCGGTATCCACTTTGCAAAAAGCGTTGTGTCCGTCATAAGCTGCGACTGGGTTTCAAAATTAAATTTCTGGATGTCTGTACATTCCGCATCCTTATACCATCCACCGAAGGTGTAGCCCTCACGGACAGGTTTCTGCGGCTCTGTGACCGCACACTGCACAGCCGCCCCCGGAGTAAGACCATTATAAGTCGTCCATATAAGCTGCGGCTCCACACCGCTTCCACCCTGACTGTCAAAGGTGATCTGTCTGACATAAAAGGTCTTTTGCTCACAGGCGGTGCTGTCACTGTATGCATTCTTATAATACTGAATCTGCTTTGTGCCGGTGCTTTTTACCGTATAGACCGGTTGTGTCTTTTTCAGCTCTGAGAAACGGTAGATTCCCTGATAGGCCGATAGCTCTGCCAGTACCTCCGTCTGTGCCGTTCCGGTAAGCTTTCCTCCTGATGGTCCATAGGTAAGTGAAATACTCATGGGCAGTCCTGCGGACAAGGGCTGTGCCTTGTTTGGTCCGGTAAATTCCAGACGATGGACATCATCCTTTTTTATCTGCTCTGAAAAACCATCCCTTACATTTCCTTTCCGGTCTGTCACCTTATAATATAAATAACAGGTTCCATAATAGTCTGACAAAGAAATCGTATATTCACCCGCTGCAACCGCGGCTGCGTCAAGGTCGACCATTCCTGTTGCCGGTACTTTGGAAGTATCTGTCACCCATTGATACGCTGCACTCCAAACGTCGCTGGGTGTGCCTCCCTCAGCCCCTGCCTTATCCGCAAAGGTAAGCTTTACTGAAACATTGGAATCCAGATACCATCCACTTGTTCCATTGCGCGTTCCATTGACTGTACAGCCAACTGTTGGTGCTGTCACATCCATACCTGTCATTTCCACACGGTATTCTTCACTGACATTTCCCGCATTGTCCGTAAGCCTTACCACATAGCTTCCGTTTTTCGCTACGCTAAAGCTGTCTCCTGTGAAGGCTGTCCAGGTGCTCTCTCCCGGCATCCTGTACTCTCTAGTACGGATGCCGCTGCCACCATATCCTGTCAGGTTTCCCTTCTGATCGTAAACAGCTGTATTGTCATCTGTAAGACCAATCAGCTCTATTGATCCAGGCTTGCCACCGGCAGCTGTAAGAGATTCCAGTTTCGGTGTCTCATTGTCGATTTTGGTCACAAGTACCTCTGTTGCAACAGAATTTCCGAATTTATCCATCGCCATAAATTCATAGACACCGTTTTTCGTCACAGTACAGCTTCCGCTGGTCATATTCTCAGTCACGATACCCTTCGGCGTGTAGACAAACGCAAGTGCTCCCGCACCTGTGCCGCTTCCCGGTGTAATGTTCCAGACAAGCTTCGCACTATTTGTCCACGAAGACGGATTTCCCGTTACTGTAATGGAAGGAAGGGCTGCTGCCGTTGCCTTCTTTATCACTTGATAAGGTCCCGACTTCACGGTTTCCGATACATTTCCAGCTCCGTCTGTCACCCTTACATGCAGGTACTTTGCAGTCTTTGACGTCTCTGCTGCGGTATATTGTGCCTGATAGCTGCCATCTGCTGCCGCAGACAGTGGCGTCCATGCAGTAGGTGCCCCTGCCGTATTCGTCCATGCATACTCCACCTTTGCCACACCGCTGCCACCGGTATCCTCCGGAAGTACCGCAATGGTCAGCTCATTGTATACCCTGTCCACTCCGATACTGCTGCCGCTGCGAAGCGTCACGGTCGGTTTTTTACGATCTATTTTTTTAACCTCAATGGTCTTGGATATCACATTCCCATAGGAATCCGTCAGCGTGACGGTATAGCTTCCATTTTCTGTGACATACAAATTGGCTGAACCACTGGAGGATGTAATACTTTTCACTTCCTTCTTTGGTCCGTCAAAGGTAAGCGTTGTCCCTGTACTCTGGACGCCCGCATACTGCACCACGATATATTTGCCAGACTTCCACACATCGGCTGCATCTGCTGAAGCTGCCGTGCTGTCAGCCCTCACCGACACATCCGTGATCGCAGGATTCATAAAGGTAAATTCCAGATACTGATGGGTCGATGCACCCGATGCTGCAGTGGCGAGCACATGCAGATACCAGGTCTGTGTCTGCCCTGCGGTTCCTCTGCTCTCTGTGAGCTGCGTACCGCTTGCGACGGTCTGCCAGCCATAGCCTGGCAGTGTAGTATCCTTCGTCCATACATACCGGATGGAGGCTGCTCCTTTGGCTGTGATCGTTGCCTTATGACGAGGCAGACTGCCACTGGTATCCGCCCTAACGGTCAGTACCGGTTTCGTGGCATCCACCTGGATATTGGTATTGCCGCCCGAAAAGGTCTGGCTCGTACCGGATAGATTACACATATCCTGAATGCTGCTAAGATTGCTGATACTGTTGACTTTCAGCGCAGTGTCGCTGTCTAAGCTGACAGTGGAGGATACCTTCCCTGTAAAATAGAGCACATTCGTATCCGCACCACCGGCATAGGACAGGGTTCCGACATTCGTAGAGATCGTAAGGCTGCTGCTTAAGCTGCTATTCTGGCTGTCCACAATCTCGTCAAAAACCAGCGCTACGGTGATCGGATCTCCCGGAAGATAAGTGCCTTTCGCCATCGGTGCAACGCCAAGGATTTCCGGCTCCTTCTCGTCATTGACCATCACAAAGCTTTGCAGACCGTCCACATACCATACATCGTCATCCGCACCGGTGGCACCAAAATAGGCGTAGCAGGTCTGGTTCACCCCAAGCTTCACCCAGGTTGTTCCATTGTAACCATATGCCGTACCGGAGCTGTTTTTGGGATAATATGATCCTTCCTTTCCACCCGTTCTTTTATCAGGAAAACAATAGGTTCCGACTGATTTTTTTGCCGGCTGCAGAAAATTACAGGCCCAGAGCTGCCCCTTTACTCCTGCGACAGCTGTATCCTCTTTTTTACTCTCTGTATCATAATTTCTATCTTCTAATGGCTCGGTTCCCAGATAGGCATGTTCATAGCCGTCTTTCTCTTCATATGCCCTCAGCACATACCGGTAATACCATCCACCGGCGGTGGACTTTAGATACTCCTGCTGCCGTGCATCCGTATAATAGCTGGAAAAAGAACTGCTGGTATTATAGTTTGATTTTCCGTCGCGGTTTGTAAGAAAACTCACATTGGTTCTTTTTCCACCCTGATCTTTGTCTGTGTCCGCAATCCGTTTTCCCCTTGTTCCGGTTGTCTCAGCGACATGCGTGATCGTTTTTTCTGTTGTATAAACCGACCGGTCCACAGTATAGCTGCTGTCTTTCGGCATCGTCCGCTGCATCGAGCGGCGTGCCTGGTCAATCGTTCCACCACCCGTCACGCGGTAGATCTCCAGCGAATAGGTTCTGTCGGCATTGGAATACTTTGTTCCCGCTTTGCTCTGATAAGCATTTGTCACGCCAAGCTCCGTCACTGTCACGGTCTTTGACGTTTCCCCCTCCTTAAAGTAGACAGGACTCGGTGGTATATGGGTAAAATGCGTGCCACCCACCGCCGATCCGTTTACCGTGCGGCAATATACCATCTGCGATTTATCCGTTCCATGACTTCTTGTGATCGTAAAGATTGCTTTATCATTACTACCTGTGACACTGCTCACAGAAAATGTACCGTACTGTGGAATTCCGAAGCCGAATTTTTCCGCTTCGCTGTAATACACCTTCTCTTTGCCGGCAGCCGTAACCTTCGCATATGCCCGCGCATAGTACTCCACGCCGGAGATCAGTCCTGTGGCTTTCACATTCAGATTTCCATTTTTTGTTGTAACGACCGGAGCAGTTTTGGCACTTCCGTTATGAAAGTCCAGCGTCGGAGCAGGCATCACGCCCCATACAAAGCCGGTTTCCTTGATTGTATCCCCGCCGGTATGTGCCAGAACCGCTTTCAGATTGAAGCTGTCCTTGCTTCCTGCCGCTGCGGTAAGCGCACCAAGCTTGAGTTCCAATGGCTTTGCAGTCACCATGATTACACAATTCTGAGTGGTCGTATTTCCTACGGCATCGGATGCTGTTACCTTGATTGTCTTTTTTCCCGGAAGAGCTGCGATATCCTTCGGTATGGTGTAAGTCAAAGGCTTCTCGGCAAGCCTGCGGTTATCCGATACAGAGAGTGCCTCACCAAACAGCTTCTCCACCGTCTCCTGCTTCTCTTCCTCCACCACAGTGACCGGCGTATAGGTGAGCGCCGGTGCCGCCTTGTCGATATTGTCCACCAATACCGGATAAGAGAGGGACTTATCACTGCCTTTTAACTTATAGGTTATCGTAAAGATGTATTTTTTGTTTACTGTCGCTGTCTTCGTTGCGCCAGCTGCAACCTTTACATCCGTGATTCCCAGCTTCGACATATCCTCAGCCTTTACCATTATCGTCACATCACGATTGGTGAGTGTGTCCGGCGACAGCGTATGGCTGACCTTCGGGCCAAAACCCACGCCCTGATTAAAATAAAAGCTGAAGCTGTCTGTTGCCTTGATTGCTTCTGTATCCGGATCCTTGAGAATTCCGGTAATTTTGTATACACCGCCAGGCGAGTCCAGGGGCATTCTTAAGGCAATCTGCTCCTGTGACTTAGCCTTGCCAAAGCAGGCATCCAGTGCATTGCCTGTCTCTGTCTGTGTCAGTGTATACTCCGTCGCATATTCTTTCTTTCCTTTCTGCTGGATTGTCACAAGAGACTGTACGGTAACCGTTTTATCTTTTGTGGATGTATCCTGAAGCTCCAGGGAAAATTTTTCAATGTTTGAATCTGCTGCACCACCATCCAGCACAAGCTGCATCCAGTCTATTCTTACAATCCAGGTCGACGGTGCTACCGTTACAGATATGACATTTTTTCCCTTTTTTAATTTTTCAAGGGGTATCTCCAATACAGTCGTATTCCATGTATTGTTCGTGCCCGACAGATAACCGATCGTCTCGTTATTATATTTTTTATTAAATTTATTTGTCTGATCCATCGACAGATATATGTCATCATTGAGGTACACGTAATCTGTCTCACCGTAATCCTCATCCACATCATAAGCCTTCACCGCCAGATAGGCACTCTGGGTCGGAAGCTCATCCAGTGTAAAAGCCAGCTCAATGGGATGTTTTTTGTCTGAAAAGCCCATGCTCACATCAATGTCGCCATCTGCCTTCCCCGTATGACTGTTGTTCTCGTTATCAGTCGTAACCATCAGGGTCTGTGGATGTGGTGTAAGAGCCGGTGCCTTGGCAGGAGCCCGCCTTGGCTGGTCTGTATCCCAGACAGCAGCAGGCAAGGCATTCTCTTCCGGCGGCTCCACGCCATAGTCCTCCACCAGATCCTCCAGTGTCAGAAGCTCCGGCAGCTCATCCTCTGACATGCGCTGCTGTATCATCTCCGGATAGTGATAGAGGCATTCCAGATCCATACAGTCCGTCTCCGTATCACGTATATGCTCTAGGCCCTCCAGACGCCGGATAAGCTCCGCCAGACGCTCCTCCTCTTCCCCGGAAAGTGTTTCTTTATTCTCTGTATCATCTGTTTTATTTTCTGCAAGCCATGCATCCAACTGCTCCCTCGCCTCGGCAAGCTGCTCCGGATCAATGATCTCCTTATTTTCCACACCTGTGGAGAGATAGGTAAGGGGATCCGGCAGCTTTTCTAACAATGCAAGCAGTTCTGCAAGCTCCTGTCCTCCTATGGCTGCAATTGTCACACTGATCTGCGGAAGGCTGACACCATCCGCTACCCTGTATTCTTCCGGAATAACCGGAATATAAACATAATGATTTCCCAATACGGAAGAGTCAAAGCTGTCCGCTGTGTTGTTTTCCCATGCCACATGTATGGAAGACTCCCTGGTGCTTTTTACAGGGGGAATTGTTTCTACCGGTGCCGGTTGTTCTTCCTCCACCGGTTGTTCCTCCTCCGCCGGTTCTTCTTCCTCCGCCGGTTGTTCTTCCTCCGCCGGTTCTTCCTCCTCCACCGGTTCTTCCTCCTCCGCCGCCGGTTCTTCTTCCTCCGCCGGTTCTTCTTCTGTCTCCTGTGTTACATCCCCGGTAGACTCCTCCACACTGTTTGTTTCCAACATTACAGTAAGGGTATCAGGAAATACGATTTCACTTTCCTGTGCACCGACCGGCAAAAGCTGCACTGCGACCGATTCATCCAGATCTCCAAAGCCCGTGATCACTTCCTGTGTTTTTATTTCTTCATCGGCAGTTGCAAACACGGCAAGATCAATGCTTGTAAATACCAGTGCTGCTGTCAGGATCAGTGCTGTGATACGCGCAGCTTTTTCTCCGGCCTTAAGCTTATGTATCTTCATAATGCTCACCTTCCCACTTTATCTTCTAAAAGCTTTTCCTGTCTTTTCAGCTAAAGTATATCGGAATTACTTTTTGCTATGATCATCATTGCGGATTTGGCAGCATTTTATTCGGATTTGGTCACCCCCTGTTTCGTTGACTCATCCTGCCTTCTTTGCTACACTATAGGTGTGATCGCAAAACAATAAACTGGAAGGGGGATCATGCCTTGCAGATTGCTTTATGTGATGATGAAATAACGAACCATGAAAAGACCAGGGAGCTGATCAGACAATATAAACAGATACATTCTGACCGGACTCTTTCCTTATCTTCTTTTGCATCAGGAAAAGAACTTATCAACCATGTAGATGAACATGGTGGCTTTGACCTCTATATTCTGGATTGTATTATGCCGGAAATGAATGGTATTGAGCTTGGCGCTGCCCTGAGAATGCGTGATGATACGGGATTTCTGATCTACCTCACCACCTCTCCTGACTTTGCGCTGGATTCTTACCGGGTAGATGCCTTTGATTATCTGTTAAAGCCTGTCGAGAGCGAACTGTTTTTCCAAAGCCTTGACAAGGCTTACCGCTCCTTTTCACAGATCATGCAAAAGACCGTTGCCATCAAGACCACGGACAGTATCCGTATGATCCCCATCACAGACATACGGTATGCAGAGCGCATAGATAAACATATCGATTATCATCTGGCAGATAATACTGTGATACACAGCACCAGCTTCAACGGTTCTTTCCAAAATGCTGTGACTGAGCTGCTTTCGCACAAAAGAATGCTTCTGGTAGGTTCCTCCTTTGTCGTCAATTTATTCCATGTTACAGAGGTTACAAGATCAGACCTGCTGCTGACCGGAGATCTTTGTGTTCCGGTTCCCCGCCGTATGTACGAAACTGTCAAGAAGGAATGGGCGGACTTTTGGCTGAATGGAGGCAGATACTATGCTTTTTGAGGATAATATTATTTTTTTGATCTTAAAAGTTATGATCACCTGCGCAGGTACCTTTGGCATGATGGGCTCCACCACGAAGTTCCGCTATGTGAAAGAGAAGCCCATAGGTATCATGATTTTTGCTTCTTACTTCATTTATGTCATAATTTCATCCTACGCAATCATCTATTTTTTCAGCTACCAGCATTTACTGCGGGTATTTATCCTGACAATATCCTGTCCCGCCATCCTTCTGCTGCATAATATGTCTGACGAGCCATTTCCACGTCTTGTATTCATCCGTGCAACACACATACTTGTTTCTTTATATATCGCAGCCACCATCACACTCATAAATACTGCGCTGCACGGAACGGAGCTCTCAGATATCCTGATGCGTCTGCTCGCCTATCTGCTTGTCATCCTGTTTGATTTTCATTTCATGCGCCGCATCTATCTGGATTTTATTACAGAGATCCGGAAAGGCTGGGGAATCCTTTCCCTGATTCCCTGTGCGCTGATCATCCTTGCCGTAGCACTTGCTTTTTATCCGGAGCATTATAGTAAACGCCCCACAAGTATCATACTGATCTATCTGCTCGGTGTTGTCATTGTCATTCTTTACACTGCGATCGGCGTATTTCTTTCTATGCAGTATCACAGGCAGGAAATCGATCAGAACAGGAAAATCCTTGAGCTGCAGGTACAAAATATACAAAGAGAGGCTGCCGACATGGAAAAACTTGCAAAGCAGACAAAAATCATCCGGCACGACACCCGTCACATACTTTCCACTATTGCATCCCTTGCTGAGAGCGGAGATATGCAGGCGATCCTTGACTTTACCGGTATCGCCGGACAGAAGCCTGATATGCCTGAAGCCTTCCATTACTGCACAGATGCCCTTTTGGATACAACACTTTATTCTTATCTTAAATCCGCAGAGGAATCCGGTATCCTGCTTCAAACCTCCGTCACTGTCCCGGATATTCTTCCGGTTGACTCTGCCGGACTTGCCATCTGCTTTGCTAATGCGCTTGGAAATGCCATAGAATGCTGTGAAAAGCTGCCAAAGGAGAAACGAAAAATTATTTTTAAATGCATTGGGAAACCCAGAATGATGTTTGAGATTGAAAATCCTCAGCCGGACAGGATAACCTTTGGCAGAAATGGTCTTCCTCTTTTACCGGAGGGCGGTATGGAAGCCCATATCCGTTCCATCGTGGCATTCTGCGAAAAATATGATGCCTTTTACGCCTTTACGGCTGAAAACGGTTGGTTTAAGATTATGGTCACATTATGATAATGTTCAAAATGGAGGAATACTATGATTTTTGATGATAATACGGCTTACCAGACCTACCGTATCTTTGTCGCCATATTTGGCACGCTCGGCATGGTAGTTGCCACTTCTCCGATGAGAAAAAACTATAAAAGGAACCTGCTTTTTTTAGGCGGATATGCCATTTATACAATTGTGTTCACCTTTTTTTCCATGCATTTTTGGGGATTTCTGTCTTTTCTCAGAAGCGTTATCCTTACCATTTCTCTGCCGGGTGTGATCATGATCTATATGACCGCAGACACCTCCGTCTCAAAGCATATCTTCAAATGCCTGTCGCAGCTCCTGCTCTCACTCTACCTTCTTATCAGTGTGACACTGCTCAACACACTGTTTAAAGGCACGCTTCTGTCAAATGCAATACTTCTTCTGTCTGCCTATCTTGCTGCGATTGCCTTGGAATTTTTTGTTCTGAGAAGAGTTTTTCCGGATATAGCCGGGATCAATCCCCAGGGCTTTGGAATTCTCGCATTGATCCCTATCGCCTTTTTTCTCTTTGTAATGACGCTTGCTCTCTATCCGGTTCATTACACACAAAACCCGGCTTTTCCACTTCTGTTCTACCTCTCAGGTGCTGTCATCGCTATCATTTATTATGCTGTTTTTCAATATCTGCGGACTCAGTATCAGTATCAGATAGATGAACAGAACCGTGAGATTTTGAAAATCCAGATACAGGGCATAAAAAAACATGTTGAAGATACGAAACGGAACGCCAAAGAAGTAAAGCTTATCTGGCAGGATACTCACAAGATGCTGTCCGGTATCGCTTCTCTTGCTAAAGAAGGAAATGCTAAGGCCATCCTTGAGCTTGTATCCGAATCAACTGAGCTGAACCGGCAGAGCACTCCCACCTATTACTGCAGTGATCCCATATTAAATGCTACCCTCACTGCTTATCTTGGGCAGGCCCTGGATTTGGGCATTACCATAGAGCACCATCTTGCGATTCCGGAAAACCTCCCTGTTGATTCCGCTGAGCTTTCCATCTGTTTTGCCAACGCTCTGGAAAATGCCACAAAAGCATGTGCAGAGCTTCCGGAGAATGAGAGAAAAATTATCATCCGCTGTATCTACAAGCCTGCCTTTATGTTTGAGATTGCAAACCCTTACAAAGGACAGATCACCCTGGGAAGAAACGGACTCCCCACCTCCACCAGAACAGGTCATGGAACTGGCACACGCTCCATCATAGCTTTCTGTGAAAAGCATAATGCCTTTTATGATTTTTCCACAGAAGGCGGCTGGTTTAGGCTCGTGATTACTCTGTAAGCTGTATCCCAGACGGCTTATGCAGACCTTTAATGCCTCCGACACGATGACAGATAATGTACTATGAAAATATGTCAATTCTGGATTCGTGGCTTCAGCGCAGATCAACCTCCAGATTTACTTCAAACATCCGGCTCCATGGCATGGAAACTTTTTTTATTGCTACCTTGTCTGCAATAGAGGACAGGCTTTCCTCCATAAATTTTGGAAACCCTCCAGAAAGTTCTAGTGCGTCTCACCAGATTTCTGAAGGGTTTCATTCATATTATACAGACCAGACTTTATACTTCCAATATCCTGCTGATGCTTCTGTCAGCCCATTCCTTTACCGTAGCAGCATCCTCCTCAAGAAGCCATCCTTCCTTTACCTCTTTCTCTATATATTCATTAAACAGCTCCAAATAATGCTCTCTATCCTTGTATCTTTCCTGAATTGCTTCTTTATCAAAGAATTTCATTGTTCCTACAACACCCATATGTGCACCCATATCACAGCCTTCATAGGATGCGAGTGGAACTTCCAACAACACAGATCTTAACCCTCCTTCTGCGTTCCCATCTTTATCTCTCTTTATTGTCCCATCATCATTTCTAGTAATATTACAGATCACCTCGGGCGCTATTCCTTCCGTTGCCCAGATATGTAATTTTTCAAGCAAACCTACTATATAATAAGCCAAAGGAAAATCATTAATAAATTGCTTCTCTTCAGAGGGTATTACATGGGGTTTTCTCCCAGCTTTAATAACATCCTGATCTGATACAATAACCGGACATTTAATATCAAAATGAGGGCTTCCTGGAATTTCATAATATCTGCTCTTATTTTTCTCCGTATCCTCATTCTTAGGAAGATGTTGATCCATATCATCACCAGTCCCAAACCCCTTAAACAAATATAGATCACCTTCGCTACTCATTTTAATATATGGCACTTTAGAAACTACATTTTCCTGATAATCAAAGGTAAGTGGCCCAAGCGTCTTTTGCTGGCATACTTTTCTTGCGACAAAGGCTCCAACGATATTCATATATCCATCATATATATGACTTCCGTCTTCGTTTTTCATGTACTGATCAAAATAATGCACATAAGTGTTAAGATATGCACCACTCTGGCTCTGCCCAGTCAGATACAGTTGTCTGACGTTCCAGCCATTTATCAGGTTATTTTCCACTTTACTTTTAATACGACAGGCTGTCTGGGACAGCATATCCCAGAACAGTCCTTCTTCTGTTCCAGGTATGCTGTCATAAGCATGACATACCGGCTGAGACACTTGTTCTCCGTTGGACCAGTTCAGATCCCTATATCTTTCATAATCGAAAGTTTTTAGTGCAAGTACTGTAATTGGCTTACTGGTGATTCCTACATATGCATGACCGTTTCTTACACACCAGTCATAGATCCGGGTCCACAGATCTTCATGGTCATAACCATTCGTTGCATTCAGAATATCCAGATATACCCTGCCTGAAAACTGCTCTTCTTTTATTGGTTTTCTAATCAGAAGTCTCGTTTTGTAAGGAAGCCCTTCCTTTTTTACAACCAGTCTGCCATTATCATCATCATATACATTAGCATATCCACTGGCAAAATATTCTTCTTCACAATATCCAATTTTTTCCAGATCATATGGCATACGACAATGTCTCATTGAATCAAATGGATAAGAATTTTCTGTTGCTTCTACAGGTCCCTCAAGTATAATGTCTTTCCTGCAGGCCTGTCTTATCATATCTTCCCTTTTCATATGCTACCTCCTTTAGTTTTTCTCCTCTCTGAGATGATCTACAAAAACAGCTACGATCAAAATGATACCTTTAATCAACATCTGATAATAAGAGCTGATACTTAAAAGGCTCATTCCATTTGCAATTACAGACAACAATACGACACCCATAAAAGTATTCAAAACAGTGCCCTTACCACCGGAAAGAGATAATCCACCAAGAATAGCTGCCGTCATGATATCCATCTCGCTTCCTGTACCTGCATTATTTAATGCAACACTTCCCTGTGCTATATATAATATGGAAGCAATTCCTGCTGTCAGTCCGGAAATAATGTAAGATACCAATTCCACCTTTTTTACTGGAATTCCTGAAAGCCGTGATGCAATCCGGCTTCCACCCACGGAATAAATATTTCTTCCATATTGGGTATACTTCATAACAAAGCCAATGATCAGATATACCAGGATCATGATCCAGAACATGGATGGCAATCCCAATATGCTGTTAAAGCCAATAAACCGAACCATGGTATCATTAATGGAAATATATCTTCCATCCGTTACTATAAATGCCATTCCTCTGAATGCAAGCTGTGTTGCCAGAGTTGCAATAAAAGGGTTGATGCCCATATAGGTAATCAGACAGCCGTTAATCATTCCTCCCACAATACCAACAAGCATTGCTACCAGTAATAATGTGATTCCACGCAATCCATGTTCATAGCCAATTGCCGCTGCCATTCCAGACAATGCCATCAGCGAAATCTGGGACAAATCCAGGCCTCCAAGCACCAGAGTAATTGTCAGTCCTGCAGCCATAATTCCATTGGCAGAAACATATACACATATATTTTTAAAATTCGACAGTGTCAGATAATACGGTGTAAGAACAGACCATACAATACTAATCAAGATCAGCGCTACAAATATACTGGTAAATGATGCATTTTTCTTTAAAAATTGAGGTATTATACTTTGTTTATTTTTCATATTCATTCCTCTCCGAGTGCATATTTTAATACATTCTCTTTTGTCATTTCATTTTTATCAATTTCCTTAACGAGCACACCTTCATGCAGAATATACACTCTATCACAAATCCCCAGCAATTCTGGCAAATCTGATGTTACCAATAGTACACCGCATTTTCTTTTACAGATATCCTCTATCTGTTTATAAATTTCAACTTTAGCCCCAACGTCAATTCCTTTCGTTGGCTCATTCAAAAGGAACAGCTTCGGATTATTATCAAGCCACTTCGATAGTATAACCTTCTGCTGATTGCCACCTGACAATGATGATACAGGCGTATCCGGTGATGGTGTTTTAATATTCAATGTTTTAATCCATCTGTCTGCAATGGTCCTTTCTTTCCTGAGATTAAGGAATGGACCTTTTCTATAATTCTTCAAAGTGACCGTACTGATATTTTCCATAACAGACTGAACCAGTATCAGTCCTTCTGTTTTTCTCTCCCCGGGTGTATATGCAAGTCCTGCCCTGATCGCATCAGCCGGTGATGAAATCTGAACCTCTTTTCCATCGATCAGGTATTCCTCAAAATCTGCCTTTCTTGCGCCAAACAAAGCTTCCAGTGTTTCCGAACACCCAGAGCCCATCAGACCATATAATCCGACTATTTCTCCCTGTCGGACAGCAAGACTTATATCTTTCAGAAATTTATAATTAAGATTTTTGATTTCAATTACTTTATCACCAATGGTTCTTTCCGATACCGGATACATATCATCTATATTTCTTCCAACCATCTCTGAAATAATCTGGTCTTTTGATATAGAATCCATCTTTCCTTCATATACTTTCTTCCCATCACGCATAATCTGGATATCTGTACATATTTCAAAAATCTCATCCAGCTTATGAGATATATATATGACTGATTTTCCTTCTTTCTGAAGATTGCGCACTATATCAAACAAAATCTTGGTTTCTTCTTCATTTAATGCAGATGTGGGTTCATCCAGAATAAGCACATTTGCATTTCGTGCATAGGCACGCGCTATTTCCAGCAGCTGCTTTTCTGCCGTTGATAAAAACTGTACTTTGGTAAATGGGTCAAGATGTCCCAGTCCTACCTCTTCCTGCACCTTCCTGCTGTTTTCCCCTAATTTCTTGTAATCAATACACCCCTTCTTTTTAGGCAAATTGCCAAGGAAAATATTTTCTGCAATAGACATATATTGCATGTAACTTAATTCCTGATAAATTACCGCAATTCCTTTGTCAATAGCTTCCTTAGGAGTATATTTTCCCATTTTGGTTCCATTAAAATAAATATCTCCTTCATCTGCCTGATAAGCTCCTGATATTATCTTTATCAAAGTAGATTTGCCGGCTCCATTTTCACCGGCAAGAGCAAGTACTTCACCGGCTGCCAGTTTCAGGTTCACGTGATCTAATGCAACCACACCCGGGAATTTTTTGACTATTCTTTCCAGACGAAGCGTTTCTTTCATTTGCGTCTCCTTTCTATATAAGGAGCGCAGCCTTTTTCGACCGCACTCCTTACAATGGTTATTTCAATTCAGGAAATACATCATACAGATTATTAATACCAACTACTTCCGGTACAAAGGTATTCACATAAGGAACCTCTTCGCCTGCTGTAATCTTTTCACAAAGGTCACACAGTGCCTCTCCATAATTAATTGCTCCAAGATAGATAGATCCTCTCCAAGGTGCTGTAGTATTCTGTGAATCAATTGCTGCTTTAAAATAATCTGTTGCAACTGCGGAGCAATCGCTTCCCGTTCCCATAACATCCGCTGATCTTCCGGCTGCCTCAACTGCGGAGAACGCCGCATTTGCCATATCGTCTGTCTGACAGAACATCACGATCTTTTTTCCAGGATTTGCTGAAAGTGCATCCGATACCTGCTGATATACAGCCTGCGTATCTCCTGCATCTGCATCAATTTTAATCTGTTTAACATTGTCAACGTCTGAAACATACTCCCCAAGTGCCGGAACCGCAGATGTCAGTCTCTCTGTAATTTCAGGTCCCGTTGTAAATGTACCAACAAGCAGGATCAAGTCTGTTTTTCCGCCCCACTCATCCTTGACCTGTTGGCCAATAAATTCCCCAACTGCTTTACCCATGTCAGTATTGGCTGTTCCATATGTGTATGCCGGTTCCGGCAGATCCACGTGAAGTCCAAGATAAGGGATTCCATCATTTGCAGCCTCCTGTGCAAATGGTAAGATAATATCCTGCATGGCATTACCATCAATTATAATATCTACACCCATAGCCTTAAACTGATCATATGCCGATCTCATCTTTACAGGATCATAATTGGTAAACTGGGCATTCAGTTCCCATCCCCTTTCATCACAGGCCTTCTGCAGACCATCATACACATCCTTAAAGAATGCCTGTGTAGTGTCAATCCCATAATATCCAATTTTCAGTGCTTTTCCATCAGCGTTTGCCTCTGCTGTCTGTCCAGAATCTCCTGCTTCTGTCCCTTCTGTTGCTGCTTCCTGCTCTGTACTCTCCACTGCAGTTCCTTCTGTTGTTGTTTCCTGGCTGCTTCCACATCCTGTCATTGCCATTGCAAATAATGCAATGCCCATAATAATGCTGATTACCTTCCTTTTCATACGTTTCCTCCTTTGTTTGATACATTATTTAGTATGCTTTATCATTTATATTATTTAATATAAACTTCAGTAGTTACGGGATATTTTCAGATACTATGATCTCTATCTTCGTGAAAATATCATCTGAGATATCCTCATCCATCAGCAATTTATGGCATATCTTTTCGATTGCCAGATATCCCTGTTTTTCCGGTTCCTGCCCAATTGTCACACCAATAATCCCTTCCTGCAGATACTGGATAATACCAGGTGTAATATCATGTCCGATCAGAAGGGGTGGATGCTTCATTTCCAAATCCCTTATCACCTCTCCCACCGTTTCCACCATCACATTTGAAACATAAATTGCATCTATGTTCTGTGATATAAGCAGACTCTTCGTAAGGTTATAGGCAAATGCACTGTCTTCCTTGAAAGTAAAAGTTCCATAACGAACCATATCTGCTCTTTTATTATCAATCACTTCCTGGAAACCCTTAAGCCTGTCCCCAAATGCCGACATTCCTTCGCATATCGCTATGAGTTCCACAAATACAGCATCCTGTCTGGCCATCATGGCCATAAGTTCTCCTGCAGTCCTTCCACTCCTATACAGGTTCTGTCCCACATACGCTGTACGTCTGCATGGTTCATCATTGTTGAACGTAATTACCGGTATACCCCTGTCTACCAGATTATTGATGAGTCTTGCCACCTTTTCTGATGTGTATGGCACAAGTGCAACACCGTCATAGCCAAGCCCAGATACTTTCTCGAGTACTTCTTCCTGTTTCACCGGATCCAGTCTTTCCAATACAAACCGATCAATTCTGACACCCATGGATGCATATTGCAGCTCTGCTCTTTTAATACCATCCTCAACCTGCTGCCAAAATTCTGATTCATAATTATGATAAATGACAGCAATTCTGAGTTCCTTACGCTTTCCAAGAATTCTGGCGGCAGCATTCGGTTTATAATTCAGATCCCGTATTACCTTATTGACCCTGTCTGCTGTTTCCTGTGATACCCTTCCTCTATTGTGGATCACACGATCGACTGTACCCTTACCTACACCAGCCATCCTTGCAATATCATCAATTGTTACAGCTTTTTCATTCTTCTCTTCCACCTGCGGTACCGCCCCCACTTTCTTTAAAAATTAAAATCCGAGTATAACTTTTTTTAAAAAAGCACCTGGATTCCTGTAATATTTATATTACTAATTCTAAATTTCCTCTTTTTTCTTTGTGTATTCCTACTCAATGCGGTACCGCCCCCGCATGTATTCAGTATACATATTGCACTTGTTATTGTCAAATATTTTTTGTTGTTTTTTGTGTTTTTGAATACTTTTCACATATATAATTCAGTTTTTTTGTGCATACTGTTGAGATTGTATCTGTAAAAGGAAAAGCAGCCATCTTTGATGACCGCTTTTTCCTCTACATATAGCTGTTTTATTTTCTCACCGAAATAAATCCTTCTGTACTTCAATGGGCATTCCATCGTGCATTGCTGATTCGTGTGCAATAATTCCCGCTGCACTGATGTTAATTTCTATGTCTATAAGATATACCAAACAAACTGCATTTTCTATGCACATATTTTTTAGAAAACTATCGGATTTTTTATTTTTGTTTCAAAACCCCATTCAAAAAGGATCCACCAGATCTTTTTTCATATACATGGATTAAAAAAAGTGTCCTTGCAGGATTCCTACGGCGGGTCGCTCCATGCGACATCTACCCTTCCACCGCAGTGCAGTCCTGTCTGTGCTTCTCTTTCACTACCATAACCTCTTTTCCTTCAAACGCAAATCCCAGCTTACAGATTCGTTCCCCTGGTATTCCTGCTGCAATCATATCCGCTTCATACTGTTTCTCTTCAATCTGACGCAGTGCATTTGCCGCCGTCTGTGCAAGATCTTTTTCCTTTCGCTCATCAAATACTTTAAACTCCATGATAAAAGCATTCTCTTCCGGCCGAATCGGATAAAGCGCAATATCGTATCTGCCTCTGCCGCTTTCACGATTGGAAATGATACGATAGCGGTCTTTCAGGGAAACGATCAGTCCCAGCACCAGTCCATGAAAAAAGTTTTCCGGATTTCTTTTCGACGAAGTTCCTGTATCAAAATAACTCATGGAGGAATAGGTAATATCAAGAAGAATATCTTCCATTTCCTCTGTATTGTGTGCAAGCAGAGCCCTGATAAATTCGTTATAATACAGATTTCCATTGTCGAACATTCCAAGGATCTCATTCCGGAACATACTCATGACTTCCTGATTGGTAACAGAAACATCACATTCTGTATACTCCTCATATTTTTCTACATTGTCTGCTTTGATATATCCGACCGCCAGCAGCAGTGACCACAGACTGTTTTCATCGCCATCCATATACTGGAAAGTAATGTTTTCATTTATCTTCTTATGTACCACCTCTCCTGCCATCAGCCGTTCAATCTCAAATTTACTGCGTACTGGGTGCCTGCGGATGATATCCCCTATGATCTTATTGCTGCTGGTATTGATCCAGTAAGAAATCAGCTTTCCTCTGTCCAGAAAATTGCAGATCGACCAAGGATTGTAGATATCTCTGTGATTTCCAAAGATAAAGCCGTCATACATGGCCTTTACTTCCTGAAAACAATCCATATTCTGGCATTTTAACGCATCTTCCACTTCCTTCTCCGTAAACCCGAAACAGTCACTGTACTCCTCATCCGTTATTGTATACGTTTCAATATTATTCAGATCTGAAAAAAGTGAGTTTCTTGAAATTTTCGTCACCCCGGTAATAATCGCTCTTTCAAACCATTCATTTTCTTTGAATGTATTATGAAATAATCCTCTGCAGGAAGCGATCATCTCTTCCCAGTATCCGCCAACATACGCTTCCAGCAGGGGCGTATCATATTCATCCAGCAGAATGACAGGTTTTATCCCATAATGTTTGTATACCAGCCTGCACAATATAGGAATGCTGTTTTCAACAACTGTTTCTTCTCCCCGAAACAAAGCCTCTCTGATTTCCTTGAACTCATTCCTGTCATCTTCCTCTAACCTTTCACTTGTAAGAAGGTCATCCTGGGAACTGTACATGGCTTTCAGACTGTTCAACATCCCACGCATGCTGTGAGCATAGTCGATTCCCTTGCAACTTCCAAAGCTCACGGAAATCACCGGAATCTGTCCAAATTTCATCCTGCACAAGGGATCCTGCCATGCTTTGAGATCCTCAAAATATTCTGGATGCTCTGCATAATGCGGATCCAAAAAAGTCCGTACGGTACTGAGCAGCAATGTTTTCCCGAAACGGCGTGGTCTTGTTATCAGCGATATTTTGGCACTTCTGTGGAGCCATTCGGTTATAAAATAAGTCTTATCTATATAAAATAAATTGTTTTCCTTAATCTCTGTAAAATACTGATATCCTACACCTACATTTTCTCCCAGATAGGGATTATCTTTTAAGATAGCAGCTAAACTCTCCCTGTATGCTGTGAGTCGCTTCTTTTCCTCCAGCAGACGGCTCCGTTCCTCAAACTCAAGCAGGATCTGTTCTCTCTCTGACATCCTGACGTAGTAACTGACAGACTTCCCCTCTATGGTACGCTGTATGTACGGCTGCTTTTTTCCATTGATCGTCTTATAGGTAAGCGTTCCTTTGGGCAGCTGTTCCAGCCTCATATCAATTTCTTCGATACGTCTTCCGGGATTACTCATCGCAGGCTCCTTTTTCGGTATAAGAAAAATGGTTATGAATGGTTATATTCATCATATAACCATTCATAACCATTGTAAATATATCTTTCTATTTTCCATCCATTTGTATGTTACCGGATCAGCCTCATCTCCTCGATCACCCAGTAATCCTCTTCCATATGGTACTCTGTTCCACAATACGGACAGTTCCGCTGACGCACTGCATCAAAGCTGGCTCCGCAGCTGTGACAATTAACCGAAGTAACTGAAAAACCCGGCACCTCCCTTTGCGCGACATTCCTGCAGATTGTTACATCGATCAGGTCACCTGTCTTTTTGATCTTTCCCTGTTCTTCGCTGTAATTGATCCACCAGGTACGGATAGTCAGATGCAGATCATCTCCCTGTTTTTTCACATTCTTAAGACACATACCATTCGTATAGGTCATCTCCAGAATATTTTGAAAACGTGCATCCCGCTCCTTTCCCCGGTACACTGTCAGGTTCTGCGGTTCTTTCGCAAACACCGCCATACGGATCAGTGCTACCAGCTGTCCTTCAAATTTATCATAAGAGAAATTCGGATCATACGCCGTCATCATTCTCTTAATTTTGCTCTTGGATGAAAGAAAAGGAATCAATGGCAGATGCTTCATTCCATCTCTCTGAAACAGAGATGTCAGCATAAGA
>ULUT01032429.1_pt1 | contig 59210 bp, 63 predicted proteins | sample 1958691 | NCBI WGS metagenome assembly ULUT01 (sample SAMEA4835766, study PRJEB28245) | human gut metagenome | biome: gut microbiome; material: fecal sample | place: Denmark | collected 2008 | reverse complement strand
TCTCATCAAAATTCTGACTTTTTAGGGATTTTGGGGACCCCACAAGATACTTTTGTACTTGTGGGGAGAAGGAGCAAACGAGCAAAAGAGTGAGCGTTATCGCAGGCGATAACGTGATTTCAAAAGCGAAGTTGTGCGACGCATTCTCGCCGTTTTATGGGCGATGGTATTTTGATAACCGCCGAGAAAATCACACGGGGTCCCCACAAGATACTTTTGTACTTGTGGGGCTTAATTATTAATCCCGCCTACAAAAGGCGGGAATTGTCTTTTTCGAGGCGAATAGAGTTTTCCGTTTTGCACAGAATAAATGGCGGAGGGTTTATGAAATCATTGAAAAGTAAAAATGAAATCAATCAGGCGGCGTTTGCGCCGAATATGTATGATCCGCTTGGAATGTACGGCTGTTTCCCCGCGCTTATGACTTTTGAAACGTACGAGCCGCTTGAAACGCCCACGCAAGATGCGGACGACCTATAGGCGCACGCGTCATAAACTGCGCTTTTGACCAAACGATTGTCGCTTGCGACAGTCGTTTGTCTTTTGCTTGTTTATTCCTTTTCCCCAAAAGTACAAAAGTATCTTTTGGGGACCCCTATCTTGATTTTGAAAACGCATTATCGCGCGCGATAATGCTCACTCTTATTCTTGTTTGCGCCTTTTCCCCACGGGTACACAATATCCCGCGGGGTTCCCGATTAGAGGTGTTTCGCAAGGACAAAAGTGCTTTGCACGGAAGTGAACAAAGGGCATTGCCGAGACGACGTAATATGCGTTGCACTTGAAAGTATAATTCACCAAAAGCACAAAAAAAATCACCGATTGCTCGGTGATTCTTTTTTTGTTAAGCAATAATACTTATTTTGCGTCTTTTACGCCTTGTTCGGTTCCGTAATAAACGATTTTGCCCGCACGTTTAACAACGAGAGAATATTTGCCAACTTTGCCGGTGGGGGCATCTTTTTCAAATTTTTCCGCGTCGTCAGTCGTTTTGAATTTATAAATCGTAACGGCTTCGGTGGTGCTCTTCACAGCGGAAACAGACCAAACGATAGAAGCGTCTTCTTTGTCGGTTTCAGCACTGGAAACGGTGTAGCCTTTCTTTTCGAGTTTCTTCGTGAAAGATTCGGCGTTGCAAGCGCAAAGTACGGTTGCAAGAAGTGCAACAACAAGAATAACGGCAAGAATTTTGCCAATGTTCTTTTTCATAAACAATAAATCCTCCAAATATATTTAGATAAGCATATTATACGCGTGCAAGAAAAATATGTCAACGATTTTTCATTGACCGCGCCCGTTTGTTTTTGTTGTATTTCGCTTTGAAAAAGCGCGCGCTCGGGGTATACTTATAATAAATATCGGTAATCCGATCACAAACAAAAAAGGGCAAAGAAGAATGATTATTCACGGGCTTAACAAACTGACGCTCCTGGACTATCCGGGGCTTACCGCATGCACGCTTTTTACGGGCGGGTGCAATTTCCGTTGTCCGTTTTGTCACAACGCGAGTCTTGTCGAAAATCCGATGGGACAACCCGTCATTCCCGAAGACGAAATATTCGCGTATCTTAAAAAGCGACAGGGCATACTGGAAGGCGTTTGTATCACCGGCGGCGAGCCTACGCTCAACCCCGACCTTATCGACTTTATGAAAAAGGTAAAGTCGCTTTCGTACAAGGTAAAACTCGACACCAACGGCACGAACCCCGATATGCTGATCCGCGCGGTCGAAGAAGGGGCGGTGGACTACGTCGCGATGGACATTAAAAACAGCCTTGAAAATTACGGCATGTCCGTCGGCATAAAAAATTACGACACCGCAAAAATAAAACGCAGCGTGAAATACCTTCTTGAAGACCACGTCGATTACGAATTCCGCACGACCGTCGTCCGCGAATTTAACGACAGAAACTCGTTTTACGGCGTCGCCGACCTTATCTCGGGCGCGAAAAAATATTATCTTCAGGCATTTAAGGACAGCGGCGATCTGATTGACGAGACACTTCACGGGCTGACAAGAGAGGAAATGGAAGAAATATTGCCGATTTTCGACGGAAAAGTCGATAAAATTGAAATTCGCGGCATAGACTGATACCACAACATCTTGTGGTGCGGTTAAAAAAACAAATCAATATATTGATATAAAACAATTGACACGTGCATTTATGCGTGTTATTATGAATGTACTCGCAATAGCGATATGTCAGGGTGTTATCCGCTTGGATTTTTCAAAGAATCTTCACGGGAAACTCCCCTTTTTGTGCCCAAAAACGATAAAACGGCAAAATCTTGCGCCTTTTTAAGACGCAACGGATTGCAAAGAGTTTCACTAAATAAAAACAAAACGACGACGTCGTTAAGTATAAAGTAATCAACAAAAGAAATTATAAAGGAAATGAGGAAAATGTATCAGGTAATTAAAAGAGACGGTAAAATAACCGATTTTGATCTTAACAAAGTCTCTGTCGCCATTACCAAAGCGTTTGAGGCGCAGAACAAGCAGTACGTTCCCGCAATCATCGACATGTTGACGCTCCGCGTTACCGCCGATTTCGAAAGCAAGATTGAAAACAATCTCGTCCACGTCGAAGACATCCAGGACAGCGTCGAGCACGTCCTTGAACAATCGGGCTACACCGACGTTGCGAAGGCATACATTCTTTACAGAAAACAACGTGAAAAGATCCGTAATATGAAGTCGACGATACTTGACTACAAGGAAGTCGTCAACAATTACGTCCATCTTGAAGACTGGCGCGTGAAAGAAAACTCCACGGTCACTTATTCCGTCGGCGGACTTATCCTCAGCAACAGCGGCGCAATCACCGCAAACTACTGGCTTTCGGAAGTTTACGACGAAGAAATCGCACGCGCTCACAAAAACGCCGATATTCACATCCACGATTTGTCGATGCTCACCGGTTACTGCGCCGGTTGGTCGCTGAAACAACTTATTCAGGAAGGTCTTGGTGGAATCCGCGGCAAAATCACGTCAAGCCCCGCGGCGCATCTTTCCACGCTTTGCAACCAGATGGTAAACTTTTTGGGCATCATGCAAAACGAATGGGCGGGCGCACAGGCTTTTTCCTCATTCGACACGTATCTTGCGCCGTTTGTCAAAGTCGATAACCTTTCTTATAAAGAAGTAAAGCAGTGCATACAATCCTTCATTTACGGCGTCAACACGCCCAGCCGTTGGGGTACGCAGGCTCCGTTCACCAACATCACGCTTGACTGGACGGTTCCTAACGATCTGGCGGAACTCAACGCAATCGTCGGCGGCAAAGAATGCAACTTCAAATACAAGGATTGCAAAAAAGAAATGGATATGGTCAATAAGGCCTTTATCGAAATCATGATCGAGGGCGACGCCAACGGCCGCGGTTTCCAATATCCTATCCCCACGTATTCCATCACCCGCGACTTCGACTGGTCGGAAACCGAAAACAACAAACTCCTGTTTGAAATGACCTCGAAATACGGCACTCCGTACTTCTCGAATTACATCAACAGCGATATGGAGCCTTCGGACGTCAGAAGTATGTGTTGCAGACTTCGCCTGGACCTTCGCGAACTTCGCAAGAAATCGGGCGGTTTCTTCGGCAGCGGCGAAAGCACGGGCTCTATCGGCGTCGTGACCATCAACCTTCCCAGAATCGCGTATCTCGCAACCGATAAGGCGGACTTCTATCGCCGCCTTGACAAGATGATGGACATCTCCGCGCGCAGTCTGAAAGTCAAACGCGACGTCATCACCAAACTCCTCGAAGAAGGGCTTTATCCTTACACCAAACGTTATCTCGGCACGTTCAGCAACCACTTCTCGACAATCGGTCTTGTCGGCATGAACGAGGCAGGGCTCAACGCAAAATGGCTCAGAAAAGACCTGACGAACGTCGAAACGCAGGAGTTCGCAAAAGAAGTCCTCAACCATATGCGCGAAAGACTTTCCGATTATCAGGAACAGTACGGCGATTTGTACAACCTCGAAGCAACCCCGGCGGAATCCACTTCCTATCGTCTTGCAAAACACGATAAGGCGCAATTCCCCGAAATCATCACCGCTTCCGAAAACGACAATATCCCGTATTACACCAACAGCTCGCACCTTCCCGTCGGATACACTGCGGATATCTTCTCGGCACTCGACGTGCAGGACGAACTCCAGACGCTTTATACTTCGGGCACGGTATTCCACGCGTTCCTCGGCGAAAAACTTCCCGACTGGAAATCCACGGCAAAACTTGTCAGAACCATCGCGGAAAACTATAAACTGCCGTATTACACCATCTCGCCGACGTACAGCATCTGCAAAGAGCACGGCTATATCTCGGGCGAACACTTCAAGTGCCCCAAATGCGGACAACCCGCCGAAGTTTACAGCCGTATCACCGGCTACTATCGCCCCGTACAAAACTGGAACGACGGCAAGCTGCAAGAGTTCTCGCAAAGGAAAACTTACGACATCGCAAACTCTTCGTATCACGGCGTAAACCAGCATATCGTCAGCGATACCTGCTGCGGCGAACAGGACGTGAGAGTGCAGGCCGATCCCAACTTCAAAAAGAACGACGGCGAAATCCTGCTGTTCACAACGAAAACCTGCCCCAACTGCAAAATGGCAAAAATGATGCTCGATAAAGCAGGTATCAAATACACCGTCATCGACGCGGAAGATCAGAAAGACCTTACTCAAAAATACGGCGTCAAAAAAGCCCCCACTATGCTTGTCGCAAACGGACAGGGCTACGACCGCTACGAAAACGCGAGCTTCATTAAAAAATTCGTTGAAAACGCAAAATAATTTATGATTTACGATGTAATTATCATAGGCGCGGGGACGGCAGGCATGACTGCCGCCCTCAACGCTTTAAGAAACGGCAAAACAGTCCTTGTGCTGGAAAAAGAAACCGTCGGCGGTCAGATTTCGCTTTCGCCGCGCGTCGAAAACTTCCCCACGATTACCGCAATCTCGGGGGCGGAACTCTCCGACAGACTGTTTGAACAGATTATGCACCACGGCGCGGATTTCGAGCTGGAAAAGGTCACCGGACTTAAAAAGGACGGCGACGTCTTTACCGTTCTTACCGACTACGGCGCGCACGAAGGGAAATCCGTCATCATCGCAACCGGCGCAAGCGCAAGACATATCGGCGTCCCCGGCGAAGACGAACTTATCGGTCACGGCGTGTCTTATTGCGCGCTGTGCGACGGAGCGTTTTACAAGGACGAAGAAGTCGCGCTCATCGGCGACGCCAATACCGCTTTGCAATACGCGCTGTTTTTGACGAATTATTGCAAAAAAGTCCACGTTTGCACGCTTTTCGACAGATTCTTTGCGGACAAAGCCCACGTCGACAACCTTATGACAAAAGATAACGTCGCGATTTATCACAATCTTTCGCTGAAAGAGTTTTTAAGTGACGGCGGCGAACTTTCGGGGCTTGTTTTTGAAAATACCGTCGACAAATCGGAATTCCGTCTGCCCGTAAAAGCCGTGTTTATCGCGATAGGGCAAATCCCCGACAACTCCGCTTTCAAAGACTTCGTCGACATCGACAAAAACGGATATATCGTCGCGGGCGAAGACGGCACGACCAGAACCGACGGATTGTTCGTCGCGGGCGACTGCCGTACCAAACATATCCGCCAACTCGCAACGGCGGCGGCGGACGGCGCAATTGCCGCAACCAACGCGTCCATTTATCTGAAATAAGAAAACCGACAAAGACTTTTCGCCGGTCGATTCCTTGACAAACAAGTTGCAAAACGATAAAATCTTTTTTGCAACTTATAAAACGCTTCCGTAGTTAAATGGATATAATAAACCCCTCCTAAGGGCGAGATGTATCCAGCAAAAATGGGCAAAAATAGGGCTTTTTAGCCCAAAAAACGCCAAATAACGTGCGTTTTTGACAACTGAATAGAAAAGGTAATGTTTTTGGTAATGTTTTTGAAAATGCCATATCGTTTACTAACTTTCGTAAAATCCGTAATTTGCACTCATAGTTTAACGGATAAAACAAACCCCTCCTAAGGGTTAGCTCTGGGTTCGATTCCCGGTGAGTGCGCCATAAACCACAATATATTGTGGTTTTTTCTTTTTGTTTGACACAATATATAGAAAACGAGAGAAAATGAACGTGAAAAAACGCATTACCAATTACATTACCAATTCTATTTTTTGCGTTTTTTCTTTGCATTCGGATGACCTTTGTACGTTTTGACGTAAATCTTGAGTTCTTTAAGCACTTTGTCATAGTTTAACACCCATCTGTTTCCGTGTTTGAAACTAAAAATCTTTTCGTTTTTTATCAGGTATTCTATGTCGTGCTTATCAATTTGCCACCTTTTATAACGCTTGTTCCAACTATTTACACAGTAACGAAGATTTCTCAGACGTGGCACTTCATAATGTTCGCTCATTGATTTTGGGTTGACTTTTCTCATAAAGTTTTCAATGTCTATTAACCAAGCCTTTTCGTGTATTTCCATAAATATGTCATTGTCAAGGCAAAACTTTCGGCAGTTTGGCCGGCGAATAATTGTGTTTGCATCTTCGGCAAGAAACATTTTGAGCAACTTACCGGAAGTAATTAGGTTTTTCATTTTTTGTTCCCTCGAAAGTAAAAATATAGCTCGTCAAGGTTAACGAGCCAAGCATTTCCGTATTTCATTGCAGTGATTTTCTTTTGTTTGATTAACCCTATAATTAGAGCGTAGGTTATCACCGATTCGGGATCGGATTCTCTCATTTCCTTTACCACGTCGGGTATTCTTCTTAATCGTGGAATATACATATTTCCTCCAAAAAAAAGACGACCGAGATTTCTCTCAATCGTCCATAAGATTGTTCAGTGCGTTTACCACTCGTTCCTTTGTGTCCGGGATAAAGTGGCTGTAAACTTGTAGTGTTATTGTGGAATCGCTGTGTCCCATATATTTGCTTACGGTTTGTATCGGAACGTTTTGGGCGAGTAGTAGGCTGCAATATGTATGCCGCAATCCGTGACAAGAAACCTGTTTGAAACCGTTTTTCTTCTCAAATTTCTTTAGCCATTGCCCCGTACTGCTTATGCCTTCGGGCTGACGATAAATATTAACCGCAAAATAGTATTCGTCTAATTTGTTGTCAAATTCATCGTCGGCAATCCTGAACCAAGCCATATATTTTTTCAAATCTTCCACGAGATCGTCCGTCAAAGGGATTTCTCTTTCTGAAGTTTTAGATTTTGTTTCTTTCTCGTATATGCCGAATTCTTTTGTGTATAACCTGTTTCTTGCGATTTTGACTTTCTTATTGTGTAAGTCTATATCAGACCATTTCAAACCGTGCAATTCGCACGTTCTTACGCCTGTAAGCAACATAAACTTCACACAAATCTTGCGGAAAATGAATTCTTCCGGCACGTTCTGTAACGCCTTCAAAAATGCCTTTGACTCTTGGATAGAGAATACTTCTTTTTCGGTTATGGGTTTGAGAGAAGTATTGTTATTGTTTGCGGTTATTTTCGTAGCAGAAACCGGGTTTTTTGTTATCCACTCATAGCGTACCGCTTCATTGAACAAAGTTCTCAAAACTCGTCGGTAGCCTTTGATAGTTTCAACGGCATATTTTTTTACTTCCGCTTTTTGGTCGAAATACTCATAAAAATCGAGATTGTACTTTTCACAAATGGCTTGAGCTTTTTCAACTGAGATTTTTGCATTGTCATTGTTCATCAAGTACGACGTATTCCTTGTTATTATGCCTTCGCGAGCAAGTTCCCGAAAATTAACCTTTTTCGGCAACGGCTTGATAAGACTCACCGTCTTGGATAATTCGGCTTTGGGCTGCATAAAGCGGTTTAGAAACAATTGAACATCTCTTACCTTGATATCCGATATAGGTCTGTGAGCCAACTGTACTTCTTCAAGGTATGCGTTAAATCGCTTTTGTACTTCGCAAATCCTCGAATAGTAGTTTCTTGAAAGCGTTTGAAGAACGTTTGCTTTCCATTCGTCGCACAGTTCCGAGAACGTAACGACGTTATTACGGATAGCGGAAGTTCCTTCGACATACTCTTGCTTATATTGTTCTTCGAGTTGAATAGCAACTTTCTCTGCATATCTGCGGAACTTCGCTTCCGTAAGGTTGTCATCGTTATAAATCCTGCGCGATAACAACTTTGTCTTTTGAGTTACGGCGTCTTTGCCATAAAACATGATTTTTGCTTGCAATCTACCATTTTTGTTTTTTGTAACGTCAACGTGTGCCATTTTTTACCTCCTATTTTTCTTCTTTGATTGCGATATAATCCAAGAGGCTTTGCATATCAACAAGAACCTTGTTGCCGGCGGTAAGACACTTTATTTTGCCTTGTTTACACCAAGTTCGGATAGTGTGAACGGTAATGGCAGTTTCTGCGTCTTCGGCTTTGATTATATCGAATGCTTTTTGAATGCTTCTTAACATTTGCCTTGTTCCTCCTTTTTTAGATTTGACGTTTTCAACCTTTGATTTCTTAATCGGTTGCTAACTTCTACATTGACGATAGCACGAAATATCTTTTGAGCGTGAGTACATTAAATCCAACTTTTAGAGAAATTTAGGTATAAAAATATCCAAATTAAGGTGGATTCAAAGGTGTTTTCTTGTGGGAAAAGCACATAAAGGTAACATCCATTGTTCTTGCCTTGCATTTGATTTGTTTTGTCTTTCGACACAAAACGATGTAATCGGGGCAGACGGCTTTTGCAACGAAAAAGCAAAGCGACGAGATAAAAAATTGGATAGGATATTTTCTTTGAATTGTATAATAGGTTGCAAAAACATAAAGGTTTTGTGGGGTTTCAAAGTCCTGTATCGTTTCTGTCTGACTATTTTTTATCGAGCGTTGCAAAAGTCAAAGCCCCGATTATCATCCGCTGTCGAAAGACAACATAAAACCATTGATTTTTTCATTTTGAGCATGGTTGTACCAATAACGGGACACCACGCATTTTCCATAAAATTCTCACCGAAAAATCATTGACTTTCTTATTGCGTAACAATATAATTGAATTATCCTAAATGAAAAACATTTTTCGTTTAGAACAAAAAGGAGTCCTTATGCGCAGCAAAAACGAACAAACATTGTCGGCAATATTGACGCTCATCAACGATTGTTATTTTCAAGAAGGAACATATCCGAGCCTTCAACAAATAGCGAACGCAGTTGGTTTGTCAACGACACAGACGTACAGATACGTGGATGAACTTATCAAGCGTGGCGAGATTGACAAAAAGGGCAAATTCGGTGATTTGCAAACAAAACAAATTGCGAATACTATATGCAATAACAATCGTTTACCTATCGTTGGCGAGATTGCTTGTGGCGGACCGATACTTGCCGAAGAAAATATAGAATCCTATGTCACTTTTTCAAAAGAGTTGTTGGGATCGGGCAAGTTCTTCATTTTGAGAGCAAAGGGCGATAGCATGATAAACGCAGGGATTAACGACGGTGATTTGGTTATTGTTCGCCAGCAGGAAACTGCAGAGATAGGGCAAATTGTCGTTGCGCTTATCGGGAACGAGGCAACGCTCAAACGCTACTATTTGGACAACAAACGCAAAAAGATAAGACTCCATCCCGAAAACGACAAAATGGAAGATATGTTTTTTGACGATATAGCAATTCAAGGGATAGCCGTAAAGGTGCTGAAAGATTTGGAATAAGGAGAGATATGGAAAAACAACGGACATACTTGTGCATTGATATGAAGTCGTTCTACGCTTCTGTAGAATGTGCCGAGCGTGGGTTAAGTCCGTTTGAAACCAATCTCGTTGTTGCAGACGAATCTCGCGGGAAAGGTGCGATTACCCTTGCAATATCCCCAAAGATGAAAGCATTGGGAGTGAAAAATCGTTGCAGGCTGTTTGAGATTCCGCAAAACATCAAGTATATTGTCGCGCTCCCGCGCATGAGCCTTTATATTAAGTATTGTGCCGACATATTTGAGATTTACCTTGACTATTTTTCCGAAGAAGATATTCATCAATATTCCATAGATGAGGCATTTATAGACGTCACTGACTACTTGTCCGTCTATAATCTCACACCAAAGCAACTTGCAAAGAAAATCATTGACGAAATTGCAATCAGAACTCATATCCCGGCAACTTGTGGTATAGGAACCAATCTGTTTCTTGCTAAAATCGCACTCGATATAACGGCAAAACATTGCACGGATCACATAGGTGAACTGACGGAAGAATCTTTCAAGGAAACGCTTTGGGAACATACTCCTATAACCGACTTTTGGAATATTGCGAAAGGTACGGCAAATAGGCTTGCAAGATACGGCATATATACTATGAAAGGTATTGCGCATGCGCCCGAAGATTTGTTGTATAGGAATTTTGGTAAGAACGCCAAAATCCTTATAGACCACGCAAACGGGAGAGAGTCTTGTACCATTGCCGAAATAAAAAGTTATAAGAGCAAGTCAAAATCCATTTCCAACTCTCAAATTCTATTTAGCGATTACGATTATGACAAAGCGCACGTTGTAATTCAGGAAATGGCATTAACTGGTTGCCAAAGGCTGATAAGAGAGCATCTTATAGCAAGTCACGTCGCTATCTTCGTCGGATACTCAAAGGATGTTATCCCGCAGTCCGGCGGAACTATGAAAATGGTAAACAGCACAAACGTATATTCCGTTGTCAAAGAGTATGTGGATAGGTTGTACTATGAAACCATATCCAAAGATGTTCCGATAAGAAGACTTGGCATTTGCTTTTCGGGGCTTGCGGACGAATCGGCAGAAGGATATGACCTTTTCACCGATGTCGAGGCACTTGAAAGAGAGCGTAAACTTGAAAATGCCGTGCTGGAAATCAAAGATAGATTTGGCAAAAACGCTATGCTCCGGGCATTCGACCTGCAAGAAGGCGCGACTCAAATCACAAGAAACAAACTAATCGGGGGACATAATGGCGAATAGAAACGATGACTTAAATCGCGCGGCACAGTTTTTGCCTTTTGACGCTTTGAAAGGCTTGAGTGAAGAAATTCAAAGACGTATAGAAAGACGTTCTCGGATTGAAAAAATAGAGTTGTCCGAAGAAAGCAAAGAAGAAATATCTGCGGTGCTTTGCAGAATAAGGCGCGGCACGAAAATCAAACTAAAATACTATAAAAACGGTCATTACCTTCTAGAAGAAGGTATCGTCACCAAAACTAATCAAGTTTATCATTGGTTGAGAGTGGGAGATTCTCAAATCTATTATGATGATATTTATGAAATTTGCATAGTTGCCGACTAAGACACGCCCCGCCTTAGAGTGACTATTCATATTTGGGTGCAGAAGATAGTCTTCCTGCGATACGGGACTTCCCACCCCTATCAAAGCAGTGGGCTAAATACAATTCTTCATGTATCTTGGGAAAAGGAGGATGGTACAAGTGGAATCTTCAAACCTTGCGCCAGTGAGTCTTTTTTGTCCGAATTGTGGACGAAAAATCATTGGTTTTAAGGGTGATGACGGTAGTTTGAGAATCAAGTGCGACACGTGCAAAGCCGTGATCTTCAGCAAACGTCACACCAGAAAGGAAATCAACTTAAAAGTTGTAGCAAGCAATTGACAATTTTATATTCGATTATACGGCACAGAAAGGTCCAACTGAAATAGTGTTCCTGATAAATCCTTTCTAAATACCATATAGTTAAGTGTTCGTGAAACACCTTCGGGTGTCAGAGCAAGGACGTAAACGCCTTGGCGAGCAGATAGTTCCAATTTTGAACTACTGTTTGTCAGGGCGTTTTTCTTTATCACCCCGACAAAAAATTAAAAAAGTTTTTTGAATGTCAAATAAACCTTGACATTTGATTGCAAGAATAGAGCCAACGACGGCAAAGGAGGTGAGAAAGTGAAAGCATTAGAACGTCGGCAGGCGCTTTTAGAGTTGTTATGCGAAAGACGCTATGAAAAGATGGCGAATTTAGCGTTTGAATTCGGAGTGTCAAGACAAACCATACAAAACGACGTTTTGGAACTTTCACTTTCCTATCCAATCTATACTTCTGTAGGCAACAACGGCGGAGTTTATGTTCAAGATGACTATTATCTTGGAAAAACATATCTCTCCGATGCGCAAGAAGAACTATTGAAACGGTTGTACTCAACTTGCAACGACGCAGATAAAAAAACTTTGCAATCGATAATCAAAAAATTCGGGAAACAAACAGGAGGCAAATAAGATGATGACACGTCAAGAAATACAGGCAGATCTCAGAGAGATTCGTTACTACTACAGCATGAAAGAGATGTTCGACAAAAGCGCGGATACGGTCAAACCGTTGGCGATTATTGAGAAGGTGAACAGGTACAACAAGGCTATGGAAAACGCTCCGGCAAAGATGCTTGCTCTCTATCTTTCGTTGTACGTGTACAACAACTCGCAGGCTGTTATAGCCGAAGATTGGCACCTTACAAGAGAGTCTATCAAAAACCAAAACAAACTGCTGCAAGAGTATCTGCAGAGTTCGTTATAAAAAAACACTGTGCTATCAAGGTTACGGGCAAAGGAGAAAAGTAAATGGAAGCAATATATTTCGATGATCTCGAGCCGATAGATTTCTTGCAGAATGCGGACAACGTGTATCGCACTGAAGAATATATCGTAAAGCAAAAGCTCTCGCTTTCGCGCGACAAAAATTTGGAAGCTTATACCATAAGCACCGACACCTATTTTGCACGCACGAAGTTTAGAGACAGACTCTTCGACGAAGCCTTCTCAAGCAGAGTAAACGTCGATGGCAAAAGGGTAAAAGCAAGTGCTTACATCAGGTCGTACATAGACTGAGATTTTTGTAAAACTATCCATAACCGACACTTAAAGTGTTAATTGTGGACAACTAAACTGCCATTTTAGCAAATTTATGCTATATGGATACAATCGTGTGCAAGCCTATTCGGACAAACAAAATCGACATTTTCGTTTTGGACTTTTCGAGAGATAAAGGTGGCCACCTTCCAAACAAAGTCGCACGAAACGAGGTGTTTCATTGAGCCGATCGGTAAGCATCAAATTACAACTTAATATCTACATTTTTCACGCTGAGCCAACGGCATTACGGGCAACGAAAATCATTCTAAAGCTGCACCAACGGCTATACGGGTAAAGGAGATTTACAATGGCAGCAAAAGCTGAACGTAGATGGAGCGTGCCTTCCAAACGTGCGAAGAGTTACGCATCCGAAAGAAAGAACAAAGTCCATGAGCATGGCCCCAAAGAAGGTAAACAGTTGACCGATTACGAAGCAGGTCTTCGCTCCGGTTATCTTCAGGCGCAAGGCGACCACGCAGGACTTTACAAGTACAAAAAGGCTCTTGGTGAAGGCAAGACCAAAGCCGAGGCAAAAGTGATTTCCCGTACCATCGGGAAGAAGAAATAAGGAGGTGAAAAAGCATGGCTAATAACATTATGGTTGAACGCGAAACCTTTGAAAGCAACGGCAAAACCTATTTCGGTTATTTCATCAAAGGCGTAGTCCGAGGCAAAGATATTCGCATCCAAATCGTCCCACCCAACAAAGATACCGACAAAGGCGGTTACAACGTTCTTGACGTCGTATTCGGAGATGCAATGCAAGCAGAACTCGTGGTGAAACCATTTGAAATGAAAGGCGCGGACGGAAACATTGTCAAGGGCAACACCTATGCTGTTCGTTCTTATGACGAAGACGGCGAAGTGTATGAATGTCCCGTAAAGCCCGCAAGGACTTCGGACAAGACCTTCCTAAATATGCTTTTGAGATAAAGCATAATTCCCGTAAAAGGCTACGGTTTGCCTAAGTGAGCCGTAGTTTTTTACATCAAATCTAAAAAAGGAGAAAAGATTATGTATCAAGAATTTAATCAACACAAACGCTCCGATACCATCAAATGGATTGTGGCGTTCTCACTCATTATCGTGCTTATGGCAGGTGTCGTCGCATCAATCTTGATTGCGGTAAGGGCTGACAAGGCAAACAAAAAACCTGCGTCCGTTGTTGAACTTGAAGATGGTTCTTTGGTTGTAAACGACAGCGTTGCCACTGCATACAATATGCCCGCAAAATTGTTGTTTGCCGCGTCTTCCACACCGCGCGAAGCAAACCCCGGCCACACGGTGTCTATAAGACTCACCGCAACAGTTACACCTATCGAGGCAGAAAACAAAGCGGTAGATTGGTCTGTCGCATGGGTTGATCAAGAAACGAACAACGACAAAACCGTCACAGATTATGTCACCGTTACTCCCGATTCCGACGGCAGTGCAACCGCAACCGTGGTTTGCAAAAAAGCGTTTGATGGAGCGGAGATTGTCATCACCGTAAAGACGAGAGACGGCGGTTTCACGGCGCAATGCAAGGTTATCTACGTCGGCAATCCTTCCGAGATGGATATCACCGTAACAGGTGCGACAGTCAAACACGATGACGCATGGAACGTTGATATTGTTGAAGTGAAAAGCGGTGAGACATACTTGTTCGACATCAATTTTGACAACGATTTCGGTGTAGTCGGCAAAAAATTCACCCCAAACTATAAGATTTCGGGCGTTTCTTATGGCAAACTTGTTCTTAAACGAGAGACTTTTGACTCAAACGGTACAATCACCGGAACAAGCGAGGTTGAGCAAGAAGTGTGCGTTGCAGACCTTTGGGACTCGGATCAATACATCTACACTTTCATGCAGGTTCAAAGCAGTTATGCGTTTTACAACAAGTTTTTGATTGAAAACGGCAAGTTGAAGGTGATAGCAGAAGACGTTTATTCGTCCACACAAGGTGCCTCTTATGGCCGTGGCGGTGGCGCAAGGTCAACGTTCTTGAGATACCAGGACAACAGGTTGCCTTACGTTCTTGTGACTGTTACCGAGCAAAACACCGGTCTTACCAAAACTCTTTGTGTTCGCACGACTTCGGGTGTTAACGGCGTTTCTCTTTCAAACGATACCCTTTACATATAAGGGGTGACGTATGAAGAAAAGCAACGCAGGTAGGATTGTATCCTACATACTCATCGTAATGGTTATTGTAGTGGCTATCGGCGTTTGCGCACATTTCACAGACGGTTTTGAAAGTGAATTTAAGACGTTTTATGCAACCGTAAACGGCAAGGATGTTATGAACTCGTCCGGCGGATACGTTTTGACTCCGGAAAGCCCTATGTCGGTTGACGTCAAATACACCTTTTGGGCGTTTAATAAGAAAGAAACTAAAGACTTTTCTTATAAAATTGTTCCCAACAAAAATGCGGAAGGCAATTTGGAGTTTGTCGTTGACGGGGAAACGCACTATTTGTCGGACGAAACGAATTTGGCGGAAGGGTTTGTGGTCGAAAAGACCGAAAAGTCTTTAAAACTTATGCCAAAAGGCGGTTTGACCGACATTTTGAAGGCATTGTATCCTGATTCGGAAATCAGCGATTGCACAGGAAAGGGCTACCCCGACATGTTCACACTCGTATTGACGTCGTATAATGGGAAATCAAGCGTAAATTTGCATTTTGGATTGTCCATTAGCGTAAGCGGAGTAACGCTCGACAAGGCGGTGATCGAGCTATGACGAAAATAATGAGAACGAGAGGGATCGCTTTTCTGCTCGCTTTCATTATGGTGTTCTGCACTGTGTACTTCACGGTGCAGACGCCCGTCATTGCTTATGCTCAGGAAAGCGAAACCTACTCGAGCGTTTTGGACGATTTGAAAAAGGACAAATCTTTTGACGCGGGCCATTACCCCGCGAGCGCAACCGATTATTCGTTGAAAATCATTCAACTCGCCGAGAGCGTTGACAAAGAACTGTTTGTGTACGTCTATCAGCCAAGCGGTAAGGACAAAAACTTGAGAGCGTCCTCAATCAATATCTCGACCACAATTAACGACTCAATAAGTTTTACAAACTATAAGTTGGAGTATCTCAACTCCAGCGGAGTGTTTTACAAGTATAAAGTCAAAGATTTGGCCGTGAAATCGGATGCGGTGAGGCACTATGCCATAAGTTCGATATATCGACCGTTTGACGAGAGCATCGATGAGCAAGCGACGGGTGGCAATACTATAACCGAGGTGAATTACGATATTTCAAAGCAATATACCTTTGGCGAAATCAATGGTAAGCCATACGTCAATTGCGTGGACATCGAAACAATCGTTGTTACGGACAAATTCGTAGGATTTGTCAGATACCCCGATGGATTCCAACTCTATGTCGGTGCTTGCGACAGCCATTTCGTGGCGTTCAATACTAATAAGCCTATGGACAAACTTCTTGAAGCCGACGTGTATTACACAACGCAGGAATATTCTTCATCGTGGGCGGCATTTGTCGGAGAAAACGAAACGTTCGGCGAGAAAGCCGATAAATATGCTTATCTCAAATACACCGATAAAGTCGAACATACCGGCAGCGGTTGGTTTGCGGGAACGTATAAATGGGATAGAATCCAGACGGTTGATGACTTTATAAAAAGCGAAGATCGCGAGCAAATCTTTTCGGGCGCGATAATCGACGTGAAGATCTCATCGAAATTGACGGATTCTGCACTAGCTGAACTTCAAAGCAAAAAATGGGTTCTTCGTTTTGCGGAAACGGACTATTCGCTCTGGTCGGGACAAGGCTCTTACGGAACTTTTTCTACCATTGTGGGAGACGTAACCATACTTCGATTGAAGTTTGAAACAGATGGGATAACCTACAACTTGGGCGTTATAGACAACAAGCAATCTGGCAGCAAAGATCCGTCCAACGAAACGGACATTGACATAAGTTTGAACAAGCGGGGAAAGAATCTTTTATTCCTGCTTTTGCTCATCCTTTTGTTGATTATTTTAGCCCCTATTTTGCCGTATGTTCTTCAAGCAGTCGTATGGATAATTTTGCTGCCGTTCAAAGGTATTTCGGCGGCTGTAAAATCCACTAAACGACGGCGTGCCGAGAAGCGTGTCAGAAAAGAATTTGCCGACCGGTGGAACACAGGCGGAAAGTAAAATCTAACGAAAAGACGCCGGCGGATCGTATGGATCGTCGGCGTTATTTTTATCTGTAAAAAACAGGAGATTTTCAATATGAAAACACTAAAAAGAATCTTGGCGATTTTATCGCTATTCATAGCCATTTTGGCGGTCAGTTATATCGTTTATACGGCAAAGCAAATACCGCCCGAAAATGCGATTTCGGAGGTGCTGCATGAAATGGCAAAAACGGCTTAATATTGCGCTCACAATAGCACTTACCGTGGCGTTTGTTTTGCTTGGAGCGTTTGTGTTCAGATTGTCATATTTGCGCGGTATCGAGGCTTTAACCGACCTATTTGGCAGTATAAAATACTATATCTGTAAAATATTCGACTTGCCGGCAAGCGAAAAGCCTGCTGTTTCCGAGTTCTCTAAGGTGATTAAATGGGACTTGTTATTGCCCGAGAATCTTGAGACGTTCAAGGCAAATTTCATAGTCTTTTGGAAAACCTTCGCCAGCAAAGAAAACTTCCTTGCATGGCTCAAATTCACGGGTGAGAAGGCAGGCGGTTTTTCAAAGATAATATTGCTGATTTTGCCTTGTTTGCTGGCATTGTTTATGGCGGTCAAAACCTTCTATAATAAGCCCAATACAAAGCACAACCAAGACACCCTTCCACTGAAAATCTATAAGAAGATTACACTCTATTTTTACGTGCCGATACGTGACTTTTTGAAGCAGTATTATGAGTATGTGAAACAGCATTCTGCAATATGGATTGTTTGGCTTGTTTTGTGGGCTTTCAATCTCAATATCGCAAGCATAATAATCGCCTTTTTCGCCTACTATTTTTACTTTGCTGTGACCTTTGATTTCGGCTCGTTCTACGTGCAATTTGTCAAGGCTGTTATGGACTTGCAGGTGATAGTAAGATATGTCCCCTTTTGGGCAATTTGTATTGTTGCGTGGCTTGGTTTCGAGCATTGGAGAAAAAATCTCGCGCTTGCAAAACTCAGACGAATGGAGATGTCCAACAGGGGTTTTATAAACGACCTACCCATTGTTTCGATGACGTGCGGAAGTATGGGTAAAAAGAAGACCACAATCATTACGGATATGGCTCTTTCGCAAGAAGTTATGTTCCGTTCCATTGCCTATGACAAGTTGCAAAAGACGGATATGAAGTTCCCCAATTTCGGCTGGGTTGCTTTTGAAATGGAGCTTAGAAAGTGTATGGAACACGGTGTTGTTTACAATCTCGCCACCATAAAAGAGTGGGTGAATTTGAAACGGCAAAGATACGAAAAACACCACAACGATGCTTGGCAACTCTTTGGATATGACAGTTGCAGGTATGGACTTTACTACACAGACGGACTAAGGACAAGTTACATATTCGACGTGCTTTCGACCTATGCGCAACTCTATTTCATCTACGTTATCCAAAGCAGCTTGTTGGTGTCCAACTATTCAATCCGCGAAGATAATTTGCTGATAGACCAGGGCAACTTTCCCATGTGGTCCAATGATTTCTTCAGAAAGGAAGAACGTCCGTCTCGCCACGCTCACATTTTGGACTTTGACGTATTGCGACTTGGGAAAAAGGTGATTGAAAACAACCCGAACGCAGGAAGTTTTGAGTTTGGCGTTGTGTCGATTACCGAGGTTGGCAAGGAACGCGGCAACAATCTGGAACTGAAAGAAGTCAAGAAGGGCACGGAAGAAACCAATCAAAAGAACGACTTGTTCAACTTTTGGCTTAAAATGTGTCGCCACAGTGCAACAGTTGACAACTATCCTTTTGTGAAAGTCTTTGCCGATGAACAGCGCCCGACATCGTGGGGAGCGGACGCAAGAGATCTCTGCGACATCGTTCATATCGTGTCTTCCGGCAATAAGCGTCTTGCGCTTCCGTTCTTCACAATCGAGGATATGGTAAACGAATGGCTGTTTGGACAGTTTATGAAACTCTACTACAACTTCAGGTTTATCAGAGGGGATAACACCCTATTCATTTACTTGCTCAAACAAATTACGGCAGCGATATATAGGCGGACCGTGAAGATATACAACACCTACGGATTCAGCATCTCAAATATCGAAAAGGAGCGCGGCACTATGGACGGGAAAGCGGAAAAGAAGAAGTATTACGTTATGAACAAAAAGATTTATAGTCGGAGATTCTCGACGGACTGTTTCTCGGACTATTTCAATGACCTTGCAAGGAAAACCGGTGTTGGTTTGGAAGATTACCTTGAATACGAAACAGAAAAAGCAACGGTTGACGAATTGAAAATGCAGAACAGTTATTTCATTAACGCATTGTACAAGAATACCGATTCAAAAGAAAGTTCTGCGGGCAATGAATAGAATGGCAATCGGTATCTCTTGTCAAGCACAAGGAGGTGTATATGCCATATCAAGAGGCAAAGGTCTATTGCGACGGCTCGCATTACATAGCGATTCCGCATACGACCAGAAAGACAAAACCAAGGATTACTCCGCCCGAAGAATTCATTGTCGTTGAAGAAAAGGATAAAAGGGCAAGTGAATCCTTCCCCACGGCTGAACCTGAAGCGACTTATGAAGAAGCAAGCGAATCCAAAGATTTAGCCGTAGAGCAACCCAAAGTTTCGGAGCCGTCAAAACGCTCCGTTACCAAAAAAGAATACTTTGAGGAGTTGTATCTTCAAAGCCAAAGTATGCCAAAAGGCATGCGCAAAGATTATATCAAAAAGGAGATGCTGCCATACTTTGAAACAGACGAACAAGCCGAGGAATACGTTGTAAAAAACCTTGAACGAAAACAGCGGAATTTGATTGCAAGAAAAGTGCGGATGTGGCGAAAAATCAACCTACAAAACTTCAACTATTTTTGCACTTTTACGTATGATTCTGCCTTGCATACCGAGGAGACTTTTCGGCGAAAATTGAAAAACTATCTTCGCAATTTGTGTTACAGAAAAGGCTGGAAATATATAGGCGTTTGGGAGCGGTCGCCGGAGAAAAACAGGTTACACTTTCACGGTATATTTTATATCCCGGACGGCACGATGAGAGAACTTGTGCCAATCGAAGATTATAACCTAAATACACACAAAAGGCAGATAACATATCAAAACATAGACTTTAACTCTCGTTTCGGTAGAAGTGACTTTGTTGCGATAAACTCAAAACTTGATCTCGGAGAGATGATGCAGTATATTATCAAGTACCTTGAAAAGACCGGGGAAAAACTCGTGTACTCAAAAGGGCTACCGCAGTTTTTCATATCCGATATTATGGACAAAGACGTTGCCGCCACAATAGGAATCGAGGATAAAAAGTTGCTTCTTTTTGACGATTTTTCTTGTTGGAACGAAGGCGAATATATTGGCGAAGTTTCGGCTGAAACAATAAGCAAACTCCGAAAAGTAAACTGAATGAAAATAAGCGTAATACAAGGCTTAAAAATGAAAAACCGCAAGTCGAAAAACGGGCGCATGACTGCAAGCGGTGTAGCGGCAGCATCGCCCTTCGACGCGCTTTCATTTTCCGAGTATAGTGAGTCGAGTTCAGTTGCATCGGCGTGTGCTTGTCTGGCGGAGCGAAGCGACGCCACTTGTTCAAGACAAGCACACGCCGTAATCTCATAAAGGGAAATTGGGGGGAGGAGAATGGTTTTAGGTGGGGTAAAAAATAACTAAAAGGAGACAATAAAATGAAATATAAAATTTGGTTTGACGAATGGCTTACTCACTATATCAAGCCATCAAGCAAACAACGAACTTTCGAGCAGTATTCGAAAGCAGCTCAAATACATATCTTGCCATACTTGGGGGATTACGAACTAATTGACTTAAAGCCCCTTGTCTTACAATAGTTTATCACGGATTTAACAGTAAACGGAAACAAACGCACGGGCAAAGGTTTATCACCAAACTTTGTGAAAACGATTTTATCCGTTGTTCAGAATTCTCTTAAAACGGCGCACTTGGTTGGATATTTACCTGAATATTCAGCGAATAATATTAAACGTCCTAAAATCGTTGAAAAACAAGTTGATTGTTTTACGATTCAAGAACAAAAGAAAATTGAAGAAGCCGCGTTATCCGCAAAAAAAGATAAGCATCGTGGAATAGTGATATGCCTTTATACAGGTCTTCGCATTGGAGAGTTGCTTGCATTGACTTGGGATGATATAAACTTCGAAAAAGGCATATTATCAGTCACAAAAACTTGTCACGACGGGAATAGAAACGGCGAACATATTAGAATTATAGATACGCCGAAAACGGAAAATTCAAGACGACAAATCCCGCTTTCGAAGGCACTTGTAAGGATTCTAAAAGAAATCAAGAAGAACAGTAAATGTGCATTTGTGATTGCTGACGGCGAAAATTCTGTTTTTGTACGAAGTTATCAAAGGACTTTTGAATTATTGCTAATAAAAATTGGTTTACAGCACAAGGGATTCCATTCGTTACGGCATACATTTGCTACCCGCGCTTTAGAATGCGGAATGGATGTCAAATCTTTGTCTGAAATTTTAGGGCACAAAAACGCAACTATTACACTTAACCGTTATGCTCATTCTTTATGGGAACATAAGGCAGATATGATGAATAAACTTTCTAAAATGTTATGAAAAAACGAAAGAAAAATGTGCATCTATTGTTCGGATAGATGCACACAAGATATTTCTGGGAACAAGATTGTGCATTAAAAATCGAAATAAATCACAGATGGCACTTTTACGAATTGACGAAAGTATTAATAATTGATATAATATACAAAGTAAAATGTGCATCTATCCGAACATTTAATGTACAAAAGCTGCTCGAAAAATGCATCTAAAATATCGGGAGAAATATGATTGACATTATAAACAACAAAAGCAAGTTGTTGGGCGACGACTTAAAAGAAGAAATCAAATCCGGAAGCAGATTGCGTATCGCCGCTTCTTGTTTTTCAATTTATGCGTATGCCGCATTAAAAGAAGAACTGGAAAAAATCGAAGAGCTTGAATTTTTGTTTACTACCCCTACTTTTCTTTCCGAACAAGTCAGTGACAATATAAAAAAAGAGAAACGCGAATTTTACATTCCTAAATTTTCTGAAAACGGCATTTGCGGAACGGATTTTGAAATTCGTCTTAAAAATCAAATGACGCAAAAAGCCATTGCGCGCGAATGTGCCGATTGGATAAGAAATAAAGTAAAAGTCAAAACGCTAAAAGAATCTGTCACTACTCAATCGATGATAAACATTTCTTCGCAGGGTTCTTACGTTCATTATACTCCCGTGGACGGATTTACCACGGCAGACCTTGGCTATGAAAGAAATGACAGCAAACTTATCGGCATTATGAAAACCGATATCCCCGAACAAAGCAAGTTTTTCATATCCGAATTTGATCGTTTATGGAACAGCGATAACCATTTGGAAGATATTACAAATGCCATCGTCGATTACATATCTTCTTGCTATAAAGAAAATTCTCCGGAATTCATTTACTACATCATTCTTTACAACATTTTCAGAGAATTCCTTTGCGATTTGGACGAAGATTATATGCCTAATGAGGCAACGGGATTCAAAAACAGTCTTATCTGGAATAAGCTTTACAATTTTCAAAAAGACGGAGCGATTGGTATTATTAACAAACTGGAACGTTATAACGGCTGCATCCTTGCCGATAGCGTAGGCTTGGGTAAAACTTTTACTGCGCTTGCGGTAATGCAATATTATTCACTTCGCAATAAGTCGATACTGGTACTTTGTCCAAAACGGCTTGAACAGAACTGGACACAGTATCAAGGAAACAAAACGACAAATATTTTTTATAAAGACCGAATCCGCTTTGACGTGTTGTTCCATACGGATTTAGGGCGCACTTCCGGCAAGAGCGGAAATATGGATTTGGCTACCGTAAACTGGGGCAACTATGATTTAGTTGTCATAGACGAAAGTCACAATTTCAGAAACAACAATGCGGTACATAAAGATAAGGACACAAGATATGACTTCTTGATGAAGCATATAATGCAGGACGGAGTAAAAACAAAAGTCCTTATGCTGTCTGCAACGCCTGTAAATAATCGGTATAACGACTTGAAAAATCAGCTCCTTTTGGCATATTGCGGGGATTATTCTGAAATGAACACCACTCTCGGAACATCAAAAGACGTTCAATCTGTTTTCCGTAATGCGCAGAAAGTTTTTAATGCGTGGAGCAAATTGCCGATTGAAAAGCGCAAGGCAAAAGATTTGATGGACAAGCTCGACATCGACTTTTCAATTATTCTGGATAGCGTAACGATTGCCCGAAGCCGTAAACACATACAAAAGTTTTACGATATTAACGATATCGGCAAGTTCCCGCGCCGTTTACCAACGAAATCATACTATCCAAGGCTAACCGACAACATGGCGGTTATGAAGTATAAGGAAATATACGACAAATTATTGTCTATGACGATGAACGTATATGCACCGCTAGCAATGCTTTTCCCGTCACGTCTTGAGAAATACGAAGAAAAATATCAAATAGATTTGCAAAGCGAAGATAAAAACGCCAATTCCCTCGGACAAGGATTAACACGTCAAATGAACCGTGAAAACGGCATAAAGAAATTGATGACGATAAGCCTTCTTAAACGACTTGAAAGCAGCGTGTACTCCTTCCGTCTTACGCTTGAATCTTTGCTTGAAACTAATCAAACAACTTTGCGCTTGATAAATTCTTTTCTTGCGGGCAATAAGAGTGCCGGTATCGATAAGGAATTGTTTAATTATGCCGCTGTCGATCCCGACGATGACGATTCTTACGCATTGACAAAGATCTCATCCGGCAAAAAGATACATATCGACCTTGCAGACTTAGACGTAGTTTCTTGGAAACGCGATATTGAGCAGGATATAGAAATTCTTACGAGTATATACGTTGAAATGAAAAAAGTTACTCCCGAGGAAGATAAAAAGCTCAACGAACTTTTTTCATTGATTGACGATAAGATTACTCACCCAATCAACGCAGGTAACCGGAAGTTCCTGATTTTTTCCGCATTTGCAGATACTGCAGATTACCTGTATCAAAACGTATCGCAATATGTGCTTAAAAAATACGGCATGTATACGGCAAAAATCGCCGGTGGTAATAATAACAAAACCAACGAAGGCGGTAGTCCGCAAACAGATAGGCTTTTGACGTTATTCTCGCCGTTTTCTAAGCAGAAAAACGTCATTTATCCTAACGAAACACACGAAATAGATATCGTTATCGGTACCGACTGCATATCGGAAGGTCAAAACCTGCAGGATTGTGATATTTGTATCAACTACGATATCCATTGGAATCCTGTTCGTATAGTTCAGCGTTTCGGGCGAATTGACCGTATCGGGAGCAAAAACGAATGTATTCAGCTGGTCAATTTTTGGCCTGATTTATCGCTAGATGAGTATATAAACCTTAACAAACGCGTTTCCGCAAGAATGACGATAGTCAATCAGACAGCGACAGCCGACGATAATATCATCTCCGAAGAAAACGAAGAAATGGATTATCGCAAGGAGCAACTTAAAAAGTTGCAAGAAGGCACTCTGCAAGACCTCGAAGATGTCGACGGCAATATATCTATTACCGATTTGGGACTCAACGATTTTGTAATGGATTTGGTTGCATACAGAAAAGCAAACGGAGATCCAACCGGCGTAACGAAGGGATTGCATTCTGTTGTTGCCGCGGACGAAAGCAAAGGTATCGAACAGGGCGTTATATTCGTTTTATGCAACCGTAATAACGGCGTAAATATAAACAAGCAAAACAGACTCCATCCGTTCTACCTTGTTTACTTAAAGAACAACGGCGAAGTTGTTTACAACCACTTGAACGTTAAGTCTACTTTGGATGTGTTGCGGGCGACTTCTAAAGGAAGAACCGAACCGCTTGCAGAGCTTTGCCGTTCGTTTAATAAAGAAACAAAAGACGGCGCAAAGATGGCTAAATACAATGAACTTTTACAAGATGCCGTGCTGAGCATCATGGAAGTAAAAGAAGAAAACGACCTTGAATCACTCTTTAAGGTCGGTAGTAAGGTATTGTTCCAGCAAGGCATAGACGGGCTTGATGACTTCGAGCTAATTTCGTTTGTTGTTATCAGGTAGGTGAAACATGTTTGACTTAAGCAGCAAAACAAAGGTTAATAGACGGTTTCGCCTTGCGGAGTTGTATAAATTGATGGCGGCGGATAAAGACATAAAAGCAGATGCAAAAGGCATATTGTCTGTTGTGCTTATGAACGTGCTGTCGCAAGACACAATGAATGTTCCCGCCGGTGACAAAGTGAAAGAAATCTATATCTTCGATATAGAACTATCTTCAAAAACAATACCCGCTTTGTTTATCTCGTCTTTGGACAAAGCAATAAATTTGCATACGTTGTTTGTTCTAAGGTTCAATGACGAACGAATGCTTTATGGCTGTTACAAAGAAAAGACCGAAAAGGGCGTAAAACTCGGTCAATACTATTCTACCGATTGGACAAAATCACAAACGCCAATTTCACTTACGCTGAATGTTTTCTCAATGGACGATATTTACACCGCTATTATCGATGAGCTAATTCCTATCGCCGCGAAGCAGAATGAAACAACAAGCGACTTTGTAACCCGTTACGATACGATAATGAAACTTAAATTTGAAATAGATAAAAAACAACGGCAGGTAGATAACGAAAGGCAGTCTAAAAAACGCTTTGAACTTAACGACGAACTGAAAAAGTTGAAAGAACAACTTGCAATTTTGGAAAATTAAAGGAGTTTAACTATGGATAAATTGACAATGATGTCGAAAGATAAAGTGCAGGAAAATATAGAAAAAATACAGAAATTGTTTCCGAATGCAGTTACAGAAGTGTTACGTGACGGTAAGCCAACTCTTGCCGTTGATTTTGATATACTAAAACAAGAAATGAGCAGCGTTTTAATCGACGAACGTGAGGAACGCTATCAAATGACTTGGCCGGACAAGAAGAAATCCATTCTTCTTGCCAACACACCCGTTTCCGCCACTTTGCGTCCTTGCAAGGAAGAAAGCGTGGACTTCGATCATACTCAAAACCTTTATATTGAAGGCGACAACCTTGACGTGCTTAAACTTTTGCAGGAAACATATCTTGGCAAAATCAAAATGATATACATAGATCCGCCGTACAACACGGGTAATGACTTTGTTTATAACGATGATTTCAAAGTGGATAGTGAAGAGTGGAGTGAGATGTCCGGTGATTATGACGAGCAAGGCAACAGACTTGTGCAAAACACCGAAAGTAATGGTCGTTTCCATACCGACTGGCTGAATATGATATATCCAAGACTGAAAGTGGCAAAAGATTTGCTTGCAGATGATGGCGTGATTTTTATATCTATTGATGATAATGAACAAGCAAACTTAAAGAAAATATGCGATGAGGTTTTTGGGGAAAATAATATGGCCGGAATTGTTCATAGAAGAAAGAATAGGAAACCCCATAATGCAGGAACTACGATGTCTCTGTCTTATGAGTTTATTCTAGTGTATTATAAAAATGAAACCTTCAAGTTGGCACAAGAATTTACTGAGATGAAAACAGATGATAATGGGAGTTATGCTATTTATCCTGTAATTAAGGCTGATAAAAAAATGCGAACATATGTAATTAAAGCAGGGACGACATGTGAAACGAAAGAGATTCAAGCGGGTGTATATAAAGCAGGAAGAAATGAAAATTTAGACATTGAGTATTTAGATAGTACGGCGGTACTTAATGGCAGAACGGTTACCGATGTAAGATTGGCTGCTCGGTATTGTCTTACTGACGAAAATGGAAAATTTTCAGAAGCAATGTCAAAAGGAAACATTTTCATAAATGCTAATGGATTCCCAAAGGAAAAGAGGTATAGAAGTGATGACGATTATAAAGTTGATAATCATCATTGGGATATAGAAGGTGGGAAAAATGAAGATGGCGATGAAGAAATTAAAAAGATTTTTAATATTAAGGGACAAAATTATTTGTTTTCATATCCAAAACCAGTTGCCTTATTAAAAAAAGTATTATCAACAATAAAAGAGAAAGAGTATTTTGCATTAGACTTCTTCTCGGGTTCGGCAACGACAGCGCACGCAGTAATGCAACTCAATGCGGAAGATGGTGGAAAGCGTAAATACATTATGGTGCAACTGCCCGAAAAGTGCGACGAGAAGAGCGAGGCGTTCAAGGCAGGATACGACAATATATGCGAGATAGGCAAAGAACGCATTCGCCGTGCCGGCAAAAAAATCAAGGAAGAAAACCCGCTTACAACACAAGACCTCGATATTGGATTCCGTGTGCTTAAACTCGATTCATCCAACATGAAGGATGTGTATTACAAGCCGGAAGATTATTCACAAGGATTTTTAGGGCAACTTGAAGACAACATCAAAGCGGACAGAACGCCGCTTGATTTGCTCTTCCAAGTTATGCTTGAACTCGGCAAGCCTTTGTCAGCCAAAATCGAAGAACAAGAAATTGCCGGAAAAAAAGTGTATGTCGTCGATGATAATGACCTTATCGCTTGCTTTGACGAGAATATTACAGAAGATGTTGTAAAAGCCATTGCACAAAAGAAGCCGCTTTATGCCGTGTTCCGTGATAATTCTTTCTCAAGTGATACTGTTGCCGCAAACTTTGAACAAATCTTTGCGACATATTCTCCGAATACGACAAGGAAGGTGCTGTAATGGCAAACTATCTTTCATCGTTAGAAAAACAATACTTCATAAAACTGTTTAACAAAAGCGGTTATGTGTTAGATTTCAGCAACAGTTCTTTTGGTGCTTTTTGCATAAACAGTATAGGTGTCAATATTCAGGAGGAGTATGGATTATCAAAAGGTGCATCCTTAGAAGCTTTTATCTTAAACGGAGAAACATGCAAAGTCGTAAGGCTATTGAAAGACTTGATTGATTACTATCCGTTGGCAAAAATAAGCGATTCCGTAAGGAAAGATGATGAGTGTTTATATAACAAGTGCGAACAAATTCTAAAAACAATATCTATTACGAGTTTTTCGCAAATAAATGGCTTTTCAGATAAAGTCAATTCTGAATACATTGATCAAATGCAAGAGTTGATGTTATCTATGCAAAAAAGCAATCCAACCGAAGCAATTGGGAAAGCAAAAGAACTGATAGAAGCTTGTTGTAAAACAATACTTGACGAGTTAAAAATTGAATATACACCAAAAGATGAGATATCTGTTTTGATTGATAAAGTAATTAACATACTTCATCTTTCGCCGAATGATATAAAGGATACGCAAAAGGCATCTAATACTCTAAAACAAATATTAGGAAATTTACGTGCTATTGCAACTGGTGTTGCATCATTGAGAAACCCTTATGGAAGTGGGCATGGAAAATCAGCTTCATATAAAGGGTTGCAAGAAAGACATGCGAAATTAGCAATAGGAAGCGCATTAACTCTTGTCAATTTTTTATGGGACAGCTATGAGCTTCAAAAAGAAACCTTAAAGAGGTCTAATGATGAAATTTAAATTTAAGATACAAGATTACCAAACAGAAGCGGTAGATGCTGTCGTAAAAGTCTTTGAAGGACAATCGTTCAATGACAAAGTATCCTATTTGCGTGATTTAGGGGAACAAGGCAGAGCCGTTCAAACTGCTATGTTTGAAGAAGATGTGAACTACATAGATTCCGACGGAAGCGGATTTGAGAATGCTCAAATTGAACTTTCGGATGCCCAAATTCTAGATAACATACGCGCTTTACAGCTTTCAAACAATATAAAGCAATCGAGCGAATTGTCTAAACCGTTCGGACCTAATTGTCGCTGCGCACTTGATATTGAAATGGAAACGGGTACCGGCAAAACTTATTGTTACATAAAAACCATGTTTGAACTCAACAAGCAATATGGTTGGAGTAAGTTTATTGTGGTCGTACCTTCTATTGCTATACGCGAAGGTGTAAAGAAGTCTTTTGAAGTAATGGAAGACCACTTCTTTGAGTATTACGGCAAAAAGGCTCGCTACTTCGTATACAACAGCAAAAATCTTAACCAACTTGACAATTTTTCATCGAGCAAAGATATTTACGTGATGATAATCAACAGTCAGGCATTTGCATCGTCACTTAAAGAAGGGGCGAAAAACGAAGCAGCGCGTATTATTTACAGCAAACAAGACAGTTTTGGCAGTCGCCGCCCTATTGACGTTATTGCGGCGAATCGTCCTATTGTTATTCTTGACGAACCGCAAAAACTCGGCGGAGACGCAACTCAAACAAGCATAAAACGCTTTAATCCATTGTTTTCTTTGAACTACTCGGCAACGCATAAGAACGTTCATAACCCTGTGTATGTTCTTGACGCATTAGACGCTTATCAAAAGAAACTCGTAAAGAAGATAGAAGTTAAAGGTTTCGAACTTCGCAATTTACGCGGCACGGACGGTTTTGTTTATCTTTCTAAGATATTGCTTGATCCGAAAAAGCCGCCGATGGCAAGAGTTACGTTTGAAGTTAATTATGCAAAGAGTATCAACCGTGAAACCAGAATTTTAGGTGTCGGAGATAATTTATATGAACTCTCTGCCGGAAACAACGGCAAAATGCCGCCTCTGGAGCAGTATAAAAACGGTTTTGTAATCAAGGACATAAATCCTATCGACAATACCATAACTTTCCTTAACGGTTTAGTTATTGCCGTCGATGAGGTTCGCGGAGATATTTCCGAACGCGATATGCGCCGTATTCAAATAAGAGAAACTATTCTTTCCCACTTTGAAAAAGAAGAAAAGCTGTTTAACTTGGGGATTAAGTGCCTTTCGTTATTCTTTATTGACGAGGTTGCACACTATCGTCAATATGACGACGAAGGAAACGAACTTTTAGGCGATTACGGAGTTATGTTCGAGCAAGAGTATGTAAACGTACTCAATGACTACATTACCATCTATGAAAGCCCATACGTAAATTATTTGAGAAGTATTGACGTACACGATACTCATAAAGGATACTTTTCAATAGACAAAAAGACAAATCGAGTGATAAATTCCGTTGAAAAGAAAGGCGTTTGCGACGATATTTCAGCGTACGATTTGATATTGAAAAATAAAGAAAGGTTGCTGTCTTTCGAAGAACCTACTAGGTTTATTTTCTCCCATTCCGCTTTGAGAGAAGGTTGGGATAATCCAAACGTGTTCCAAATCTGCACCTTAAAGCAAAGCAACAGCGAAGTTAATAAACGTCAAGAAGTAGGTCGTGGTATGCGTCTTTGCGTAAACCGTGCGGGCGACAGAATAGACGGAAGTATCCAAGGGCTTAAAGTACACGACATAAACGTCCTTACCGTTATCGCTAGCGATAGTTACAGAACATTCGTAGCCGATTTGCAAAAGGATATTAAAGACGCGCTTTATGAAAGACCTACAAAGGCCACAAAAGAATATTTCGCCGGCAAGGTTATTGTCGTCGATGGCGATAGAATTGAGATAACCAAAGAACAAGCTGTAAAAATCGAACGCTACCTTGGATTTAACGGGTATATTGACTACGATGGCAATATCACTGACGAATATAGAACAGCGCAAGAAAACGGCACGTTTGCACCGCTACCCGTTGAGCTTGAAAAAATGTCTGACGGCATTCATAAACTTGTTCAAGGCGTATTTGATGAAAAAGTATTTGCCGAATTGGTCGGATCGGCAAGTAAGCCTAAGATTACCGAAAACCCGCTCAACGATAACTTTTACAAAGCAGAGTTCAAAAAATTGTGGAATTATATAAACCACAAATACGCCTATACCGTAAATTTTAATAGTGATGAATTGATTGCCCGCGCGATTAAAGCAATTAACGACGGGTTATATGTCACAGAACTTACGTATGTCAGAACTGTTGGTTCGCAGGGAAAAGATAATTTAGATTTTACGGAGGGCAAAACAAAAACTACCACGCTCAAAAATACTGGTGGCTCGAATGCGGTTTATGACCTTATCGGCAAAGTCGCCCAAGGAACTACGCTTACAAGAAAAACTGTAGTTAAAATTCTGCAAGGCATTGAGAAATTCAAGTTTGCAATGTTCAAAAATAATCCGGAAGAATTTATAAGCAAAGTCGTTAGGTATATTAACGAGCAAAAAGCATCGCTTGTTATCGATGAAATAAAGTACGACATTACCGACGAAGAACCGTACACTTCGGATATTTTCAATCTCGGAGGCGTTGTAAACTTTGAAAAAGCAGTAAAAGTTGACAAACATATTACGCCGTATGTTGTAGTTGACAGCGATATAGAAAAGAATTTTGCTATGGATTTGGAACGCGATGAGGACAAAGTATGTGTTTATGCAAAACTGCCAAAAGCGTTTAGAATACCTACTCCCGTTGGTAATTATTCTCCGGACTGGGCAATAGCTTTTTATGAAAATAGCGTCAAATACATATATTTTATTGCCGAAACGAAAGGAAGCGAACAGCACAGAGATGAAATCGAAATTGCAAAGAACTTGTGTGCAAAAAAATTGTTTGCAAAACTCAACGACGGCAAAGTTCATTACGACGTAGTGAATAGTTATCGACAACTAATGGATATTATGAATAAATAGGATAAATCACAAAAAAAGCCGAGAGTTTTGCTCCCGGCTTTTCTTTTGCTTTGATATGATTTTTAGTTGTTGGGAATATAGATTTTCTCACCAACTTTTACGGCTTTATAGGTTGTTCCGTCTATTGTTTTTTCGAGATATTCAGGCTTACCTTCTGCATGAGCGCGTAAGATAAACTTATCGGGTTCTTCTTCGGTCAATTTGTCGATGTTCACGTCGATAAACTGTTCATAGCTCGATACTTCGAGTATTTTCAGTCCGCGTTTGATTAAATCAGCGGAAAACTGCCAGAGCTTATCAAACATTCCGTATGTATCCATAATGATTGAAAAGTCTTTATTTGGTTCGTATGCGGTAATTCTAAAGTATTTTGTCATAATTGTTTCTCCTTTGCGGTTATGCCGCTAATTGTTTTAGTTTTCTGTTTGCGTAAGGCAGCCACTTCTTGTTGACGAACTCCATAACGCAGTCGTCGGGTTTAGAATCGTGGTCGCCATAACATTGCAGCACCTTTTTGTTTTTCAAAGAGTATTCAACCGTTACAAGCGGTTTTTCGGGTTCTTCCTTAGTTCGGATAAAGAAAATAAGCGATTCTTCACGAGCGAATTTTTGGTCGTAACCCATACGTCCCACGCAATGATGAAGCAACTCGCCTTCGCGCGTTAAATCTGATGGCTTTTGTGCGATAATCGCTATATAGGCCGACTGCTTGTCGTATTCAAGCTTCAAATACTTGGTTGCCACGGCGGCGAATCTGTCGTAAAACTCTTTGCGTTCCTGCTCGTCTTTCAATGCTTTTGCGGAGCGATATTCGTCAATTCGTATATCGTGCCAACGTTTGAAATCGTGGGGATATCGGTTCTTTTCTTCGTCCATATCTAAGCCGAGATATTGGCAAGCATCGAGATAATCTCTATATGAATAAAAATTTGTATTTTGTTTTTCGATATAATCTAAAAACTTGCCGACTTCCTTTTTTACAAGTGCTTTTACATTATCCATTCGGCCGGCGTGATCGAATTTTATCTTTCGTTTAGCAAAATTGTTGATTTCGTATATTGACTTGCCGGTTTTATACGCCTTTATGATAGAAGAAACGTAGTAGTCGGATAAAACAATATCTTGTCTGTTTTTCGCAATCCATTTGCGGAAATTTTTATCCTTACCGCAAAGCAGTAAAATTTGCGTTGACATTGCGATATTATGCAACCCGAGTTTTGTGAGATATTCGATTTGCGGATACTGTTCGTAAAGTCGCAAGTATTTGAAAACGTCAATCCCCGTGAATCTGTCTATTGCGCTGAACTTGTATTCGGGGAAGTGTTCAAGGATATATTCGCGGTTGATTATCGGGGCATAGGGATCGTACAAATTGTCAACCGTCCAACCCCATTCGCTGTATTCGTACCAAGGCTTATATGACGTCAATCCCTCGGCATGCCATCCAACAGAATATCCGCCAATGTAGGTGTAATACATATCCTTTATAAAGCATTTGTCCGAGTGAACACCGTGCACCGCAACTTGCTTGCAACACCACTTGTTCTTTTTCTCTTTCACGGCAACTGTAATCTTGACAAGTTCGCCGTCATTTTTCGTAAGGTAAGCATAAAAGCGAGTTCTTCCAAACGGCGCGGTTTTCAATTTTTCGTCGTAAAGTTTAATCTTTTTCTGTATGTATTTCGGAATAGGTTTTATCTTTTCAATCTTCATTTTATTTAATCTCCAATGTGTTTCCAAATATCTCAAATAGTTTTGAAATAACTGTGTCGTTTTGCTCTAAATCTTCACTCAAAATCTCGCCCGTTTCAGCATCCACGATGCGTTCATTTTTGTTAGGAATTTGTTCAATTCGTCTTGTCGTTCCGTCTGTTTCAACAACGAGCAAACTGTGTGTTTTTGAAATCTTCGCAAAGTGAATTTCCGCTGCGTGATACGGGAATCCAATCATAGGCACACGTTCTTCCAATCCACAATCTCGGCTTGTTAAAGTTAGGTCGATTTCTCTTGCAATCTCAACCGCTTTATCACCCAAAATCTCGTAGAAGTCACCGAGTCTGTAAGCGATAACATAGGCGGGGTTTTGTTGTTGCAAAGCCTGATATTTTTCAAAGAAAGTTCCGTTTGGTGTGTTGCTTGCAACGGGTGTTTGCTCATCGTTTCCGTTTTGTTCAATAACTTCATTTTCTTCCGTATCGACACTTGAATTGTCTATTTTTTGTTCTTTAACTTCTTGTTCTGTCAAATTGTCAAAAAATGAGAATTGTACGTTTTCTTGCTTTTTCGACTCGGGTTTTGCTTTAACCGCGTTGGATTCGACACATTTAACTGTGGGTTTGTATTCTGCTCCATCGAGGGTATAAAGCGTCCCTTCGATGCTGTCTTCTTCAAAGAAATGTATTGCCCAACCATACACGGTTTGGTCATCAATACAAGCGGACGTTGCGCCTTTTCCCGCAAGACTTTTAGCCTCGTCGCAAGCGTATTTCATAAAGTCCGAAAGCGTCTTTTTGTTGGTTAAAGAATGACCGTCTTTTTCAAACGGAGTGCCATTGTTTATCTTGTTCGCAAGAACGTCACTCGCATTATCTCGAAGGTATTTCAAGACAAGTTCTTCTTGCTTATTTTGGGCAGTCAAATTGAGTTCCATTATTGCCTCCTAAAACGGAAAATCTTCAAGAAGTTCCATTGCTTTCATCTCAAGTTCTTTGAGTGTTGTGCGGTGGTTGAATCCGCCGTAATAATCTTGCTCGTTCTTGGCTTTGCGTATCAAAATGTTGTTGTACCATTCGTTGGTGAAAAACCTAACGTCGCTTATTGAAACGTAAACGCACTTGTTTTCCGCACTCTTGATAAAAGCAGAAAAGCAGTAATGATTGCGCCCGACGTTCACTAGTTGCCAATGATTTTGCTTGCATATCGAGCGCAAGAAGTTGATGTATTTCGTTTGAAAACTTTTGTAGTCTTCTCCCGTATAACAGCCCGAAGAAAACTCATAGTCTATGTATTTTTCCAAGTCCTTAATGGTTGCCATTGTTGTTGTTCTCCTTTAAAACTTGATACGTATCTTTCTTTGGGATAATTGCCAAGCCACCCCAAGTACCGTGTAATTGACCAATTCCGTCTATTGCTGTCACTGTACCGACTCTATTGCTATAATCGGGTTCTCCTTCCATTTTGATGACCTTGATTAAATCACCTATTTTTACTTTTTCCATAATGTTCACTCCTTTATATATTTCTTGTAGATGTCGTAGTTTTCGTTTCTTTCGTCCACGATTCCGTACTTGTCGTCAACGTAGTATTCGCCAACAAACCAGTTCATAATACCCGTGCAAAGTTGATTGCCAACCTTGAAAACGTAAGAGTTGGTTATAGGTCTTGCAAATAAATAATTAGGACCGAGCAATATTGCCCGGCCCGTCTTTCCGTCCATTGAGTTGAGATGTGCTTTTACTTCCATCGGTTTCATATCAATACCACTCCAAATAATAAATTTCCGCGTCGGGATCGTTTTCTAAAATTTGCTTTGCTTTTGTAAACGCCTCAACGGTGTCTTGCCAGTCACTCATTTCGTATTCATCTTCAAATGCTTTCCTATCAATCTGTTCGTTTGCGTAGTCGATAATTTCAAGCACCTTGTTATAAGGCACTTCCTTATCTTCAAGATTGAAGTCATCGTATATTTCAAGGACTTGTCTGAGATAATCCGAAACGGCATACGCTTTACGCCAGTATCCGATTTCAGTTGTTCCTTTGTCGGCAGGTGCGATAGGAAACAATCCGCCACAAGCCCCACGAGACGATTTTTGTTCTATTGTGTTTGTTTTTGCTCTTAAATATTGGTCTAATCCCATAGTAATAACTCCTTTATGTTTTTTGTTACGCAACGCGTTTAATACCGCCACCGAATGAGCGGATTACGATCGTGCCGAATTCTGAACACCATTCACAGTCTTTGTTCCAAACGTAAGCTAGGGCAAAGTACAAATTGCCTTGATGTTCTAGAACGAACTCCCAATCTTCTTTGTAGTCGGGGATATATAGAAAGTCGTAGCATTCGCCAAATTCCAAGTATTCGTGGGTTACCGCATATACGAGGCAGTTGTGTTCCTTCTCGAATGTCTTTATCTTTTCCATAAGTTCCGGCTCTTGATAAGCCCAAAATCCGCCAAAGCCTTCAAAAAAGCAAACCTCGTTGTCTTTTTCAAAGCCTTTGATATACGGCTTGTAAATGTCCAATTTATTCATAAGTTCAAGTGCTTTTTGTTTCTTTTCTTCAATTGTTATTTGCATATTTGCAACTCCTTTGTTTTTAACGGGTTATTATAAAAGATTTTGCGTTCGTGTCTACATTGTGTTTTGATACGTTTCATAGCAAACTCCTTACTCCAAGTTGATATAACTCATAAGGCTTTCAAGATCAACGAGAACCTTGTTGCCTGCTGTTAGGCACTTAATCTTGCCTTGCTTACACCATTGTCTGATTGTATGGACGGTAATTCCCGTTTCGGGATCGCCTGCTTTTACTATGTCAAATGATTTTTGAATGCTTCTTAACATTGTTTCAATTCTCCTTTTTAATAAATTTCAATAAGTCCACTGCTGTATTCATGCACAGTGTCGTCGCCGCAGTATTTTCCGTAGCGTTCAAGGTCTATAAAGTCTAAAATATGGTCGGGTATCTGATAGCCGCAGCAGTCAAGCATTTCACGTCCATAATCTTCCCACGAATAACCGCTCCAAAGGTTGACGTTATCGTCCCAATTCTCACCGCGGTTTTTAACAAGTTCTTCAAAATCGTCATAGTTTTTAACTTCAAGGAAGGCGCAAAGTTCTTTGTATTTATAATCGTTGGTAAGGACGCCAGATTCGTAAAGTGTGTTGAAAAGGTTTTCGGGATTCATATAATCCCAATTGACAGAACGGTCATATATACCTTCGATGTCTTGAATAAACAATTCTTCGTCTATACCGTCAAGTTCAAAGCCTTCTCGTTTGAGTTCTTCAACGATTTCTTCCCAATCGTTATAGTCCGATAAATCAAGCCAATTAGAGCCTAAGGCTCTTTCGTTGCATTCGTTGTAAGATCCCCAAGATCCGATATCAATACTGATGTTTCCCATTGTCAATCCTCCGATATGTAAATCTTGATAAGCATGTTTCCGTATTCGATATAATGACCTTTGTCATCTTCAAATACGTCGTAAGTGATAACGGAAATCTTTCCGTTGTTGGTGATTGCATAGATGATTTCGTTTCTGTCAGGGTAATAAGCAACAGTATCAAATCTGATAAGGCTTTCACCGTCATTGAAATCAAAACCATCTTCATCAATGAATGCAATTTTGTTGAGTTCAATCATTTTTCTAACTCCTTTTTATTTGATATTGCCGTTCGGCAAGGGAGTGGTAGTACAAGTCGAAACTCATTCTTTATGCGAATATGGTTGCAATGGGCAATAGCAACCACAAATCCTTTTTAGTGAAAAATAGTGCTGTAAAATAAAAAAGCCAAACCATTTCGAGCTTGACCTTGTAAGTTTATATTCAAATTTTAAGTGCTATTTTTCACGGCGGTTGCTATCGCCGCTGACTTGTGCTACAAACACCGGACGAAAGGCAATAAAATATGAAATCTTTACTTGCCGTCTTATTTATCTTTACTTTTGTTCTTACTGTGCTATAAAAATGTAAAGAAATCGGCAAAAAACTTATTTTATCGACACTGTTTTTGCAAAAAATCAAAAATCACTATCCATAAAGTAAACTTTAGAAAACTTGGAGACTTGTCGAGATGTCGTATTTGAAAAGACAAATGGAGGAATCGAGTTAATAACCTTTCGTGCAACATTTTAAGCAAGATTTAAGCAAGATGATTGATTTTCATCGGTAATTATGGTATAATAATTTCAGATTTGAAAGGAGAATTAATTATGTACAAACCGCCTTTTTCAATTTCCAACTATATGCTTTCTAAAACCATTTCCATTACAGAGAAATTAGGTCAGATTACTACGTTTAATTCCTTAAAACGTATGCCAACACTAAGGCGAAATAATAAAATTAGATCCATCCATTCATCATTGGTTATTGAGGCAAATTCATTGTCTCTCAATCAAGTAAGAGACGTTATTGCAGGCAAGCCGGTTATAGGACCTCAAAAAGAGATACAAGAGGTCAAGAATGCTTATAAAGCCTATAACATGATAAACGAGTTCGATGGATATCGTGAATCGGACTTGCTTAAAGCACACTCGATTTTGACATACCTTATTGAGAATGATGCCGGCAAGTACAGAAACCATGGCGAAGGAGTATTCGACGGAGAAAAAGTCATCTTTGTTGCCCCGCCGGAAAATCTTGTGCCGTCGCTCATGCACGATTTGTTTGACTGGCTCAAAAATGATAGTGATACCCACATATTGATAAAGTCTTGCATTTTCCATTATGAATTTGTTTTCATTCATCCTTTCAGCGACGGAAACGGCAGAACTGTCAGACTTTGGCAAAACGTGCTACTTACAAAATGGAATCCGTTGTTTGAATATATTCCGATTGAATCACAGATTCAAAAATACCAGACTGAGTATTATGAAACAATAGCGAGATGCCATCAGGAAGGAAACTCGAACGCTTTTGTTGAATTTATGCTCAAGATGATAGATGAAGTTCTTGATGAAGTGATTGCCGGAGTAAAACAAGAATCAGAAAATATTTCCGAACAAGTCAATAGATTGTTGGACGTTATGGAGCCTGATATTCCGCTATCCGCCAATGAAATTATGGAGCGACTGGGAATAAAGTCTAAAGAAACCTTGAGAAACAGTTATCTAAACCCGGCTATTGAAAACGGACTTATAAGAATGACTTTGCCCGACAAACCCAAAAGTAAGAATCAACGGTATTTCAAGTAAGATGTTGGGCAAGATTTAAGCAAGATAGCTTTTAATGTAATACGCATAGGATATAGGCTTAGCTTCCTAAGCCGTTGCTCTGGGTTCGATTCTCAGTGGGCACGCCACTTAACAGTTTTTTAGCAGGAAAGGGGGTTTTTTATATGAAATCAAGATAAACAATAAAAATATTTTATAGAAAATCTTTACTTTAATATAAAAGCTATTGCAAAATCTTTACTTTTTGGGTATAATATTACCACACGAAGTAAAGATTTTTGTTTTTATAGGTGAAACAATGATAATCAATGAGGTTAAATTAAAAGAATCGCTTAAAAAGAAAGGCATTACAAAGTCTGCTCTTTGCGATGAAATCGGTATTTCTTCAAGAACGATTGCTAAAATTGGCAAAGGTGAAGATATTAACGACAAGGTTGCTCAAAAGATAGCCGAGTTTTTAGGCGTAGAAAATACTGACTTGGTGGAAGACAACGTTATACTTAAAACCTTACAAACGGAAAAGAAGTTAAAGGTTAGCGGTGGGCTTTATCACGAAACGCAAATCAAGTTAACGTATAATTCTAACCACATAGAGGGAAGCAAACTAACGGAAGAACAAACCCGTTATATTTTCGAGACTAAAACGATTGGCGAATTGCCGTCCAACGTTCAAATAGATGATATTATTGAAACGAATAATCACTTTAGATGTATTGACTACGTTATAGACAATGCTGTGGACGAGCTTTCTGAAGAATTTATTTTAACTTTGCAAAAAATCTTAAAAGAAGGCACTGAACATGCTAAAAATTACGGCGCAGGCAAGTATAAAACTTTACCGAACGTGGTAGGTGGTATAGAAACTGCAAAGCCTGCCGACGTTGCTTTAGAGATGAAGAAACTTATCGCCTGGTATAATTCAATAAAAAAAGTCGCGTTTGAAGATATAGTTGAATTCCATTATCGTTTTGAAACGATTCACCCGTTCCAAGACGGAAATGGTAGAATTGGTCGTCTTATAGCATTTAAACAGTGCTTGAAGAATAACTATATTCCATTTTATATTGATGACGCTAACAAGTGGCTTTATTATCGTGGGCTTCGTGAATGGAAGAGTGAAAAGAATTATTTAATTGAAACTTGCCGTTTTGGTCAAGATCAATATAAAATGCTTTTGAATTATTTTGGTATAAAGTGTTAAGTCTAAATTTTTAGTCTCCTATATAATGGCATAAGGACCTAAAAAAGAAATTTTATAAAAATTTTCCAAAAAAATGTTAAGTTCAAAAAATAAGGTTTCTATATAAAGGTACAAAACAAAAATAGGAGATATAAAAATGCAAGCAACAGTATTTTGTAAGACAACAGCAAAGGCAACTCAATCGTTTTTCGTTAAAGTAGGTGGAAGAGAATATTTTCTTTTTGAGCAAGACTTTAGAAAAAGCAACAAAGAATTTTTCCGTAATGGCGTAGGCGTGCACGCAATCAATAATTATTCAAGCGTACATAGTACGGCTGTAAAAAAGACTTTGGACAAACTTCCTTCTTATATTCGTTATATTGAAAAGGAATACGACGTAGCGATTTACGAAAAGACCAAGAAAAAGTTGGAAACTAAAAAGAAGAATCCGTATAAACGTGATACCTTTAGATGGCAAGATTATGCTTGGGAGGTAGCGTAATGTATTACAAGATTAGGCTTAGTTTTGACCATGATGAAGAAGGATGTGCTTGGGTAGAAGAATACATAAACGTTAATAGTCGTCAGGAAGCAGAAGAATGCATACCACAAATTGCAAAAGATTATAAGATTCCGAAAGAATACGACGTTGATATTCAAGAAACAAGTATTGATGAAATGATAGAATGCGAAAAAGAGGAGCTTTGGTCCAAAATTCGTAATCATTATATACATCGAAAGTATGATATGGATACGATTACAATTCGTCAATTTGCCGACGTGCAAAAAGAACTCAAAAAAGATAAAGAGAAAATCTATGAGATGTTAAAAGATGAGGGCAGGTATATTAGAATTTGTGAGTTGGTAAAAAAGAAGATTGACAAAAGTAAAGTTACCGTTTCGGAATTTGAGCAAATTGTATTAGAGTTATATAATGCAAAAACTAATGAAGAGTGTGAAAAGATATTTAAGGAAAGAATAAACAAATGAAATACTTGTTTTTTGATATAGAGTGTGCGAATTGCAACGATAGAAGGGGTAAGATTTATAGCTTTGGTTACATTATTGCAGATGAAGGATTGAATGTTATTGAAGACGAAAAGGATATCGTTATGAATCCTGATGTTGACAAGTGGGATTGGTATGTTTTGAAAAACATATTAGCGTATTCAAAGAGAGATGTTGAGAATAAATCAAAGTTTAACAAGCAATACAATAAAATTAAACGACTTTTAGAAGACGAAAATTCTATCGTTTGTGGTTTTAGCGTAAAAGAAGACGTTGGATATATATTAGACGAGTGCGAAAGATATAAATTAGAGCCTATAAAAATTAAGTTCTTTGATGTGCAACGATTAGAATCTAAAATTTCTAAAAATGGGACTAAAAGTTTAAGCGAAGCTTATATAGCGTGGTGCAAACAATTTCCATTGGGAGCGCACAGAAGTGATGTTGACGCAAGATTTACTTTAGAATTAGCAAAAGAGATATGTAAAAAACAAAAGAAAACACTTCAAGAATTTATATTGGAAGATGAATCGTTAAGCGGTAAAACAGATGGGTTTAAGTATGGGTTTAACGATGAGCAACTTGAGACAAGAGACGAAAGATTTGAAAGAAAAGAAGCTGAAAGACTTTTGCGCTTTACGGGTAGAAAAGACAAATCTGGTTTTAGAGAATTAAAGGAAGAGTGTAAAGATTACATATTGAAAGGTAGTAAAAACAATTTGTTGTTTTTAAGGCATATGGAAAACGTTAAACCAAGAACCGATAGAGAACAAACATTATTAGGTAAGAAGGTTTCAATAAGCTTAAATTACGAAGCTTATAATTTTACAAGCATGATGAAAATAGTTCAACTGATATGTGATTGTGGTGGTGAATATGTTAAAAAGGCTTCCACAGCGGATATTTTTGTTAAATATCACTTGATAGAGGATGGAGAAGAAAGAAGATGTTCTAAGTACGAATTCGTACAAGAAGAAATTAATAAAGGAAAACAAATACAAGTTATAGAATTTGAGGACTTTTTAAAGTTGTTGGGTTTCACCGAAGAAAAACTTAAAGAATTGCCTATTGAAGACTATGAATATTTGATGGATGAAAAATATAAAAGAGAAAAATTAGCATAAAGTGTTAAGTCTATAAAAAAACAATTCTATATAGCAGTATCAAAGTTAAGGAGTGTTCAAAAAATGGACAGAAAAGAAAGATTAGAATTTTTGAAAAACGTAAAAAGAGAAGAAATCAAAAAAATGATTATGCAAGCTAGAGAACAATTGGGGATTGAAAGCGACGAGTATGATAAAGCAAAATGCTGTCAAGCCGAAGTTGAAATGGAAATTATGGAGTTAGAAGGATTGTCAGACAAGGATTACCCAAAATATCTTAAATCTAAAGAAATAGAAACTTTGCTAAAGAAATTAAAGGAAGATGCTTTTCTTAAATTTATTGATAATGACGTTTTTCTTTATGCAAATAGAAACAAAAAATTTACAATAGAAGAAAAGGTAGCAATAATCGTTCACTCAACAAATCAAAGTTTAGAAAGTAAGTTTGACGCTCTAAACGAAATTTTAAACAAGACGAGAAACAAAGAATTAAGTAAAAATATTAAGTTGTGGATAGATTACAAACAAAAAATTCTTGAAACGGTTCAATCAATTGATAATTGCCAAGAAGTATTTGTTGTTTGTAATAGAGTAAGAAAATTACACGATAACGTATTGCCACAAGTTTTTAGAAAACTTGATGATTGCTTAAAGTATTGGTCAGAAAGAAGAATTGATATTGTTAAGGTTATAGATAAACCAGAAAACAAATCACCTAGAAATCAAGTTCTATTATCAAGCGATTATAAGATTTCAGATATAAGTTATGCAGGAATAGAACACGAATATAAAAATTTACCTAAAGAAGAAAAATTAGAAAATATAAAAGTTCAATTCAAAAATCCGTTTAAACCATTTACGATAATAAGTTGTTCAGTATATGGCGGAGTTGCGATTGTTGCTGATAGTAGAGATAAAAAAGTAAAAGCTCAAGTTGAAGAGGCTAAAGTTCATGGCAGAAGAGATGGCTGGCTAAACTGCGAAATACCGATATACATGTTCCCAAATGGTTGGATGTACGGAGATGAATATTTAAATGCAAGTTGTTTGTATGGAGAATACGATAATTTAAGTGATATCAAAGAAGTATCCCCAACTATGGAACAAAAAGAGTATATAAAATACTTAAAGAAAGCGATTAAGGAGAACAAATAAAAAATGAAAATTGTATTTAGCGACCTTCCTATGAAGAAGGAATTACACAGTTTTAAGTATAAAGTAGACGGCAACGCTACTATCGAGTATGACGGCGAAACTATTTTTCCCGTTAACTCGGTGCTTGCAAAAACAATGAAGAAAGGGGAAAAGGTAAAAGTTGTTCTCCTTTCAAAAGTAGATATTGAAGGCAATAGCGCAATCAATGCAGGCAAGTTTCAAAAAGAACTTAACGATATTAACCGTGCTATTGGTGCAGATATTGAATATATCACGCTTGCAACACCGTTTGAAGAAACGCGTGACGTTCACGAAACGTTGCTTCGTGATATGGTGGCAAAACTTGAAGATAATGCGGAAATTATCGGCGACGTAACTTACGGACCTAAACCACTTCCTATCATTATGTTTGCAGTTATGAATTTCGCTGAAAAATTCTTCAAGGCAAAAATTAAGAACATTGTTTATGGTAAAGTAGATTTCGTTGACGACGGTAGCGGTACGGGTAAAACAAAGCCCGTTAATCCCGTTTTATACGATTTGACTCCGCTTTACTACCTTAACAACGTAACGAACTCTATGGAGTATAAATCTTCCGAAGACGCAGTAAAAGCATTAGACACCTTGCTTGATTTATAAGAGGTGAACGATGTTTACGAGAGAAGAATACGAAAACTTAATAAATAATTCTCCTCTCTTTGAAATCGACAAGGAGAGTTCTCCTGCGCTCTACAAATCGGAAAGATATAACTTTTTAACGCTTCTTACGGATTATTATAGGTTTTATATTTATCCTAATAAATCGCTTGATTCATATAGTATGACACTTGTGGAAACGGCAATGGAGTGTATCAAGTATTACGATAAAGAAAAAGGCGAGTTTTTGCATTTGTTTAACAGTTCAATGAAACGTGATTTACATATAGCAAAGGCGAAAGAAATTATCGAAGAGAAGAGACAGGGTATAAGGGTTTCAAACGAGGACGATAAATTAATTCGTAAAATTATTGCGCTTGCTAACAGTAAGGGGTTAGATATTTACGATATAACCATTCAACAAAAAATTTCAAAGGCTTTGAATTTAGAGCTTTCAAGATTACAAGAGTTGCTTCAGATAAATGACGATGCGGTTGCTGTATCAAGTACTGTGACTAATGAAGACGGCGACGAAGTGGAATTATTTGATTTGCAATCAAGCCACGAAAAGAACGCCGAAGATAGGTTGGCGGAGGAATCGGCGTTTATTTCACTTATTGATAGAATTGACGAGGTGTTTGCAACGGTTCAAAATAGGCAAAAGAGATTACTTTCAATGCTTCTAACAATAGAGATTATTAAAGCTTGTGATGAAGATTTAGATAAAGCAAAAAATGTTTTATCTAGCAAAGAATTGTTTAATGAAGAAGTGTTTGATTATTATGAAAAATACGGCGAATTGCCAACAGCAAAGCAAATTGGCGAAATTTTAGGAGTGTCTGAACAAAGTTTAAGTAGAACTTATAAAAATTTTAAAGAAAAATTGAAGGTTTGATAAAGGGATTAAAAATGAAAGAATTAATAAAAATTGAAGAAGAACTTGCGCAATTAAAAAATAGCAATACTGATAACGAAGAATGCTTGGTAATAGATGCTGCAAACGTATACTTGCTTGAATCAAAAAAGCAGTTGTCGCTTATTGATTATTTTGAAGAAAATTGGAGAAATTCTGTTTTTGACCCTACGTGGTCAATGTGTTATACAACTCCGGGTGAAATAACGACAATCAAAAATATTCAAGTACATTGTCTGGAATGTTGGATGAAATATAAAATTGCAAAGAAATTTGCGAACGGAACTTTGAAAGAAGACTGTTTGGAATATGTAAAGAAGTACACTCCAGATATTTATTGGACAATAAAACAAGCTTAAAAATATTTCAAAAAACGGTTAAGTCCTCTAAAAATCATTTCTATATAATATTAAGAACGAAACGTTTCAATAAAATTATTGGAGAAAAGAATGCTCAATTTAAAATTAACTAAAGCACAACATTTTATGCAACCAGAATCTACGGTTGAGGCAGAGAATAGACGATTGGAACAGTTGGAATTGTTAATGGCTATCGATGACGGAAATTATCACGACGTTAAAATTACCACTAACATTTTAGATTTAAGATATGATAGAAGAGACCAACGCCTTTTAACTGCTATTAACGGGGTAAAACTCATTTATAAAATGGCTAACGGTGGAAGTCTTATACTTATAGGAAATTTAAGCTGTTCGTTTAGACAGCCGTTTGGTGGCGAATTTTTCGTTAAAAAGGTTGTAGTGGAGGAGAATACTGTATTTGATAATATTGTTGGGGCAAATGAACGAGTAATTTTTACTAACTATCCTGTGGATATTTCAAGCATGCAAAATAAACTTGCCGAAATAAGTAAAGACCCTAATCTTGTTTTCAACCTTTCACAGTTTGACGAGTTTATGGAAATCTTTAAGTTTTATAAATCCTTGTCGGGCGAATTAAACAACAATACGCATTATTTTATTGAAAGAATTTCAAGACCGTATTATTTTGTTCCTATTGACCAAAAAGAGATTGAAGTTGAAGAAGAATATGCTATTAAAAACCAAAATGGCATCGTAATTGGTTACAAATTAGAGGATTACAAATTCGAAACTCTTTCAACCGAATTGCAAGATTGTGTATTAAGACTTATTGACGTAAAGATTAAAGCAAGCGTTAAAGATATTAAGAAGATTAAGGGGTTTTCGGATAATTTATACTTGAGCGACGAAAGTGAAATTAACGAGAAAAACGATAGGAATCTTAACAGTTTTGATTTGAAAAATATCTATACCGAAGAAGATAGTTTAGTGCTTTCGGGTGAGGCAAAAACAATTATTGATAGTGCTAGATATTTGCACCTTTACGATATGGGGCAAAAGGTAAAATTAGAGTCCATTGATAACTCTCTTCGTCTCATAAATCAAGGCGCATCAGGCGCGGCGGCAGAACTTTTAGAATACATAATCGGCGATAAACAAATGCCGTCTAATTATTCGAGAAGAACGCTTAACGATAAGAAAGATAAGTATATAGCGCATTTGGACGAATCGCAAAAGAAAGCGTTTTTGATGGCAACCGATGGTTCACCCGTAAGTCTTATAAAAGGTCCTCCGGGAACGGGAAAAACTTACGTTATCAACGCAATCGTTCAATATATTACGAAAGAATTAAAGCAAAAAGTGGTAATTTCTTCTCAAACACACGTTGCGATTGACAACGTTTTAGATGAAATCATGGAAAATCACGACCCGATTATTCCTAACCGTATTACAAATAGACGTAATAAATATTCCGGTCAAGAAATCGATACGACGATTTATAAAACTTGGGCAAAGAAATTTAGCGAACATAATAAACTTGCAAGAAATCAAGGCTTAGCTACGCAAATTTTGCAAGATATGACAAACTTTAATGGGGAAAAGAAGTTTAGATTTTCCGAAAGCGTAGAGTTGTCTGATTATTCCGTAATAGGGGCAACGACTACCACAAGTGCAATCGGCGGTAAAAAGGGCTTAGAACTTTTCGAAGGGTATGATTGGCTTATCATTGACGAGGTTTCCAAATGCCCGATAACTGAGGTTTTAAGATATCTTCCTTACGTTAGCAAGATTATCATGGTCGGCGACGACTATCAACTTGCGCCTCTTCTTGAATTCCAAAAAGAAGAAGTTGAAAGCCTTACTGCTTACAATGAAGATATGTTTGAAAAGTTGAAGAAAACGTATGAAGAATCCGTCTTTGCAAAAACGCTTGAAAAAGCGAAGAAAGTAGGAAGACTCGTTACTCTTAACGTGAACTATCGTTCGGTTGCGCCCGTTCTTAATGCATATAATATTTTCTATAATAGAGAACTTATCGGTATGCGTGAAACGGTAAAACCTAGCAAAGTGCAGTTTAGCGATAAATATCAAATGTTCAACGATAAAGATGTTTTCTTTGTAGACGTTAAAAATGGTAAAGAAGCAACAGAAGGAACTTCAAGATATAATGTGGAAGAATTAAGGGCGACAAGAGAGATTTTGGAAATGCTCTTAGAAAATACGTTAAATCCTGAAAAGGTTTCCGTGTCGGCAATATTCCCTTACGGGGCGCAAATTGATAAATTCCAAAGAGAAAACAAGGAACTTATCAACAAGGCAAGAAAAGCGTTCAAGAGTTTTGAAATTGATACGGTTGACGCTTTCCAAGGCAGAGAAACAGATATCGTTTTAGTAAACACAGTAGTAACTGATATGTCAAGAGGTAACTTTTTAAACGATTTTAGACGTATTAACGTTTCTATGAGTAGAGCAAGGGACAAGTTGTTTATATTCGGTAATCCTACCACTCTTTCTAATATTGATATGAAGGTATCGTCTGGCGGGAAGAGAAGATATTTTGCCGATATTATTGACGATATCAAGAGATTTGGACAAATCATTAAATTTGACGGAGGTATTGATTATGAGTTTGCAAGTAAGCCTAAAATTAAAATTATCTAAACAAATCAAGAAAATTAAAGTTAAATACAATACCTTTGAAAAAGCAACGTATGATGAATATTTAATTAGTAGTCTTGCTTTGAGAACCGCAAATGATAAGAACCAAGAGAAAACCGTGTTTGAGTATATCGACGATATAACGGGCGAAGGTAGCTTAAATAAGCATTTTAGAAACATTTACGCAAGGGTTAAAAACTTTTCGGAAGAACAACTTTCTAAAATTATGGCGAACTCTATGATACCAACGCTTAAACTCGATGAGAAAAATCGTTATGAGTATTATCCACAATTAAACGTTTCGGTGTTTAATAAGAAGATATATCAAGGTGATTTAGGTGCGTATAGTAATCTACCGCAAATTATAATGATTCATGAAGAAATCATTGATATGAGCGTGGAAACGCTTAGAGACGATACGAAACCTGAACAATACTCGGTTAACTTTGATGAAAAAGAAAACGTAAAAGTTAGAATCTTGAATAATTACTTATCGATTGATAATGAAGTATTTGAAGAATCGTTGTGTTTAGATCTTGGAAATATCAGTACTTATCAAGGAAAAATTCACGACAAGGTAAATGGTGACGGATGGAGAGTTCTCAATAATTCCGCATTAAACAATTTATTTTCGAACAAGAATTTCTATTATGACGCAGGGGATCACATCCTTATTAGAAACGATAGTGTTAGAAAGACTATTATCTCTAAAGTTCACGGGTTGTACATATATAAAGAAGAAATAATTTCTTATCAAGGTAACGCCGTTCTTTGCGATAAAGTAATTGATTTTCTTTTAGAGAATAAAACTATCGGCGAATTTAAGCCAAAGTCAATACTATTCTTGTTGAAATACGTATCCGATAAAAAGGCACAAAAAGTTGTTAATAGCATGCTTCTCAAAAAAGAGGAAAAAGAAGTAGCACTTTACGGCTTGGATTTGATGGAACGTGGGCTTGTTGATGGATGGCTTGTAACCGTTACAAAAATCTTCTTAAAGTATGCAAGTGGATATCAGTTGAACTTGATTTATCAAGCAAATGCCGAATTAAATTATAGCATAGAGCAACTGATTAAAATTGATGCGGATTTATTGACTCCTTTGCATAAGGAACAAGTAGAAAAGTATAATGCGGATTTAGAGGCAAAGAAGAAAACAATTATTGAGCTCACGGGTATTATAACAACGAAAGGCTTGCGTGAAAGAGCAAAAGATTTAGAGTCGGATGAAACGACTAAAAAGTTCTCAAAACTTTGTAATCGTTTAATTGGTCACGTTAATGAAGGTCTAGACGATGTTTCTTTAGCGACTTTAGAACAATGGCATAAAGACGCGTTAGAATTAAAAGAAATCAGTTTGATTATTGAAAGAAGATTAGAAGCAATTAAATAATTCAAAAGGGCGAACCAATCGGTTCGCCCTTTCTCTATATTCAGTTGTATTTTCTTTTCTTTCTTTTTTTGACGGCTTTTAGGTGTCGTAATATGACTTTTTCAAGTTCGTCATAGTTGATAAACCACGTGTTACCGTGAAAATATCTAGTGACTTGTGCCGAGTTCATATAATGAGAAACCGTTGCTTTATCGATTTTGTATTTACGATTATTTTTATTGAACTCAGTAACGCAATCTCTAAGACAACAAAGGCGGGGCATAGTGGCGGTAATCCGAAACGCATTTGAAATGTAGTTTTTGTTGCAATGGAGAATATCAACGACCAAATACTTTTGAGAAAAAATAGTGTCGTAAATAAAAAGAGTCAAAATTACAATCGAGCTTGACGCTGTTCTTTAATATGAAAGGTTTAAGTGGGTTTTTCGCGCCGTTGATATTCTTGCTGACTTATGCTACAACAGACGCAACGAAAGGCTGTAAAAAATGGAATATGCACTCTATACAACTGTATTTTATAGGGGCGGAACTACCCAAAAAAATCAATAAAATTTTTTGCCGTCAAAAATGGGAAAAACCTATTTTTCCCTTGTAAATACTGGGGGGTTCGATATGCCGCGGATATCCGATTTTTTGCGAAAATTGGTAATATTTTGGTAATGTTTCTGTTTTTGAACCTGTAAAAGGCATAAAAAACACCATTTAAACAGCAAAATATTATGCAAAATGGATGAAAAATACTGCATAAAACGCACAAAAATGAATAAAAAGGGGCATTTTGCATATAATTTGGGCATTTGGCTTGGACTCCTAAGCGCAAGGCCCCCGGTTCGAGCCCTGTTGTCCCACGTCATAAACTGCGTTTTTGACCAAACCAACTCATTTTATTTGTTTGTTTGTCTTATGCTTGTTTATTCCTTTTCCCCGCGAGTACACAGTATCCCGCGGGGTTCCCATATTTTAAAAACGCGCAACATTATGTGTTGTGCTTTTTTTATGTGTCGGGAAACAATTTGCGGGCTCGAATAAGGCGGTTTTTCATAAAATAAAAAGCCCTGACTTTCGCTAAGACCCGTGTTTATGGAATTTGTAAAAAATATTATCTCCCTGTTATCATATAAAATTGTTTTATGCACCCCGTTGTCTATTAGTATTTGCGAATCGTTTTCCAAATTGTCTATATAAAACGCCTTCAACTCTTCTTTCGAGAAGTAGCATCTTCGTGCTTTTCGTTCTTTATGACAACATTGTCATGGACAATAACATGGAATATTGCAAAGCGTGTACCGACATGTTATAATATAGTTACTAGACAACTAAAAAGCACACAAACAGACGAAGGCGTAAAATGATGGGAAAACATTTTAAAGCAGAACAAAGGAAACTTGGAGGAAAAATATGGAAGAAAATAAAGTAAGGTTTACAAATACTTCAAATGTTAAGCGTCCCAAAAGTTTGCTTAAACAAATGGGGCATAAGTCCACGTTCTTATTGGACGATACATTGATTGTTACTTCAGTGGCGAAAGGCAAAAATGAAGATCAAAAAGGAAAGGAACAGGCAGCGAGCAAATCAAAAGTTGCCCCGCAAAGTCACATAGAATTGCTGTCCACCATTGACGGAGAAGTATTAGGAGGGAGAAAGGAACTTCTTGCGACGACGGTTTCTCGCCAAGAAGTGACTATTTCCGGGAAAATATACAATTTGAACACAAAAACACCTGAGTCGACGACCGTGACAATGGCAAATCCGGCGGTATTGTTGCAAAAAAATTCCTCAACAACTCAAGTTGCAAGGAAAACGGACTATTTGGGAATAAAATCGGCATTGGAAAAGGAATTTTTCAATGACTTTTCCAACAGTGGTTTCAACGATAATGTCCGCGTGCAAATAGCATACAACATTTTGGACATCAGAAAGATTCTTGCAACTACCATCAACAATATTGTATCAATGTTTTACAATTTGGATCGTACAACCGGTGATATTGCCGACGAGACCAAAAAAAGCACTAATACTGACATAATCGGTATGATTAAAACATACTTGAAATATGATCAAGCAAAAAATAGTAACGATCCATCCATAAAAAAGACGTTTAATAAAGCCGAAGAACTTTTGATAAACACAAAAGCATATCATACATATTTTGATAGATTGTTTACGACGCCGACAAGGCAGGCTTTTAAAGCGGGAAAACTGAAAGATACTAATGATAAAAAAAGCAATCTCCCCTGCGAGTTTAGTAAGTTATCCGAGAAAGATCAAGAAGAATTTAAAAACGAGGCAATTACGCATAACTATGACGTTCTCCGATTGTTGGGACTTGGCAGACAACTCGTTGTTCATGAGAAATACAAAAGTGACGAACATAATAAGGATAATTCAATAGAGTCGTTGTTTAATATTGACAAAATTATTAGGAACTCGAATGACACTATGGATCTTTTGAAACGCCTCGACAACATTTATTTGGAAAGTGCGGAACAAATAGATAACTCGTTCAAGAAATCCTCTGCGACGAATTGTTTGATTCTGGAGGAACTTTACAAGCGCATCGGGAAAGCGAAAACGCAAGCCGAATTGTATAAAGATTACTATCGGTATGCAATTTTGAAAGAGGATCAATGTTTAGGAATTAGTTTTAATAGAATTAAAGAGGCGGTGCTTGAAAAACTTAAAGAGGAGCAACGTTACAAAAACTTTGAGTACAGAAATGACAACAAACGCTTTTACACGTTGTGCAATTTTGTTTTATGGCATTATATGGTGGATTTGCGCGACAGGAACGAAACCCGAGCGGGACATCAACAAACAGACAGAAACGAAATTGAAGAATTGAAGAGCAAACTGAGAGCATGTTGCGATAATAACGGGGATGGCGGTGAAAATCAAAAATATGCAATTTACAAAGAATTTGTGAATTTCCACTGGACAGATTTAAGAACTTCTATTAACACGCTGTATGATTTATGTGTGAAATATAAATATACTGCGAAAAATTATCGAATTGACTCTAAAATACAAATAGACAATCAACTGTCAAGTTCCGCAAACAATGTTAAAACATTCGTAAAATATATTTACTTTTTGTCAGAGTTTCTTGACGGCAAAGAGGTCAACGTCTTTTTCAATGAATTGGTTGAAAAGTTTTCCAACATAGCGGAGATAGTGACAACCGTCAATGATAATATCAACAACTCGTCAAAGAAGAGTCCCAACATATCTTTCTTGCCACAATATTCGTTGTTCCAAGAGGCAGGAACGGTTGCTGACCAATTAAGAAATGCACGCAACATCAAGCATGCAACTCTTCGCGCGCGTATAAACGATAAGGTGGCAGACAAGGATTCAAAAATGTCGCCGTCGAAACAGACCATCAGCGATGCTCTTTATATGTTGATTGATGAAAACGACACCATTGAGAATTATAAACAATTGATTTGGGACGAGAAAGAATCGGGAACGTGGGTTAAGAAAGCGACAGGCAATAACAAGGTGCGCAACTTTATTATCAACAATATAATTATGAGCAAATGGTTTATGTATATTTCAAAATACAGCGATCCCAGAAACTGCTCCAAGATTATGCACAATAAAGAAGCGGTGGTGTTTGCCATGTCTTCAATACCCGACGCGCAAATTGAAAAGTATTATAAGCGCGTTACAGCCAAAAGTGTGCAATATGGCAACAAAACCGCCGAAGAGATGAGAAGCATAGTTATTGATGCGCTGATGAATTTCTCTCTCAAGCCTGTGCTCACGGGAGTTGCGAACAACGACTATTCCAACGAAAACCGCGAAAGAGACATTGGTATTATACAATTATACTTAACCGTTGCTTATATTGTTACAAAAAGCCTTGTAAATGTAAACAAAAGATTTTTGTTGGCGTTTTCGTGTTTGGAAAGAGATGTTCCGTTGATATTGAACGGCAAGAGTTTTAAAGATGCCAACATACTGGTTCTTTCTGAAAAGTTTATTGCCGAAGATCAGGAGATTGAACAGAAATACAAGTTGGCAAAAAAGAATCGCATTACGCCGAACATGTCAAAAGAGGATGTCAAGAATGTGTTTAAGGAATTGAACGCTGAATACAAGTCAAAACACTACGCAGAAAGCCTCACAAGACCGCGAGACCCGGATTCCAAAAAAGACAAAAGTTGTGCCTACCTTGTGAACAATCTTAACGAGGCAAAAAAAATCGAGAATGTTCTTATGGACTTTAAGAACAAAGTTGACCATTTGAATGTAGTTAAGAGCGCTCCGGAATATATGAGCAACATAAAAAACATCGATTCTTTCTATGGAATATTTTGTTTCGCGTTGCAAAACATTCTTGCAGACAAAATGATCAAATGGAGTGTAAATGAAAAAAACAGCAAAGAAGACGTTGAGATTATAAATAGTTATGGGCAAGAACTAAAGAAGAAGTTGGATTCTCGCCACACTTTTGACAGGGATGCCATGTGGATAATCAACATGCCGTTCGCATACAATTTCCCGCGGTATAAAAATTTGAGTTCGGAATATCTCTTTTACGATAAGGAGTACGAAAAGACGAAAAAATGAATCGAAGCCTATTGATAGAAAAGTCGTCAAAGCTTTCATATTCAAACGAATGCATGTTTAATGTGAACTGCGACAAAATAAACTTTACGCTACGCACTTCTATTATTTGTTTGTAAAACATATATTTTGTGGGTTTGTTGACAAATGTTGCAATATATGGTATTATATAGGAACAAAACCCCTCATAAATTGAAGGGGTCTATGACATGGCCAACGCTTTTAGTGTGCTAAATTTTGTGAACAAAACCCCTCATAAATTGAAGGGGTCTATGACTTTATTTATTTGCTTGCGAGCAGGTTCCCCGAACAAAACCCCTCATAAATTGAAGGGGTCTATGACTCTTTTGTTCCTTTGATTGATAATGTGTTTTGAACAAAACCCCTCATAAATTGAAGGGGTTTTTCACAGAATGTTGACAAATGCGCCAAAATGTGATAAAAATGAAATACTGACAAAGCACGATTTGTGAACGATGTCAAATCCGCCAAGTCAATGCGCAACCCGCTATCGGGTGCGCCACAACTGAATACAATGCTTGCAAAGCCTTCCGAAATAAGAAGATATTATTTTATTTCAGGAGGATTCAAGTATGAATTACGAACAAGAAAACCAACAGATCAAACAATGTTTTTTGCAACTTTTTGAACTTGCCAAACTTCGTTGCGGCACTTGGGCAGAGGTTGCGGCGAGATTGGATTGTGACTATCGAGTTGTGGCTCGCCACAGAAGGCATCTTAGCGATCCTAGTGACAATTCCTATCCGGCATTTCTGTTTTTCTGGCGGCTTTGCAAGATTGTAGGAGACCGAGATTTGTCGTTTGACGATCTCGGTCATTTATTTTCAATATACGTGACAAAAGTGTCATGGTTTTACGTGTTGACTTTTTCAAAACGGCGTATTAGAATAAAACCAAACAAAAGAAGGAGATTTGTCATTGATGGCAACTAAAAAAAGAAAGGGGGAATTTGCCCGAATCGAGGGCAAGAATATAAACGGCAAAAGTAAAGGTCCATGCTTATTCGCATGGACCTTTACTTTTGCCATGACAAAACTGTCACGGTTATGTGAATATAAAAACAATACAAAGGAGAAAAGAAAATGCTTAACGTCGTAATCAGCAATCATGCAAACAAAAGAATCAAACAAAGAGTTGGTATCAAAAGTTTCAACGCTCAAGTGGGTTATGTTGAAAAGGCTTACGAACAAGGTCTTCGTAAGGAAGATTGCACCTGCGCATCTCTTCGCTTGTTGGAAGAAAGAGAAGAATTTTCAAATGATCGGGACCTTGTGTTGTTCAGAGATCAAATTTTCGTCTTTGATGGTCTTACTTTGGTGACGGTACTACCTGTTGATCAGGATTATCAAAAACTTATGAACAAAGTCAGATGCAAGCGCAACAAGAGAATCGCTTAATCGGAAGAGATAAGGAGGATACGAAAATGTTGTTAAAAACAGATGTAAATAAGGTAAATGAACTTGTATATCGGGTGGCAAAAGCATACGGCGCGGAGATTGTTGACGCATACGTTTGGGGGCCATCGGAAAAATACCCGGATTCGTGTTCTATGTATTATGTCATAAAATACGGATTCGCTGAAAAAAAGATACGGATATCCGACCATAGTAAACAGCATAAAGATGCCGTAGGACAAACGAATCTGAGAAGTATAACGGTTAACGAAAAAACGACTTATAAGAATCTGGAACGATTTGTCATCAACAGTATCAACCAAGTCAAACGAGGAGCACTCTACGCCGCTTTTGACTATATAGCCGAATGTGCATAAAAGGAGAAAAACACAAATGAGCAAATTTGATCAAATTGCAGGATATGCAGGAGAAAAGAAAGAACTTATGGATATTTGCAAACTCATCAAAAAATATGATGAGTTTTCAGGACGCGGATTCAGATTGCCGCGCGGGATTTTGCTTTGCGGGGAGCCGGGCGTCGGCAAAACCGTGCTTGCGGAGGCTCTTATCGAGGAGACCGGCGTTTTCTGTCAAAAAATCGACTTTAACGCCGTTGACGACGATAATGTGAGCGAATATCTGGATGCAAAATTTAAAGAGGCAAAACAAAACGTTCCCGCGATCGTTTTTATGGATGAACTGGACAAGTTTGTCGGCAATCCGGGATTTGGCATTAGAAATACTTACGATATGGACTCCGCCCGCAAAATATTGAAAGCGATGGATGACAATGCAAGCAAAGATATTATGGTTGTTGCAACGATCAACAACGTTGATATGCTTTGTCCTGCGCTTACGCGTTCGGGAAGATTTGACAAGATCATCACCATTCCGCTCCCTGAACTTGAAGACCGCAAAAACATCATTCGGTTGTATTGCGAAGGCAAGGCAATAGACAAAAAAGTCAACGTGAACAATATCGCCAAAATCACTGCGGGTTTCTCCGGCGCGGACATTGAGTGTCTGATTAACGAAGCCGGGTTGAGTTCTGTTGTTGCCGAGAGAAATTGTATCACACAAGAAGATATCGAAGACGCAATCAACAAGATTGTGTTCAAAAGCAGCAAAAAAATTAAACCGCTCGACAAACAAGACAGGGATATTGTCGCGGTGCATGAGGCGGGGCATCTTGTTGCATGTCTTCTTCTCAACAGCGATAGCGTTGGCGGCGCGTCTATTCTTCCGCAAGGAAAGGCGGGCGGACACGTGAAAATTGCACAGTGCAATCGGGGCGTGCGAGAAAAAGGCAAGGTTCTTGACCAAGTCGTGATTGCGCTTTCGGGTAAGGCGGCGGAAAAAGTCTTCTTTGAAAAAGAAGATTATCTGGGCGCGACGAGCGATATCGAGCATGCATACGAAATGGTCAGAAGACTTGTCACCGGCGGATGCGGATATGGCTTCGAATACTATTTCAAAGCCGATGACAGCCCCTTTTCCAATGTCATCTTGTCGGAAAAGAAGTTGCAAATGATCGAGAACAAATGCGATGCCGTTTTACTTGATTGTTTGGAGAGAGCAAGTGTACTAATGAGTGACAACGTTGATCTGATCAACAAATATGTTGCGGCTTTAAAACGCAACTTCACGCTTTCTCGCGACGATATCATGCGTATCTATAAGCGAGAATGCGCCAAAAAGCAATTGAATGTCGAAATACACAATAAATAATATAATAAATCAGGAGAAAAATATATGATGATACCGAATATTTTGTTTAGAAGATCACAAAAAGGTGTGTGCCTTGGATATGCACCCAACGGAAGAAAGGTGTTCGTTGACGTGTTCAACACGCCCAACGTTGGCATTATCGACGATCAGTACGATCGCCTTTGTGAAAACGTCACCAATTTTGCAAACTCGTTGTTGGCGCTTGGATGTTTTTCAGTCGTGATGGTGGAAAACGAACCGAAAGTCACTCCGTCCTCCGACTATACGAGAATTGACATCTCAAAAGCGCGTGAGTATTATCGCGAGTTGAGGGAAGAAATCGAAAGACGTATGTTCCTGTTTAAGCAGTGCAATGTGCATAATATCGATGAATACAATTGCAAGCAAGAAAACAAACTCAAAAGAATTGCGGTTTTCGTTTGCATCGAAGATAGCGAGGCAATGGGTGATCGTGCCGATTTTAGATGGATCTCGGTCATGAGCAAAGCGTTTGGGATTTTTATGTGCTACTATTCAACGCGTGATAACGTGAGACGCGCTCTGTATGCATTCGAAGAAGCAAACTACATAGAGTTTGAAAAAATCAAAAAAACATTCCTGGATGATCCGCTTTTTTATTGTGTGCTTGATTTTGCCATAGAAGAGAAAGCAATCAATGCAAAAATGCTGTGTAAACGGTTTTCGTTGGCAAAAAATCAAGCGGCATACTATATGAACGTCTTGGAAAAACTCGGTTTTATTGGTGACGAAGTCTGTTATCGCGTCCTACCGGATCAATGTTCAAAATGGATAGAAACTGTAAAACCCCTGCTTTTCTGAACTAACTTAATGTTTTGTTTAAGTGATAACATAAATAAAGATACCTTTTTTACACTATTGAGTGTAGATAAATATTTTCACATTTTAAAATCTTACAGTGGAAAGTTTGTGTGCATTGATAAAGTTCATATGGTATTTACATCTTCTTTTCGCAATATATATAAGTTGACTTATTTTTTAGAATATAGTTAAAGCCGAGAGTGATTAGCTCCCGGCATATTAAAGTATAAAAATATTTATGCAGTTTTAGTAGCTTATTCTTGTCTCAATTTCTATTGGCGTAAAGGTGACTTTTAAGTCAAGGCTTTTTTCTATTGCTTTTATAATTAAATCTGAGATTTCAAAGGGCGACATTTTGTTTAAAATCTTCTATGGTCTTGTCATATGCTACGTCAAGGAGTGAAGATTCTTCTTCATCAAACGCAACTATTTATTGAAACTTGCCTTTTTGGTCAAGATCAATACAAAATGTATTAGATTATTTTGATATAAAGTGTTAAGTCTAAATTTCGTGCCGTTGATATTCTCGCTGACTTATGCTACAACAGACGCAACGAAAGGCTATAAAAAAGGATTAATTTTTTTTGTTTTGCATACCTAAAAATTGGTATTATTTTGGTATTATTTTAGTATGGAAAATACTTTTCAAAATGAAAATTAGCTTGATTTTTGGAGAAAATAGCACAAAATATATGCAAAATATTGCTAAAAATGCACGATATTGGCGTCATTTATCGATTTTGAACCTATTATTGCGCATTCCCAAAACTCCTAAGCGCAAGGCCCCCGGTTCGAGCCCGGGATCCGACGCCACTTCCGTTAGGAATCGTATCAATCGGTGCGATTCCTTTTATTTATGCCCAACACAAAAAAATAGCCGAGAGCTTCGATACCCTCGGCTAATCCCATAGTAATAACTCCTTTATGTTTTTTGTTACGCAACGCGTTTAATACCGCCACCGAATGAGCGGATTAGAGTTCGTCAATATTGATAAGCCAAGCGTCGCCAAATTTAATGGACGTAATAGCACCTTGTTTTATCATATATTGAACGGTTCGCCATTTTAATGCTGTTTTGGGATCGCGTTTCTTCATTTCTGCGAGAATGTCGTTTATTCTTCTTAATCGCGGTATGTACATTTTATTCCTCACTTTCTATAAGATTGATTGCGTTTACAACCTTTTCTTGCGTGTCTGGTATGAAGTGGCTATAAACCTGTAGAGTTATGCTCGAGTCGCTATGTCCCATATACTTACTAACGGTCTGAATGGGCACGTTTTGAGAGAGCAACATACTACAATAGGTATGTCGAAGTCCGTGACAAGTTACGGCTTTGAAACCGTTTCTTTCCTCGAATTTCTTAAGCCATGAGCCTATATGATGAACGGACTCCGGTTCTCGCATAATGTTTACTGCAAGATAATAGTTGTCCAATTTGTTGTCAAACTCGTCGTCAGCCAAGCGAAACCAATCCATATATACTTTCAAATCGGCAATAAGTCCGTCTGAAAGCGGAATATCTCTCTCGGAAGTCTTTGTTTTCGGACACTTTTCGTAAGTGCCAAGCCTTTTTGAATACAGTCGGTTGCGTTTGATGTGAATCAATTTCTTTTCAAAATCAATGTCGCTCCAACGCAAACCGTGTAATTCTGCGTTTCTTAAATATGTCATTGTCAAGGCAAAACTTTCGGCAGTTTGGTCGGCGAATAATTGTGTTTGCATATGGTGCGCCTTCTGCCCGATGGGAACGATGACACAAGTAATCTGCAAATTAAGGAACAGAAAAAACAATAAGTGATAACATCACAG
>ULUT01047420.1_pt1 | contig 60151 bp, 50 predicted proteins | sample 1958691 | NCBI WGS metagenome assembly ULUT01 (sample SAMEA4835766, study PRJEB28245) | human gut metagenome | biome: gut microbiome; material: fecal sample | place: Denmark | collected 2008 | reverse complement strand
CGGATGCGGCGGCGGAGCGTACGGCTTCTGGCCGTGGCTTGTGATTTTGTGTTGCTGCTGCGGATGCGGCGGTGGCGGCGGGTGCAAATAATACATAAAAGCACCATTTTTTCGGGACGGCGGGCGGCGCCGTCCTTTTTTTAATTTATAATCGCGACGGCGTAGGACAGCGACCACAGATACGAATACCATAAAAGCAGGACGGGAACGGCGGCTTTTGCAAGTTTCCCCGCGCGGGATCGCAGAATAAAAATACAAAAAATCCACATTAACGCCAAAGTGACAGTCATTGTGACAAGTCCCAAAAGAGGATTTCTTGCCGCGAAAAACAGCGCAAGGAACAATGCGGACGAAAACTTGACCGATGCATACAAGCCGAATGTCGGATTTACCGCGTCTTTGACGAGCGCGTCGGACACGACGAACGCTTCAAGTGCCGTCGCGGCCGAGAACAACGCCGTGAACGCCGTCGTGTCCAACCAAAACACCGGAAGACTTAGCCCAAAAAACCAGGATAGGTTTCTTTGCACGGTGAAACTTCCCGTCCATTCCACGATAAGCGCAAACGAAAGCGCGAAAAACGCGGCGTAAAGCCATTTTACTTTTTGCATATAAAAATTATATTTATAACGCGTATCATATATGTTTGAAAAATAATAGTTGAAAAATGCGCGCGCTTTTGGTATAATAACGTAAAATCACGATAAGGATTAAAAAATGTTACTTGTTATCGACGTAGGAAATACGAATATGAAACTCGGCGTGTACGACGGCGACGTCCTGAAAAAAAGCTGGCGTCTTTCAACCGAGGCAAAGCGCACCGCGGACGAACTCGGAATGATTTTGTACGACTTGTTCAAAAACGTCGGCGTTGAATTTCAGGATATCGACGGCATTATCATGTCGTCCGTTGCGCCCATGCTCAACTACACGGTGGAGCATATGTGCACGTACTATATGAAGAAAAAGCCCGTCTTCGTGGACGCCACGCTTAAAACGGGTTTGAAAATCAAATATAACAACCCCATCGAACTCGGCGCGGACAGGATCGTCGACGCGGTCGGGGCGCACTTTATATACGGCGGGCCGATTATCGTTGTGGATTTCGGCAGCGCGACGACGTTCAACGCGGTGACGGCAGACGGCACGTTTTTGGGCGGCGCGATTTGCGCCGGCGTCAAAACCGCGTCGGAAAGCCTTGTGAACACCGCCGCGAAACTTCCCCGTTTCGAACTTGTTCCGCCGAAAGACGCGATTGCCCGTTCCACAATCGAGGGTATGCAGTCGGGCGCGGTTTACGGATATGCGGGGCAGGTTGACTACATTGTCAGAAAATTCCGCGAAAATCCGCTTATGAAAGATGCGAAAGTCATCGCGACGGGCGGTTTGTCGGAACTTGTCGTCAACGCGGATAAGTCGATTATCGACGTCGTTGACCGCTCGCTTTCTCTCAAAGGGCTTAAAATTTTGTACGATATGAATAAAGAAGGTAATAACGAATGAAAAAAGTCGGCATCGCGCTGCTCGGACTGGGTACGGTCGGGGGCGGCACTTATAAGATTCTGGAAAAAAACCACGAAGCTTTCAAAAAGTACGAAGGGCTCGATATCGAAGTCCTGCACGTGCTTGAACGCAACATGAAAAGGGTTGAAGAGTTGGGCGTAAATCCCGACATCGTTTCAACCGACATCGACAACGTCGTAAATAACAAAGATATCTCGATAGTTTGCGAGTTTTTCGGCGGTATCGAACCCGCAAGGACGTTCCTTATCAAGGCTCTGGAAGCGGGCAAAAGCATCGTCACCGCAAATAAGGAATTGTTTTCAAAACACTGGCACGAACTCGAAGCGGCGGCAAAACGCGGCAAGGCGGGGCTGTATTTCGAGGCGAGTTGCGTCGGCGGCGTGCCCATAATCCGCACGATTACCGAAGGCATGCAGGCAAATACGATTTTGTCGATAAAGGGCATAATAAACGGCACGACGAACTATATTTTGTCGGCGATGAGCGAAAACGGCACGTCGTACGAAGACGCGCTGAAATCCGCGCAGGAACTCGGATATGCCGAATTCGATCCGACAGCCGACGTCGAAGGCTTTGACGCGTCGTACAAACTGTCGATTTTGTCCACGCTGTCCTATCACAAAAAAGTGCCCGTACAAAGGGTGTATCGCGAGGGAATCACGAAGATTTCCGTGGACGACATAAACACCGGGAAGAAACTCGGCTACACGCTGAAACTCCTTGCAATCAGCAAAAACAACAACGGAAAAATCGAGGCGCGCGTGCACCCCGCGTTCATTAAAAGCAGCCATCCGCTTGCGGCGGTGTCGGGCAGTTTCAACGCCGTGTACCTTGTCGGCGACAGCGTCGGCGATATTATGCTTTACGGCAGGGGCGCGGGCGATCTGCCCACCGGCAGCGCAATCGTCAGCGATATTATTTATGCGGCGCATCAGCGCAAACCACGCTATTTACCGTTCAAAAACGACGGTTCAAGTCGCGATTCGGACTTTATCACCGATTTTAAGAGCAAGTATTACGTCCGTATATGCGCCACCGACCGCGAAGGAATTCTGGGCAGAATTTCAACCGTTTTCGGCAAAAACAAAATCGGCATCGAAAAGGTTTTTCAGAACGAAGAGAACGTCAATTCAAAGACGGACATTATCTTCGTCACGCACCTGAGCCACGAGAAAATCATTGAAAAAGCGTTGAAAGAAATCACCGCTCTTGACGGCGTGAAAAACGTCGCCGCGCTTATCCGCGTTGAAGAATAATGAAAGAAATCACACTGTCCGCAATCGGCGACACAATCAAAAATTTTGAGGAAAAAATCGCTCAGGCACAAACGCTTTGGGAAAAGGTGCAGATCTTTTTCAACACCTACAAAGTGTGGATTCTGGTCGGGCTTGTCGTGCTTGTGGGCATAATCTTTTTTGTCAACATAATGGAAGCGAAAAAGCGCAAAGACGACCGCGACAACAAAAAATAACCGCGCAAAACCGCACAAAACCACACAAAAAACGCACAAAAACCGCATTAAAAAACTCCGCAACGGCGGAGTTTTTTTGTTTGGGATATACCGAAATGGATATTATTATTTTTTGTCGTTTTCGCGGATTTCCACACGGCGGATTTTGCCCGACGTCGTTTTCGGAAGTTCTTTCACAAACTCCACGATGCGCGGGTATTTATACGGCGCGGTTACTTTTTTCACGTGGTTTTGCAGTTCCTTGATAAGGGCGTCCGACGGCTGATAGTTTTTGGTCAGGACGATTGTCGCTTTCACGATTTGTCCGCGCAGGTCGTCGGGGACGGCGGTGATTGCACATTCCAACACTGCGGGGTGTTCCATAAGCGCGCTTTCGACCTCGAAAGGTCCGATGCGGTAGCCCGACGATTTGATGATATCGTCCTTTCTTCCGACGTACCAGAACCAGCCGTCTTTGTCCTGATAGGCAAGGTCGCCGGTGTGGAAGTAAACGTCGTTTTTAAGGGCGGCGGTGCGCGCCTCGTCCTTGAAGTAGCCCGCGACGAGTCCGCATTGATTTTCCGATTTCAGTATGGCGATTTCGCCTTCTTCGCCGGGTTTAACCTCGTTTTCGTCGTCGTCGATAAGGCGCACGTCGTACAGGGGGCTGGGCTTTCCGAGACTGCCCGTAACGGGGGACAAATATTTGAACGTGCCCAGCATTACCGTGCCTTCGGTCTGACCGAAACCTTCGTAAATTTTGAGCCCGGTTGCTTTTTCAAACTGTTTGAACACTTCGGGATTCAAACTTTCGCCGGCGGTGGAGCAATGTTTTATCGAGGATAAGTCGAAACTCGACAAGTCTTCTTTCACCAAAAATCTGTAAATCGTGGGCGGGGCGCAAAAAGTCGTTATCCCGTATTTTTTCACAAGCGGCAAGACGTCCGTGGGGGTAAATCTGCCGTGGTAGTCATAGGCGAAAACCGCCGTGCCCGATATCCACTGACCGTAGATTTTGCCCCAGCTGCATTTTGCCCAGCCAGTTTCCGCCATAGTGAAGTGCAAGCCGTCGTCGACGACGTCCTGCCAGTATTTTGCGGTGAAGACGTGTCCCAAAGGATACAAAAAGTCGTGCATGACCATTTTGGGCATACCCGTCGTGCCCGAAGTGAAATATACGAGCATCAGATCGCGGGGGTTCGGGCGCGCGTCGAAGGAAAATTCCGCGGGCGCGTTTTCAAGTTTTTCGTCAAGGTTGTCGAAGTGCGCGCCGTTTACCGACAATACGCCTTTCAGGTTTTTGCAATCGGGAAGGGCAAGCGAGATATGTTCCGCAACGTCTTCTTCTTCCGTCGCAAACAGCAGTTTCACGCCCGCCTCATTCACGCGGTACGCGACGTCTTTCGGGGTGAGCATGTGCGTTGCGGGGATAAGGACGACACCCATTTTGCAGCACGCCACGACAAGTACCCAGTATTCCCAACGACGGTTGAGCATACTCATTACGAAGTCGCCTTTTTTCACGCCGTACGACGAAATGACGTTGCACATTTTCAGCGACAATTCCTTCATTTCGCCAAAGGTGATGACTTTTTCTTCGCCTTTCTGATTGCACCATACAAGGGCGCGTTTTTCGGGACAAAGCCTTGCGTATTCGTCCACGACGTCAAATCCGAAGTTGAAATCGGACGGAACGCAAAGTTTCGCGTTTCTTCTGAAATCGTCGTAGTCCGAAAAATCCGTTCTATTCAAAAACTTGCTTAAAAGATTCATATTCACTCGAAAATTTATAATTTAGTCAATGATAGCACACTTTATTATAAAATAAAAGCAAATTGAAATACTAATTTTCAATCGACTTTTTGAAAGACTTTTGTCAGGGCTTGCAATTTGACCTTGCAGGTGGTATAATAGGGTAACTAAAATGAGGTAGTATATGCTTGACAGGCAATTAAACGCCGTGCTGACTGTCCTTAACGACTTTTCGGACGGCGCCTATAAAATCATCGACGCGGACGAAATCATCGCGAAATTGTCCGATTCCGACCGTTGCACAAAGGTGGAACTTTCGGGGATAATCCGCACGTTGTCCGACAACGATTATATCAAAGTCAAATATTCGACGGTGGACGAGTATTGCCTTGCCACGCTTGCAAAAGCGCGCGCCATCGAAAAGGCGGAACCGCACGACTCGCACCCCACCGCGTCCGTCGACGTTCCCGTCGCAGGCGAAAAAGGCAAGTCGAAAGAAATCAAACTTGACAGCATCTCTTTAAGGAAAATGATAAGAAAAGCGGCGTTCTGGGGCGCGCTCCTCGGCGGGCTTATCGCAAGCGCGATCGCTCTTCTTATCGGCGTTTTCCTGAAAATGAAATAAGAGGCGGACTATGGCAGTTGAAAAACACGCACTGAATAAAAAAGAAAGGGCGCTTATGCACGTCCTTCTTAACCTCGCCGAAAAAAACGACGAGGGCGTTTGTTTGGTGAAACCGCTTGAAATTTTTGAGGCGTTGCCGTACGACTACGCCTACACCCCCGAAGAACTCGAACCTATGCTCAAAGGGCTTGCGCTCGACGATTATCTGGAATACATTTCCGCCGACAACCACGGCGAACTGACGTATTGCATCACGATGCATCAGAAAGGGCTTTCGTTCGCGCGCGTCGAAAGGGCGTGGCGTAAAAGCGTTTACAACAAACTGCTGATTACGGTATGCACGGCAATCGTTTCCGGCACGATTGCAATCATCATAAGATATATCATCGCCCCGCTTATCATGGGCAAGTTTCGTTGATGGAAAATCATCTTTTTCAGTTAAAATCGAAATTCAGACCGAACGGCGATCAGGAACAGGCAATCGAAAAACTTGTCGAGGGACTGAACGACGGGTTTCGTACGCAGGTGCTTCTGGGCGTTACGGGAAGCGGCAAAACCTTTACGATGGCAAACGTCATCGAAAGGGTGCAACGTCCCGCGCTCGTTATCGCGCACAACAAGACGCTTGCGGCGCAGCTTTGCAACGAGTTTCGTGAGTTTTTCCCTGATAACCGCGTGGAGTTTTTCGTATCGTATTACGACTACTATCAGCCCGAAGCGTATATCCCGAGAAGCGACACTTACATCGAAAAGGAACTGGAAGTCAACGACGAAATCGACAAACTCAGAAACAGCGCGACAAGTAGTCTTTGCGAAAGAAACGACGTCATCGTCGTCAGTTCCGTATCGTGCATATACGGGCTGGGCGCGCCCGAAGAATACTTTAACCTGTCCATCTCTTTGCGCCCCGAAATGACGCTTGACCGTGACGATTTGGCGCGTAAACTCGTGAATATACAATATAAGCGCGCCGACATCGACTTTCAGCGCAGCACATTCAGAATGCGCGGCGACGTTGTGGATATATTCCCGTCGTCAAATTCGGAAGTCGCGATACGGGTTGAATTTTTCGGTGACGAAATCGAAAAACTTTATGAAATCGACGCCCTTACGGGAAAGCCGTTGTCGCGGCTCGAACACGCAGTCATTTTCCCCGCAACCCATTACGTCGTCGGCGAAAGCCGTATGGAAAACGCCCTCAAACTCATCACGAAAGACAGGGAAGAAAGGGTGAAATATTTCACCGACCGCAATAAACTTATCGAGGCGCAACGAATCGGCGAGCGCGTCGCGTACGACGTCGAAATGATGCGCGAAATGGGCTATTGCAGCGGCATCGAAAATTACAGCAGATACTTTGACGGAAGGAAACCCGGCGAACCGCCGTACACTTTGTTGGCCTTCTTCCCGAAAAATTTCGTCTGTTTCATCGACGAAAGCCATATGACGATTCCGCAAATCCGCGGTATGTACAACGGCGACAGAAGCAGGAAGGAAAACCTTGTGGAATACGGTTTCCGTCTGCCCGCCGCTTTCGACAACCGTCCGCTCCGCTTCGACGAGTTTGAGAAAAGGATTTATCAGCTTGTGTGCGTGTCGGCGACTCCCGCCCCGTTTGAGTTGCAGGAAGCCGACCAGGTGGCGGAACAGCTCATACGTCCTACGGGCATTATCGACCCCGAAATTTTCATACGTCCCGTCGAAGGACAAATCGACGACCTTATTTCCGAAATCAATCTGACCGTCGAAAAGGGCGGCAGAACGCTTGTTACGACGCTCACCAAAAAAATGGCGGAAAACCTTACTTCGTTTTTGAAAGAAAAGGGGATCAAAGTCAAGTATATGCACAGTGACATCGACACGCTGGAACGAATCGAAATCATCAATTCTTTGAGAAAAGGCGACGTCGACGTGGTTGTCGGAATCAACCTTTTAAGAGAAGGGCTCGATCTTCCCGAAGTAATGCTCGTTGCGATTCTCGACGCTGATAAGGAAGGGTTTTTAAGAAGCGAAACTGCGCTTATCCAGACCGTTGGCCGCGCCGCAAGAAACGTGGACGCAAGGGTTATCATGTACGCCGATACGGTAACGGGCAGCATGCAGCGCGCAATCGACGAAACAAACCGCAGAAGAAAGATACAATCCGACTACAACGCGGCGCACGGCATCGTGCCGCACACCGTCGAAAAGGAAATCGTAAATACAATCGAAATCACCAAAAAGCTGGATAAAGACGCAAAACGTGACCGTAAAGATATCGCTTCGGAACTTGAACGTCTGAAAGGACTTATGCAAGTCGCGGCGGAAGGGCTGGATTTCGAGGCGGCAATCAAACTTCGCGACAGAATATCCGAACTTAAAAAAGAACTTGGAAGATAACGTAAATGACGGACAAAATTTTTGTAAAAGGAGCAAAAGAGAATAACCTTAAAAACATCGACGTTGAAATCCCGCGCGACAAACTTGTCGTGTTCACGGGGCTTTCCGGCAGCGGTAAGTCGTCGCTTGCTTTCGACACGATTTTCGCCGAAGGGCAAAGACGGTATATCGAAAGTCTGTCAAGTTACGCCCGTATGTTTTTGGGACAAATGGAAAAACCCGACGTCGAATATATCGAAGGGCTTTCCCCCGCCGTTTCCATCGACCAGAAAACGACGTCCAAAAACCCGCGCTCGACGGTGGGCACCGTTACCGAAATTTACGATTATTTAAGGCTTTTGTACGCCCGCGTCGGCACTCCGCATTGTCCGAAGTGCGGCAGGGAAATCGAACATCAGACGGTTGACCAGATTACCGACAAAATAATCGAAAGCACCGTGCAGTCGGGCGACAATAAGGTCATAATCATGGCGCCCGTCGTCAGGGGCAGAAAGGGCGAATACAGGAAGGAACTTGAAGACTTCAAAAAGTCGGGCTACGTGCGCGTGCGTGTGGACGGCATCGACTATACCCTTGACGAAGAAATCGTCCTTGACAAAAACGTAAAACACGATATTTCGGTGACAATCGACCGTATCGCCGTAAAAGGAGGCTCGGAAAGACGTCTGACGGACAGCATTGAAGCCGCGCTCAAACTCGCAAACGGACTTGTCGTCGTCGAAAACGCAAAAAAGACGACGATTTACAGCACGAAATACAGTTGTCCCGACTGCGACGTCAGCATCGAAGAACTGGAACCCAGACTGTTTTCTTTCAACAATCCGTACGGGGCATGTCCCGAATGCGGCGGGCTGGGCTTCCGCAACGAAATCGACCTGAAAAAGATTATCGTCGATGAAAATCTGGGCGTCGGAAACGGCGGACTTGCCACGCCGTCGGGGTGGAATCTCGGCAGTGGCGACATCGTGCGCTCGCAAATGAAAGCGCTGGCGAAGGTGCTGGATTTTTCGCTCACGACGCCGATTAAAGACTTGCCGAAGTGGAAACTTGACGCGATTTTGTACGGCGTTGACGAAAGAATCCCGATGGATTATAACTCACGCAGTTTCCGCGGGCAATTCATGACGAAATACGAAGGTATCGTCAACAACCTTATGCGCCGCTATCGCGAAACGACAAGCGACGGCGTTAAGTACGAAATCGAAAGATATATGGTGTCCGTGCCGTGCAAAACGTGCGGAGGAAAACGCCTGAAAAAGGAAGCGCTCGCGGTTACCGTCGGCGGGCTTAACATTGCGGAACTTTCGGATATGTCGGTGAAAACAATCGACGAATTTTTCGGCGCGCTCGTTCTTGACAAACAAAAAACGCTCATTGCCGAAAGGATAATCAAAGAAATCCGCGCAAGGCTGAAATTTTTGGTAAACGTCGGGCTCGATTATCTTACGCTTTCCCGCTCCGCCTCGACGCTTTCGGGCGGCGAATCGCAAAGGATAAGGCTTGCCACACAAATCGGCAGCGGACTTACGGGAGTGTTGTATATCCTTGACGAGCCGTCGATCGGGCTTCACCAGAAGGATAACGAAAGATTATTAAGCAGTTTGAAAGGACTGCGCGACCTCGGAAACACGCTTATCGTTGTCGAGCACGACGAGGACACGATGCGCGCGGCGGATTACATCGTGGATATCGGTCCCGGCGCGGGCATACACGGCGGAAAACTCGTTGCGGCAGGCAGCGTGGACGACATTATCGCCTGCAAGGAGTCGATAACGGGCAAGTATTTGTCGGGCGAACTCAAAATCGACGTGCCCGAAGAAAGAAAACGCCCCGACGGCAGATATTTGTCGGTTCGCGGCGCAAGACAAAACAATCTGAAAAACATTGACGTCGATATTCCCGTCGGGCTTTTAACCGCGGTTACGGGCGTTTCGGGCAGCGGAAAAAGCAGCCTTGTCAACGAAATTATTTATCCCTCGGTTTATAACAAACTGAACAAAAGCAACCTTACGGAAGGGAAGTACGACGAGATCGTAGGCATCGATAACTTTGATAAAATCATTAATATCGATCAGTCGCCGATCGGTCGCACTCCGCGCAGCAATCCCGCGACGTACACGGGCGTTTTCACCCCGATAAGGGAACTGTTCGCCTCGACTCCCGACGCAAAGGCAAGGGGATATACGGCGGGCAGATTTTCGTTCAACATTTCGGGCGGCAGGTGCGAAAACTGCGGCGGCGACGGCATAATACAAATTGAAATGCATTTCCTGCCCGACATTTACGTTCCCTGCGACGTGTGCCACGGGAAGCGGTATAACAGAGAAACGCTGGAAGTTAAATATAAGGGCAAAAACATCAACGACGTCCTTGAAATGACCGTCGAGGAAGCGTGCGAATATTTCAAAAACATTCCGAAGATTTACAACAAAATCAAGACGCTTTACGACGTGGGGCTCGGGTACATCAAACTCGGTCAATCCGCAACCACGCTTTCGGGCGGCGAGGCGCAGCGTGTGAAACTCGCAACCGAACTCAGCAAACGCAGCACCGGCAAGACGCTGTATATTCTGGACGAGCCCACGACGGGACTGCATACCCACGACGTTGCAAAACTTATCGCAATCTTGCAAAGGCTTGTGTCGTCGGGCAACACCGTCGTCGTTATCGAGCATAATCTTGACGTGATAAAAGTTGCGGACAACATCGTTGACCTTGGTCCCGACGGCGGCGACAGAGGCGGTACGATCGTTGACGTCGGCACGCCCGAACATATCGCGGAAAACGAAAAGTCGTATACCGGACAATTCCTTAAAAGAATTTTGAAGTAATGCAAAAATTGCAAAAAAACAATGTTAAAAAGCGGGTTTACATTTGTAAAGCCGCTTTTTTGTCGAAATAATTAAATTATATCAATGGCGTTGAAGTCCAGCATATCCCGTATGTTTTGTATGAGTTGATACAGGCTTTCGATTTTGCTGAAAGCGTTGTCGGTGTCTTCGCACCTTAAACTTCCCGTGAGTTCCCCAAGTATTACGTTGATCTGTCGTGCGTCCTGACAGTAGGAAATCGCCTCCACGATTTTTCGTTTTTTCGCCCAGAAGTTTTGCAGGTCTTCGGCGTAAGAAAGTGCGGAATCAACGTCGTCGTTTTGAAGCGCGGCTTCGATTTTTCCCATGCGCTCGTTGAAGTCGTCAAAGGTTTTATGCACGAAAAAATGTTCGGCAATTCCCGCGCCCAGAATCATAAGAAATATTATAAAAAGGATAACTGCTTTTTTCATTTTTCGATTATCGTGTTCACGACGCGCCCGTCGTAACTTTGTATAAACGCCGCGTCTTTGTCAATGGAAAACAAGAACACGTCGCGGATTGTCATATTCTCTTTTTCAAGCGTTTTCACGACGACGTCCTTTTCAAGGGGAGGGGTAATGTTTTTGAACGTATCCCCCATAAACCTGCCTTCGACGACGACGTTGTAAGGAAGGTTGTTGCTGCCGCCTTCGATATTAAGGTCGGCGTTCGTTACCGGCGCGTTTGCAAACTTTTGCAGCACGGACACTTTCCCGTTTGTTTCCAGCACGGCGTAGTTTATCTCGCCGATTTTGAAATATCCTTGTTCGCGCAGGCTTTCCAGAAGATCGTTTGCGGTCATTCCGCATTTTTTAAGCACGTCGCAGTCGATTTTGCCGTCGCCGATGAGGATAACGGGCTTGCCGTTGATGAGTTTTCGGAAGCGGTGACTTTTGATTGCGAAAAACGTCAAGAGATTATGCAGTATCACAAGCGTGAATATCGGGATTATGCCGTAAATTATCGGAATGGTGTTGTCCGACATCGGAATGCACGCAAGGTCTGCCGCGACGAGAGTTATCGCAAACTCGAAGGGCTGGAACTCGGACAACTGCCGCTTTCCCATAAGCCGCATCGCCGCCAGCAGGAAAAAGTACAATATTATTGCGCGAATTAAAACGTTGAGCATATCGCTATTATTTTTAAGTTTTCGCGATTTATGCGCCGCCGCTTGATTTTTCGGCGCGGATAGTTTATTATTAGCGTTGCAGAGTAGATAAGTCGCGTTAAGTGTTGCGGGATGGAATGTCGCCCGCAAACGAAAGGGAAACCTGCGGTGGCTTATCGCGTTCGCTGCGAAGTACCGCGTTTTCGCGCGGCTTTTAACGCGAACCTCTTAAAGGAGGTTTTTTTATGCTCAAAAACAAAATCGTTGCACAAGAACCCGACGTTTCCGTCGGGGAGTCTTCCGAAAAAAAACGTTATTTCACGGCGCAAAAGATTGCGTACCTTGCGGTATTCGTGGCGTTGAACGTCGTTGTCGGCATATTCTCGCCGCGCTTAGGCACGCTCAAAATCACGCTGACTTATACGGTATGTTTTCTTGCGGGGTACTTTTTCGGGCCGATTGCCGGCGGACTTGTCGGCGGACTCGGCGACGTGATCGGCTGTTTCGTCGGCGGCGGGTATGCGCCAAACCCGGTGATTCTTTGCGCGTCGGTACTTATCGGCGTTATCCCGGGGCTCACGTCGTATATTAAAATCAAAAAACTCGGCGGCGCGATGCCGTACGTGAATATCGCAATATCGTATATTCTGGTTTACGTCGTCTGCACGCTTTTCATAAACACGTACGCATTGTATCTTATGGGGCTCAGCAAAGGGCAGACGTTTTTTGCCTATATGGGGGTGCGCGCGGTTACGCAAACGCCCGTTACTGCGATAAACATCGGGCTTACTTTTTTGATTTATCCCGTTTTTTCAAAGATTTTTTCCGCGTCGTTTTGTAAAAGCGAGTAACGTCGAAGATTCTGAAAGCGACGCACGCCGCAAGGTACAAAAGCATGGGTATTCCGCCTGAAATCGCAATCGCGAAAAACGGCGGAATTTTGAAAAACAGCAGGTTTTTCAGAAGGCAGGTCAGCGCGACAAGCGGAAACGACAACAATATTGCAAGCGCGGTCTTTTTGGGATTGTCCAGAATCCGCGCTTTTTTATTGAGCGCGTTAAGGTTCAGAAAAGACGTGACGACGCTTCCCGCCGCGCCCCCGATCGCGACAGCGTAAATCCCGACGTACTTCGGCAGCGCGAGCGTCAGAATCATAAGTATCGCCGCGCCGACGGCGTAATTGAAAAAGGATTTCTTTTCAAGCCCCATCGAGTTTAATATCGACGTCGAAATCTGGTTGAGCCCTAGCGGGTACAGCATAAGCGCGACGTTTGAAAGATACACGCCCGAAAACTCGTCTTTGAACACGAAAGTCGTGATCTCTTTTCCAAGCGGGATATACAAAATCGTGAAAAGGGCTGCGATTATTATCGCAAAATTTATGCTGCCGTCAATGCGCGCGGACATCGCGGATTTGTCGTCGTGTTTAATCGTCGCGATTTCGGGAATCAGCACGACGGACAGCGCGCCCGTGAGAGTGGTCGGCGCCATAAGAAGAGGCATCGCCATTCCTGTAACGCGTCCGAAAGTTGCCGACGCGTCGCTTTTTTCCATGCCGTACTTTATGAGCAGGACGGGAATCACGATTGCCGTAAACGCGCCGATGACTCCGCCGAAAACGCGCATCGCCGTTATCGGAAGCGAGGGCTTTAACACCGCCGGAACGTCTTTAATACGGCCGAATTTACCTTTTTTTATCAAAAACAGTATGAAAAGTACGACGGCGCACGCAATATCCGACACCAAAAAACCTACCGCAAGCCCTTTAAGCGGCGTTACGGCGGCGATAAGTCCCAGCGAAAATATCAGCGTGAAAGTAATACGAAGGACTTCTTCCAGCATCTCGGTGAAACTGAACGCAAGAAAAGACCTTTTTCCCCAGAACCAACTGCGGATAACGTTGTAAATACTCGTGCTCAGAAGTGCGGGCAGCATAATCACGACAAGCGGCAAAACCCGCTCGTCCGCAAAAACCGACGGCAAAAGGAAAGCGACGGGATATATTACCGAAAGTATCGGGAGTACCGATGACAGCGACAAAACAAGCGCGGTCGAAATAAGCGACGGAACGTTTTCGCCGCCCGTTTTTTCGTCCTCGGCAATCTTTCGGCTTATCACCGTCGGAAGTCCGCTGAGCGCGACCGCCGACGCGAAAAAATAAAAACTCAACGCCATCTGATATACGCCGACAACGCTCGCGCCGAACTGCCGCGACACGAAAACTTTGAACAAAAACGCAAAAAGTCTTGTCGCGACCGAAAATGCCGTAACGACCGCGACCGATTTGAAAATACTTTTCTTATTCGTCATAATCCGAAAGAATCACGTTCTGACCGGGGAAGAATTTGTCGGTGCCGTTCAGACGGATCACTTCTTCTTTTCTTGTTCCCGTCCTTTTTGCGACGGTTTCCGCCGTGTCGAAAGGTCTTGCGACGCAGGTTTTTCCGTGGAATTCCGCCGCGATAAGCCGTTCCCCCTCAAAGAAAAGCGGATTATCGTTCAATAAAAAAAGCGACCTTTCGGTCGTTTTGTATTTTCTTGCCAAAGATGAGGCGTTCTCGCCAAAGCCAACCCGAATTACCGTATATTTCATACGGTATTTATATTCGGTACGAACTTTGATTATTCTTTAATCGCGATTATTCGTAAGTGAAGGTCGAAAGCTTGTTTCGTATCCAGAAAGTGGCTTCCGTCGTCGTGAACTTCATCGGGCAGAAGTCGTACTCGTTAAGCGCGATCGCGTTGGTTTTTCTGCACCATTCGTGCCAGAGTTGCTTTCTTAAAGTGTTGTCGGTGACAAACTCAACCTTGCCCAAAAGCGTGATGCTGTCCGAGCCGCTGTAATAGCAAATGCTTGCGTTCTGATTTTGTCGGATATTCTGGACTTTCTGGCTGTTAATCGGCGCGCCGAAATAAATGACGTTGTGTCCTTCCGAGCGAAGTTTCGTGATAATGCTGGAACGTGGACCGCCCCCGGCGCCGACCGAGGACAAAAAAACCTCGTTGGTGTTCATAAGAATCCTTGCCGCAATAATTTCTTCCGGTTTCAACATAATATAAATCCCCAATAATCATTTTTCTTAGAAGTATTGTATCACACGATAACGTGATAAATCAAGAAGAATTTTGCGCGCCGCCTGAAAATGTCCTGGCGCAACCGTTGCGCGCGCCGTGTATTTGTGGTAAAATTAAGAAAAAAATAAGGATTTGAACATGTATTATATAGGTATCGACGTGGGCGGTATGAGCATTAAAGGCGGCATCGTCGACGAAAACGGCAACATAATCGTGAAAGACAGCGTTGTTACAAAACCGACGCAACCGTCCGACGACAACACAAAAGATATCGCGGGGCTTGTCGCAAAACTTTTGGAAGACGCCGGCATTTCGACGGACGAGATTGCGGGAATGGGCATGGGCGTCCCCGGCACGGTCGATCCCGACACCGCAAAGATTTTTTATACCTGCAATATTTTCTTCCGCGATTACGATTTCCGTGCGGAATTCAAAAAATATTTCGATTTTCCCGTGTATATCGGCAACGACGCGGACTGCGCTGTCATCGGCGAATCGGTGTTCGGCGATATGAAAGGCGTGCAAAATGCTGTCATGGTGACACTCGGCACAGGCGTAGGGACAGGCACGCTTGTCAAAGGTAATTTGATTTCCGGCTTCAAAGGCGCAGGCGGCGAGGGCGGACACACCGTCATTCGTATGGGCGGCGAAAAATGCGGTTGCGGCAGGCGCGGTTGCTGGGAAGCGTATGCGTCAGCAACTGCTCTTATCCGCGATACCAAACGCGCGATGGAAAAACACCCCGAAAGTCTGATGAACGAAATCGCCAAAAAAGAAGGGAAAGTCACGGGGCGTACGGCATTCGACGCGATGAACGCGGGCGACAAAACCGCAAAAGCCCTTGTTTCAAGATATATCAGATACGTCGGCGAAGGGCTTGTGAATATTGGCAACTATATCCGTCCCGAAATAATCTTTATGGGCGGCGGTATAAGCAATCAGGGCGACTGGTTCATAAAACGCCTGCAAGCGTACGTCACCCGTTACAGTTACGGCGGCAAAAGAAATCCGTATATTAAAGTTGTTAAGGCGACGCTTAAAAATGAGGCGGGGATATTGGGTGCTGCCGCCCTCGTTGCAAAATCGTCATAATTTAGCGACCTTTTGAGTTTTTGGCAAAACCTTACTCGGTTACGTACGCCAAAGTACGCGCCCTCGTAAGAACTTGCCAAGAAACGTCAAAATCTCATCAAAATTCTGACGATTTTGGGAAAGTTTTTTAATCAAAATTCTGACGATTTTAATTTTGGGGACCCCGCGGGATACTGAGTACCCGTGGGGACAAGGAGCAAACAAGCAAAAGACAAACAAGCGAATATAAAGAGTTTGTTTGGTCAAAAGCGAAGTTTGTGACGAAATTCGCGCCTTTTTGAGTTTTTCCGAGAACCTGAAAATCCGTGTACGCGTAAGTACACTAGGATTTTCAGAACCCCGAAAGAAACCCCAAAAATCCATCTAATTTATGCCGTTTTTGGGATAGTTTTTTAATCAAAATTCTGACGATTTTGTGATAAACATAGATTTAATTTGTGCCGTTTTTGGGAAATAATTATTATTAGATTATATTTCGATTTTTTTATAATTACCGTAAGCACGCTTTGCGTGCTTTTTTTGTTGTATTTTTCATTAACTTTTTTTCATATAGGTATTGACAAATCGTAAATAAGTGTTACAATAATTAGCAATCAAAGGTTGCGAGTGCTAACGGTTTGTAACACCGACTGCCAACGCTCGCGTATGTATTATCGTAAAAAGGAGGATAAATAATATATGGATACTAATAAATATACCGCAAAAGCCGTTGAGGCCGTGCAGGGCGCGCAAAACATCGCTCTCGAACACGACAATCAGGAAATCAAGCCCGAGCATTTTTTATACGCTTTGCTTAACGACGAAAACGGACTCATTTATAAAATTTTAACAGGACTGCAAGTAAGCGCCGACAGTCTTAAAGGCGCGGTCGAAAACGTGATTAAATCTTTCCCGAGGGTTTCGGGCGAAGGCGCGAGCATGTATCTCGGTAACGAAGCGGCGAAAGTCGTTGCCGCTGCCGAAAAGTATGCCAAAAAAGACGGCGACGCGTACGTCGGAGTCGAGCATCTTTTTGAAGGTATTCTCGATAACCAGACGGCGAATCTAAAAAAACTGTTTTCGGCGTATGGTGTGGACAAGGCGGCGTTTCTGGAGGCTTTGAAAAAAATCAAAACCGCGCCCAACACCACGGACAACCCGGAAGACACTTACGAAGCGCTCAATAAATACGGATACGACCTTGTCGAAAGGGCAAGAAACGGAAAGCTCGACCCCGTAATCGGCCGTGACGAGGAAATAAGAAACGTCATAAGGATTCTTTCCAGAAAGACGAAAAACAACCCCGTGCTTATCGGTGATCCTGGCGTCGGCAAGACCGCAATCGTTGAAGGGCTTGCACAGCGTATCGTACGCGGCGACGTCCCCGAAGGATTGAAAGACAAAAAGGTGTTCGCGCTGGATATGGGTGCGTTGATTGCGGGCGCGAAGTACCGCGGCGAGTTTGAAGAAAGGCTGAAAGCCGTCCTTAACGAAATCAAAAAACAGGAAGGCAGGACGCTTTTGTTCATCGACGAATTGCACACGATCGTCGGCGCAGGCAAGACCGAAGGCAGCATGGACGCAGGCAATCTCCTGAAACCTATGCTTGCCCGTGGCGAGTTGCACTGCATTGGCGCGACGACTTTGGACGAATACCGCAAGTATATCGAAAAAGATCCCGCGCTTGAACGTCGTTTCCAACCGGTGACCGTCGATCAGCCCGACGTCGAAGACACGATTGCGATTTTAAGAGGACTGAAAGAAAGATACGAAATCTATCACGGCGTGAGAATTCACGACCAGGCTCTCGTTGCGGCGGCGACCTTGTCCGACCGTTACATCACCGACAGATTCCTGCCCGATAAGGCAATCGACCTTGTCGACGAAGCGTGCGCCATGATTCGTACCGAAATCGACAGCATGCCTGCCGAAATGGACGACATCTCGCACAAGATAATGCAACTTGAAATCGAAGAATCCGCATTAAAAAAAGAAAGCGACAAACTGTCGATGGAGCGCAAGGCGAGCATCGAAAAGGAACTTGCGGAACTTAATGCGAAGTTCAACGAGATGAAAGCCCAGCTTGAAAACGAAAAGAAAAAGATTGTCGGCGTGCAGGAAACCAAAGCCGAAATCGATAAAGTGAACCTTGAAATCGAAGAAGCGAAAAGGTCTTACGACTTCACGCGCGCGGCGGAACTGCAATACGGCAAACTTCCCGAACTTCAAAAACGTCTGGAAGAAGCCGAAAGCAAGGCGGGCAAACACGAGAATTCAAGCCTGCTCCGTGACGAAGTTACGGCGGACGAAATCGCAAAAATCGTCGCAAAATGGACGGGTATCCCCGTGACGAAACTTATGGAAAGCGAGAAAACCAAACTCTTGAATCTCGGCAACGAACTGCACAAGAGAGTTATCGGTCAGGACGAAGCGGTCACGAAAGTCGCAGACGCAATCCTGCGTTCGCGTGCGGGCATATCCGATGAAAACCGTCCTATTGGCAGCTTTATGTTCTTAGGTCCGACGGGCGTCGGTAAAACCGAGCTTGCGAAAACCCTTGCGAATTACCTTTTCGACGACGAGAGAAATATCGTGAGAATCGATATGACCGAGTATATGGAAAAGTTCAGCGTGTCGCGTCTTATCGGCGCGCCTCCGGGATACGTGGGCTACGACGAAGGCGGTCAGCTTACCGAAGCGGTAAGGCGCAAACCTTATTCCGTCGTGCTGTTCGACGAAATCGAAAAGGCGCACCCCGACGTATTCAACGTGCTTTTGCAGGTGCTTGACGACGGCAGAATTACCGACAGTCAGGGCAGAACGGTCAACTTCAAAAACACGATTATCATTATGACCAGTAACCTGGGCAGTCAGTATATTCTGGACGGCATCGACAAAGACGGCAACATCTCGGCAGAGGCAAAAGAGCAGGTTTCAGCCTTGTTGAAATCGACGTTCCGTCCCGAATTCCTGAACCGTCTGGACGATATCGTAACGTTCACTCCGCTTACTCGCGACAGTGTAAAGAAGATAATCGGCTTGTTGCTTGAAAAACTCAATTCAAGGCTTGAAAGGCAAAATCTGCACCTTAAAGTTACAGATGCGGCAAAAGACGTCATTATCGACGGCGGCTACGACGTAACGTTCGGCGCAAGACCGTTGAAGCGTTTCATCGAAAGCCACATCGAAACGCCGGTTGCAAGAATCATACTTTCGGGCAACCTTGACGAAGGCGACGTAATAGTCGTCGACGCGGAAAACGGCTCGCTTAAAATCGCGCCCGAAAAACCCGAAAAATAAAACGAAGAAGCATCTCAAATCGAGATGCTTTTTTAATGCGAAAAATCTGCGCTTTTGAAAAATTGAAAGACGTGCGCGGCGGGGCGCGAAAATTAAGGTCTATTTCGTTTTACAGTATATCGTTGTATAAAGCGTAATATACCTATGGTCGGTAAAAACATCGGCCACGGAGGTTTTATGATTGAGATTAAAAATATCGTAAAAACTTTATCGCCCGAAAGAAACCCGTCGACGCGATTAAAAACCGATAATTTGCGATATTCTGCTTTTTCGGCGGAACTTGAAAATTCGTGGAAAATGGGGCCCCCGCGGGATACTGTGTACCCGTGGGGAAAAGGAGCACACAAGCAAAAGAGTGAGCGTTATCGTCCGCGATAACGTGATTTCAAAAGCGCAGTGTGCGACGCATTCTCGGTTTTTAATGCTTGTATATTTGCGCCTTTTTGAGTTTTGGCAACGTTCGTATTATTATCTGTTGGTTATTAGTGGAAAAACAAATTACTGACGAACTATTGAAATCTGCATCAAAGTATGCACGACTTGACAATAAAAAACGACCGTGGGAACGGTCGTTTTTTGTGGGCGCGTGAAAAATTATAAACTTCTCAGGACTTTGTTGACTTCCGCCATATCGCATTTGCCGGCGTATTCCGCCTTGAAGTGGCGCATTACGCTTGGCACCGATTTGTCGGGCAAGGCCATAATGACGGCTCTGATTTCGTCCTCGCTCATCATTTTGGGCAGATACTTTTCGATTGCCGCGATCTGGTTGTTCAAAGACAGCACGGTGTCGGCTCTGCCAGCCTTTTCAAAAGCATCCTTTTCTTCAAAGAGTTCCTTTTGCGTTTTTTTCAGGATCTGGACGTAGTCGGCGTCGGACATTTCCTCGCCTTTGCTGCGTTTTTCGATATTGAAGAGCATAAGTTTGTTTATAAGCGCGTTAAAAGCCGTGACAGTATCTTTGTCGTGCGCCTTCATTGCCTCGATTTTTGCTTTTTTGAAATCGTCGATATTCATAAAATCACCTCGGGAAAATTATAGTCCCAAGGCGGCGGAAAAGTCAATAAAATGCAACTAATCGTCGAGATTTGAAAACAAGGGGCTGTCGAAAAACTCCGAAAGAGAAATTGACAATCCTTCGCAAAGATACGCGATGGTTTGCAGTTTCGGATTTTGACTTCTGCCCGAGAAAATGCTGTTGACGGTGGACTGTATCACGCCGGACATCGTGCAAAGTTTATTGACGGTGATGTTTCGGTTGTTGCAGTATTCAAGAATACGCGCGGCGACCGCTTCGTTCAGTTTCATAATTTACCTTAATCATTTGTCTTGATACGTTAATCGTAACAAAAAGAAAAATCAAAAGTTGTGAATGTATCGTTGACTTTTGTTGAATAAGGTGTTATTTTTAAGGTATGAATTTAACGGATTTTACAAGCAAAATTTTGTCTATATTTGAAGACAATAATGATTTAAAATGCGTCCACAATGCAAAGTATCAGATTGTTGTGGAAACAGGCGACGAAAGCAGGTTTGTAGTAAAATTGCTATATGCGCCGAAAATGAGTAAAAAAAGCCAAAAAAGACAAAAAATATTAGAAAAATTCCTTAACGATGCGGAAAAGAGCGATAACTGATGTTATCGCTCTTTTAATGCGTTCAGCCAGATTGTTTTGTCAAAGCGGGTGTTTAAGGGGCTTGTGGACGGCAAAAACAGGGCGGAATCCGAAAGATATTTGTAATTTTTCAGGAATATTTCCTTTGCCTTTCCGCCGTTTAAGATAATTTTTTTGACGTTTGCCTTGTCAAGGACTTGGGTTATGTCCGCTACCTTATAATTTTTAATCGTGCTGTCAAGGCTGCCCGTTATTTCGCACTCGGCAACGACGTCCCAAAGGGCGATTTTGTGGTTTTTCAGCAGGGCTTGCTTTTCGCCTATCGTTTCGGGCGCGGGTTCGCCAAAGGCTTCCGATAGAATTTTCCAGAATCTGTTTTGTTTGTTGCCGTAATAAAAGTTCGTCTCGCGCGAGATGACGCTCGGGAAACTTCCGAGAATCAATATTTCGCTGTTTTCGTCGAAGAACGGCAGAAATCCCTTGTAAATCATACTTGGATTATACAACAAAAAACGCGCGTGCGGTATTGATTTATCGAAAATTTCGGGATATAATATTTCCAAACGGAAGGTGAGAAAAATGATTTTATATTTTACGGGTACGGGCAATGCGAAATATATTGCCGAAATAATCGCGAAAGTTACGGGCGACGAAACAAAAAACATCGTGGCATATACCCGCGATAACGAGAAATTTTTGCAAGGGGACGGGGAAAGGCTTGTCCTTGTCAGCCCCGTGTACTACTGGGGTATTCCCGAATCGGTGAAAGGATTTCTGAAAACCCTGAAAACCGCGGGAAGATATTTCGCGATAGTTCTCGAATGTGGCGGAAGCACCGGGAACGCGCAGGGTGTGTGCGAAAGATACGTGCGCCCCGACGCGGTGTTCGGCGTTGTCGCGGTCGATAATTTCTGCCCGATGTTCAAAATCGAATCCGCCGAGGAAACGGAAAAACGACTTGACGCGCAAAACGCAAAAATCGCCGTTATCGCGGACAAAATCAGGAACGAAGAAAAGGGCGATTTCAACGACGTCAAGGGAAGTTTTGCAAAACTCAATACCGCGCTTTTATATCCGATTTACGAAAAATTCGGCGGAAGAAAAACAAAATTTTCGGCGTCCGATGACTGCGTAAATTGCGGACTTTGCGAAAGCATTTGCCCGGTGTCCGCAATAAAAATCGAAAACGGAAAGCCCGTATGGACAAAAGAAAAGTGCGATATGTGTTTGGGGTGTCTGTCAAGATGCCCGAAAAACGCAATCTCGATTAAGAAGTCTTTGAAAAACGGACGCTACGTAAATCCGCGCGTCAAATTCTGAAACTCCCGAAAATAATTTTGAAAAAGCAGCCTTTGCAAGGCTGTTTTTTGTTGCCTTTTTATCATATCTTATATAAAATAACATTAAGTAATTTCTGTGTAGGTAAAGAGGATGCAAAAGAAGTTATCGAAGTTTTCACACGGTCTGAAAAAAATTCCCAAAGGTATCGTAAAACTCAAATGGGTGTTTCTCGTGCTGTTCGTCGCGCTGTCGATATTCGGCGCGGTGATGATTCCGCATACGAAAATCAACTATGACCTGACGGGGTATCTGCCCGCGAATTGCGATTCGTCAACCGCTCTCGAACTCCTGAAAAAAGAGTTTGACGACAAGGGCATGGCATACGTTATGGTAAAGGACGTTACGCCCGAAAAAGCAGGCGAAATCAAAACGAGACTGGAAAAAGTCGAAGGCGTCGCGACGGTTACTTACGTTGAGACTATGAACTACAAAAACAACTCGGCACTCTATACCGTAACGCTGAAAGACTATGACTCGACGGTAGGTGCGTTCGACGCGGTTAAGGGCGTGATCGACGCTTTATCCGACGAAAAAGCATATTTATCCGGTCAATCTGCATTTTCATACTACACAAAGCTTGAAACCGAACAAAGCATAATGAAGCTTGGAATCGCAATCGTCGTGATCATTCTTCTGGTTATGCTGTTCACGTCGAAGACTTATTTCGAACTCATCGTGCTTATCCTCGTTTTCGGCGCGGCGATGGCGATAAACATGGGGACGAATTTCTTGTTCGTCAATGGTATTTCTTACATTGCGAATCTGGTTGCGCTCGTGCTGCAACTCGCGCTGTCGCTTGACTACTCGATTATCCTTTTGCACCGCTATATGGAAGAAAGGGATAACGGCGAAGACGCAAAAACCGCAACGGTTACCGCACTTACGAAAGGGCTGCCCGAGATTCTGTCAAGTTCCCTTACGACGGTGGCGGGGCTTGCCGCGCTTATGCTGATGACGCTGTCAATCGGCTCGGAAATCGGGTTGTCGCTTGCGAAAGGTATCGTCATCTCTATGGCGACGGTCATATTCTTTATGCCGGCTCTTCTCGTGATTTTCGACAAACCCATTCAAAAAACCCGTCATAAATCTTTCGTGCCGAACATAACGAAGCCCGCGCGTGCAATCGTCAAAGCAAGGAAAGTTATCGTGCCGGCGTTTTTGCTTATCGCAATTCTTGCGGGAGTCGCGCAGGGTTTCAACAAATATTCGTTCAACTACAACAGCGGCTCGCTTATCGTCGCGCCGAAAAAGGTCATCGAAGAAACGGGCTTCGGTACGCTTAACTCGCTTGTCGTGGTTGTGCCGAAAGGCGACGCCGAAAAAGAACGCCAACTTGTGAAATACGTGGAGTCTTTCGACCTTATCGACAAATCGCAGACGACCGCACTGTCGACAATCAACGTGTATTCTTTCATCGACGCGGATTCTTCGGAAACGCTGTATCTTACCGACGAATTGTCCAAGGCGGAAATACTTGCCTTAATCGATAAAATTCCCGCGGAAACCGACAAAGATAAGGAAAAGGTAGCCTTGATGAAAAACTTTGCGAACGGCTGGTTTGACGAATACGTCGGAAAATATATGCCCGAAGGCACCGACAAAGAAACCGCAAAAGTCAGGCTTATCGACCTTCTGGACTTCGCCGTCCGCGAAAAACTGAACAGCATTTCGCCGCTTTTGAACGGAAACGAAGAAATAAAAGCCTATCTCGATCAGGTCAAACAAATTTCCTTTGCAAAGGCTAATCTCGAATCCGAAAATTATTCCCGCATCACGTTCAACATCAACGGCGGGGTGGAAGACGACGACGTGTTTGAACTTGTCAAAACCTTGAAATCTGGCGTGTCCGACTTTTACGAGGAAAGATATATCACCGGCGAAAGCGTCGTGTGCTATGAGATGAGCGAATATTTTATGAAAGACAACCTTATGGTGTGTCTGTTCACCGATTTGTTCATTCTGGTTATATTGCTTATAACGTTCAGGAACATTTCGCTTCCGATAATCCTTATTCTTGCGATTCAGGGCGGAATTTTCATCAACTTTGCGATTCCGTTCTTGTCCAAGACGTCGATTTCGTTCATCGGCTACCTTATAATAAGCGCGATACAGATGGGCGCGACAATCGACTACGCAATAGTCCTGACAAACCGTTACAGAAACATCAGGAAAGATTTTACCGACCGCTACGACGCAATGGCCGCCGCAACAAACGCCGTGTTCCCGACAATTCTGACGTCGGGCGTCATTCTTACGGCAACCGGCTTCGTTATGAGTATGCTGTCGTCGGGGGTGGTGGCGCAACTCGGGCTTTTGCTGGGTGTAGGCACGCTGACGTCGATAATCATCGTGTTGTTCGTCCTGCCGTCGCTTCTTCTGGTGACAGAGAAAGTCGTCGATAAAACCGACTTTTCAAAACTGTTCAGAAAAAAACAAAAAACCGCCGTCGAAGAAGTTACGCTAAGCCCCGACTTCACGGAGCCTTCCGACAACGCCGTAAAGGCACAGAAAACCGAAAACGAACAAGGTTGATTTTGCTATCGTAAATGAGTTGACAAAAAAGATATTTCGCATTATCATTTTCATATCGATATAAAAGGGCGTATTATGAAAAACTTCGTCGAAAACAAGTTTTATTACTATTACTTTCAAAACAACGTTTCATTCTGCAAGGGACGCTGAAAGTCGACGCACTTTTTTTTCAGGTAAGTTAGCGATTCCTTTGCGGAATCGCTTTTTTTATACGAAAAACCGCGCCGATTTGCAATATATGCGGAAAACGGCGCGAAATATGTGAAAAAACGATGGTTTTATAATCAAAATTGATTATAATGGAAAAGACAGAGGTTTATATGAAAGATATTTTGGACGCAAGGAACGAAATCAACGAAATCGACAAACAAATGGCGCAGCTGTTCCAGAAAAGAATGGAAGCCGTGAAAGACGTTGCCGTGTATAAAAAGGACAACGGTCTGTCCGTCCGCGACCTTTCCCGCGAGGCGGAAGTCGCAAAACGCAATTCAAAATTCGTCACGGACGAAAGTCTGAAACCGTATTACGTCGACTTCATCAGAAACACGATCGACGTGTCCTGTAAGTATCAGGAATCGCTGCTTCGGAATATGACCGTCGCGTACTGCGGCGTGGAGGGGGCGTTTGCACACATTGCCGCAAAGAAAATGTTCCCGACCGCGACGTATAAGCCCTGCGCGACTTTTTCGGAGGCGTACGAGGGAGTCGAAAATGGCGACTACGACTGCGCCGTGCTTCCGCTTGAAAACAGTTACGCCGGGGAAGTCGGCGAGGTTATGGATTTGACCTTTTCGGGCGATCTGCATATAAATCAGGTTATCGAAGTGCCGATCACGCACAATCTTCTGGCATTGCCCGGCGCAAGCGTCGACACGATAAAAACCGTCGTGAGCCATCCGCAGGCGCTCATGCAGTGCGCGGAGTTCATAAAGAAAAACAATTTTGAGGTCAAAGCGTACTCAAACACCGCGCTTGCCGCAAAGTTCGTCAAAGACAGCGGCGACAAAACGATTGCCGCGATTGCCTCCGACGAAACCGCAAACGTTTTCGGGCTCGATATCATTGAAAAAAGCGTCAACGACGTGAAAACCAACACGACGAGATTCGCCGCGTTTTCAAGGGTTGAAAATACGCCGTTTTGCCTTACGAAAAGAGAAAACGAAAACTTTATTCTGGTGTTCACGGTGCAGAACGAATCGGGCGCGCTCGCAAGCGCGTTGAACATAATCGGCGCACACAACTTCAATATGCGCGCGCTTCGTTCCCGTCCGATGAAAAACCTGAAATGGAATTACTATTTTTACATCGAGGCGGAAGGAAACGTCAATACGCAAAACGGAAAAGAACTTATGCAAGAGTTGTCCGCGCTTTGCGCCAAGCTGAAACTTGTCGGCAGCTACTTCTCGGACGAGGGATACGAAAAATGATTATACCCGTAAATCTTGACGAAAAATACGACGTCATCGTCGAAAACGGCGCGCTTGACGACGTGGAAAAATACTTTAACCTTAACAGAAAGGTTCTGGTTCTTACCGACGACGGAGTGCCCGAAATGTACGCCGAAAAAGTCGCAAAAAAATGCGAAACCCCCGTTGTCGTGACACTTAAACACGGCGAAGAAAGCAAAAACTTCGACAACTTCAAACATATCCTTTCCGTTATGCTTGAAAACTCGTTTTCAAGGAAAGATTGCGTTGTGGCTGTCGGCGGCGGCGTTGTCGGGGATATCGGCGGATTCGCCGCGTCGTGTTATATGCGCGGCGTCGATTTTTACAACGTGCCGACAACCCTTTTGTCGATGGTGGACTCGTCAATCGGCGGGAAAACCGCAATCGACTTTATGGGCGTGAAAAACGTTGTCGGCTCATTTTATCAGCCGAAAGCGGTCGTGGTCGACCCTCGCGTTTTAAGCACGCTTGACGACAGACAATTTTACGCAGGGCTTGCGGAGTCGATAAAAATGGCGGCGACGTCGGACGCATCGCTTTTTGAGTTTATCGAAAACGCCGACGTGAAACGCGACGTAAAAGAAATCATCGAAAGGTCGATCCTCATCAAAAAAGCCGTCGTGGAAAAGGACGAAAAAGAAGAGGGATTAAGAAAGGTTCTGAACTTTGGCCATACCGTCGGACACGCAATCGAAAGCGCGGAAAAGGGAAGGTTGTTGCACGGCGAATGCGTTGCGACGGGTATGCTGTACGCATGCTCCGACGGTGTAAAAACGCGCCTTGAAAACATTATGACAAAGTTTGGACTTCCTATAAAAACCGAAAAAACGGCGGCGCAACTTCTGCCGTACATCACGCACGACAAAAAAGCGAGCGGCGGAAAAATCTCGACGGTGTACGTCGACGAAATCGGAAGTTTCAAATTTATCGACCGCACCGCGGAAGAAATACTTTTAATATCGGAGAAAAAGAAATGAAAAACACGTTCGGAAACAGCATTTCGCTTACCGTATTCGGCGAAAGTCACGGCGAATGCGTCGGCGCGGTTATCGACGGACTCGCGGCGGGAATCGTCGTTGACGAAAACCAGATAAGGGAAGACCTTAAAAGGCGCGCTCCATCGACAAGCACGGACACCGCGCGCCGCGAAAACGACAATTTCAAAATTGTGAGCGGCGTGTTTAACGGCAGGACGACGGGCGCTCCGATTTGCGTGATTGTCCCAAACGAAAATACGAAAAGCGGCGACTACGATTACGGTATAGCGCGGCCGTCGCACGCCGATTACACGGCGTTTTGCAAATATCACGGATATGAAGATTACCGCGGCGGCGGACACTTTTCGGGGCGCGTAACGGCAGGGATAGTTGCTGCCGCTTCGATTGTAAAAAGCGCGCTGGAAAGCATCGGAATTAACATTGCGACGCACATCATTGAATGTGCGAACGTGCAGGATAAGCCGTTTAACGACATCAAAAACGAGATATTAACCGTTAAATCCGAAATATTCCCCGTTATTGACAAGGCACAAGGGAAGAAGATGCAGGAAGAAATTGAAAAAGCGAAAGCCGACGGCGACAGCGTCGGCGGCGTCACTGAAACCGCAATAATCGGATTGCCCGAAGGCGTCGGCGAGCCGTGGTTCGACAGTGTTGAAAGCATACTCTCGCACGCGCTGTTTTCAATCGGCGGCATTAAGGGTGTGGAATTCGGCAACGGCTTTGAAATGACAAAAATGAGAGGAAGCGCCGCAAACGACGCGTTCGCTTTGGAAAACGGGAAAGTCGTAACGCTTACGAATAACAACGGCGGCGTAAACGGCGGCATCACAAACGGCATGCCCGTGATTTTCAAGTGCGCCGTAAAACCCACGCCGTCCATTTACAAAACGCAGAAAACGATAAATTTTTTGAAAAACGAAGAGACCGAAATCAATATTCGCGGCAGACACGATCCCGCGATAATAAGAAGGATTTGTCCCGTTATCGACGCGGTCGCAGCGCTTGCCGTCGCCGATCTACTGCAACAAAAATACGGCGCGGACGTCATGACAAAAGGTATCGGAAAATGAAATACGGGCTCATCGGAAAACCGCTCGGGCACAGTTTCTCGCGCGAAATACACGCACTCATTGCGGACTACGATTATCGTCTTTTTGAAATCAACGAGGACGAGTTGCCGCGCTTTTTTCAAGAACGCGATTTTTCGGGCATAAACGTTACGATTCCTTACAAGCAGGCGGTGATTCCGTTTCTGGACGAAATATCCGACGAGGCGAAAAAAATCGGCGCAGTGAACACGATTGTCAAAAAGGAAGGGAAACTTTTCGGATTCAACACCGACTTTTTCGGTATGCGCGCGCTCATCAAAAGCGCTGGGCTTGACCTTGAAAACAAAACCATTCTGATACTCGGCACGGGCGGCACGTCGAAAACCGCCGTTGAGGTTTCAAAAAGCCTTGGCGCGACGAAAATCGTGAAAGTGTCAAGAAAAAAGTCTTCGGACACGGCGACATACGACGAAGCGTACGAAAAGTATTCGGGCGCGGACGTCATCATAAATACGACGCCTGTCGGAATGTTTCCAAACGCCGACAAAACGCCCATTGACGTTAAAAAATTCAAAAATTTGCAGGGTGTCATCGACGCGGTTTACAACCCCCTTCGTACAAATTTCGTGCTTGACGCCGAAAGTATCGGCGCGAAAGGGCGCGGCGGACTGTATATGCTTGTGGCGCAGGCTGTTTATGCGTCGGCGTTGTTTCTGGATAAAACCGCGGACGAGAGCGTCATCGACAAAACGTACGCCCGCATACTGAAAGAAAAGCGCAATATCGTGCTTTGCGGTATGCCGTCTTCCGGGAAAACGACCGTCGGGAAAGAAATTGCAAAAGTTTTTGGCAAAAGGTTTATCGACACCGACGACGTCGTGGTTGAAAAACGGAAGGAATCCATAAGCGATATTTTTGAAAAGTACGGCGAAGGGGAATTTCGGAAGGAAGAGCGGCTTGCAATCGAGGAATTGTCAAAAGAGAACGGACTTGTCATCGCAACGGGCGGCGGCGCGGTGCTGGACGAAAACAACGTACGCGCGCTCAGACGAAACGGCGTAATTCTGTTTCTGGACAGAAGCCTTGAAAACCTTGTCGCAACTGCCGACAGACCATTGTCCAAGGACAAGGAAAAACTCAAAAATCTTTTTGAAAAAAGATACGACGTTTATAAGTCGTGCGCGGACGCGGTAATCCCCGCAGACGGCGAAATCGCCGACGTCGTCGAAAAAATAAAAGGAGTTTTATTATGAAATTTCTTATTCTGAACGGACCGAACATCAATATGCTGGGCATAAGAGAGCCCGAAATTTACGGAGAAGAAACGTACGATGCCCTTGTCGAAAAGGTCAAAGAGCACGCGGAAGAAATCGGCGTGGAGGTCGAGTTTTTCCAGTCGAACCACGAAGGCGCGCTCATCGACGAAATCCAGCGCGCGTACTTTTCGCAAGTTGACGGCATCGTGTTCAATCCCGCGGGATATACGCATACGAGCGTTGCGCTTGCCGACGCCGTGAAAGCCGTGTCGATACCCACCGTAGAGGTGCATATTTCGTTCGTCAGCGAAAGGGAAACGTACAGACAGATAAGTTTTGTCCGCGCGGTCGCAATCGACACCGTCGAAGGGCAAGGGCTTAACGGATACCTTATCGCGATGGACGCGCTCAAAAATCATCTTATAAATAATGAAGGTTAAAATTCTGCCGTCAAAAACGTCGGGCGAAGTTTCGGCGCCGCCGTCAAAAAGTTTTGCTCACCGATATCTTATCGGCAGCGTTTTGTCGCGCGGAAAGTGCGTGATAAAAAATATTGCGGACAGCGACGATATTTCGGCAACGCTTTCGTGCATCGAACAACTTGGCGGAAGCGTAACGAAAGACGGAAATATCGTGACCGTTATTCCGACAAACGAAAAGCAAATCGAAAACGCGGTTTTCGACTGCAAAGAAAGCGGCAGTACGCTGAGGTTTTTTATCCCCGTCGTGCTTGCGACAGGCGCGAAAAACTGCACGTTTTCAGGGAGCGAAAGACTGCTTGCGCGCGGGATAAAGGAATACGAAAAACTTTTTGAAAACAGCGGCGTAGAAATAAAATCCGACGAAAAATCAATCGAGGTAAACGGGACACTCTCGGCGGGGAATTACGAAATAAGCGGCGAGGTCAGCAGTCAATATACAACCGGAATGTTGTTTGCATTGTCGAGGCTCTCAGGCAAAAGCACGCTTAAAATCACGGGAAATGCCGAAAGCCGCGCTTACGTCGATATGACGATAAAAGTTTTGAAAGACTTCGGCGCGGACATTACGGAAACCGAAAAAAACTTTTTTGAAATAAACGGAAAAGGACGGCTTTCTCCCGGCGAATTTACAGTTGAGGGCGACTGGTCGAACGCCGCATTTTTAATTGCGCTTTCCCGCCTTGTGGGGACAATAAGCGTTTCGGGACTTAACGAAAACAGCGTGCAGGGCGACAGATTTTGCACTGCCGCATTTGACGCGCTGGACGGCGAAAACGCCGAAATCGACCTTAAAGACTGTCCCGACCTTGCGCCGATACTTTTTGCGTACGCCGCATATAAAAACGGCGGAAGGTTCACAAACACAAGGCGGTTAAGGGTAAAAGAAAGCGACCGCGCAAACGTTATGGCGGAAGAACTGAAAAAATTCGGCGCAAATGTTAAAGTGTACGAAAACAGCGTTGAAATTGAAAAAACGCAACTTAAACCGCCGATTGTGCCGCTTTGCGGACACAACGACCACCGCATCGTAATGGCGCTTTCGGTGCTTGCGGCAGTGTTTGGCGCTGAAATCGACGGGGCGGAGGCAGTAAACAAAAGTTATCCCGATTTCTTCCGCGTCATAAAAAAAGCAGGAGTAAACGTATATGAAATTCGATAAAAACACAAAAATTCTGATCGTTGGGCTTGGACTTATCGGCGGCAGTTACGCAAAGGCGTTGTCGGACGAAGGATACTTCGTCGGCGCAATCGACAAAAAGAAAAGTTCGGTCGAGTACGCGTTGAAAAACGGGCTTATACAGGTTGGCGAGACAAGTGTGAAAAAAGATTTCGTAAAAGACTTTGACCTTATCGTTTTTGCGCTGTATCCGCACGATTTCATAAACTGGATCAAGGAATATCAATCATCAATAAAGTCGGGCGCGCTTATCACCGACGTTACCGGTGTGAAGTCGTTCGTCGTTGAAAACGTGCAGAAAATTCTTCGTGGCGACTTGGAATTCGTGGGGGCGCATCCGATGGCAGGCAAAGAAGTCAGCGGCGTCGAAAACGCCGATCCGAAAATCTTCGTCGGGGCAAATTACATCGTGACGCCCACGAAAAGGAATACAGACGAAAACGTGCAGGCGGTGCAAGATCTCGGCCGCGCGCTCGGTTTTGAAAGGGTATCGTCGCTTTCGCCCGAAGAGCACGACGAAACGGTGGGGTTTTTGTCGCATCTGACGCATTGCATCGCCGTATCGCTGATGGTATCCAAAAAGTCGCAACATCTTGCCGAATACACGGGCGATTCCTTCCGCGACCTTACCCGCATCGCAAAAATCAACGACGAAATGTGGAGCGAACTTTTCCTTGCAAACAAGGACGAACTCTTAAAACAAATGGACTTGTTTGAAGAAAAATTCAACCAACTGAAAGAAGATATTAAAAACGATAATCGTGAAAAAATAAGAGAAACGCTGCGCGAATCCACGGCGCGCCGCAAAGTGTTTGACAAAGACGCAAAGGAGACAAAATAAATGAATCTCGAATTCAAAAGAAAACTGCCGACGTTGCAGGAAATCAAGGCGATGTATCCGCTTGACGACGCGCTTGCGGCGCACAAAAAAGATACCGACGCCACACTCAAAAACATTTTTTCGGGGAAGGATAACCGCCTGCTTCTGGTAATCGGGCCGTGTTCCGCCGACAGAGAGGACGCCGTTCTCGACTATATTTCAAGGCTTAGCCGCGTGCAGGAAAAGGTCGCCGACAAAATCGTCATCGTGCCGCGCATTTATACCAACAAACCGCGCACGACCGGCGACGGTTACAAGGGAATGCTGCACCAGCCCGATCCCAACGCCGACGAAAATATGCTGAAAGGGCTGATCGCCATAAGGAAATTGCACATAAAGGCACTTAACGAAACGGGATTTTCCTGCGCGGACGAAATGCTTTATCCCGAAAACCATCTGTATCTGTCCGACGTGTTGTCGTACGTTGCGGTCGGCGCAAGGTCGGTTGAAAACCAATTCCACAGGCTCACGGCAAGCGGGCTCGATATTCCCGTCGGCATGAAAAACCCGACAAGCGGTGATTTGTCCGTTATGATGAATTCGATACGTGCGGCGCAGCATCCGCATACATTCGTGTATTCGGGGTGGGAAGTGAACAGCGCGGGAAATACGCTCGCGCACGCGATTCTGCGCGGTTCGGTGGATAAAAACGGACAGGCAATCCCGAATTACCATTACGAAGACCTTATCAAACTTTGCGATCTGTACGCGAAAAGCGGGCTTGAAAATCCCGCCGTCATCGTCGATACCAACCACTCGAATTCGGCAAAAAAATTCGACGAGCAACCGCGCATCGCAAAAGAAGTGTTGCACTGCACGCGTTATTCCAAAGATATCGGAAAAATGGTGAAAGGGCTGATGATCGAATCATATATCGAAGACGGCTCGCAACCGTCGGACGGCAAAATTTACGGGAAATCCATCACCGACGCATGCCTCGGATGGGACAAAACCGAAAGGCTTATTTACGATATTGCGGATTTAAGATAAAAAAAATTAACGATAAAGTCGATAATTCGTCAAAAGAAAACGAAAAATAAAAGCGCGGACAAAACGTCCGCGCTTTGTATTATACAACCGTATTAAAAGAATCTTGCGACAAGGTCTTTGGAGTATTGCACCGTTTCTTCCATATCGCCGAAGCTCATGATTTCGCCGGCATAATAGGTGTTGAGCTGACCTTGCATACTTTCGACTTTTTCGTACCAGCCGTCGGCGTAGTCTTTCTCAAACACGTGGGGGAAGTAATACCACTTTCTCTCATATACGCATTTGTCGATGTCGATGCCGCAAAGTTTCATATCGTCCCAAGCCATCTTTTTCGCTTCTTCGTAGGTTTTGAGTTCCTTACCCTTGTAGTTGCGCAGGACGTAAGTTGTAAGAACCTGATTGGGTTCGTCCTTCCATCTGTGATAGAACACCATAAGGTGACCGAGTCTTTCGGGAACCATGTTGTCGAAGAGATAGCCCGACATATCGGGGTAATAAGTGCCTTTCTTGCAGGTGATTGCGGTGACGTCGTAGCGTTCGTAATCGATTTTTGCGAAAAGCGCTTTTTCCTGTTCGGTCGCGTCGAAGTAGGACGGCAGATATTGCAGGGGAGCGGTGACGATGATTTTGTCGTATTCTTCCATTTCGTCGCCGATATAAACCTGAACTTTGCCGTTTTCACGCGTAACTTTCGTGATGTTGACGTTGAGGCGGGCAGGGTGTTGCAGTTTCTCGTTGACCGCTTCGTAAATGCTTTGCGTGCCGTCTTTCCACGTCCACAAGTCTTTGTTTACGAAGTACATTGCGGTTGCGAAGTCAAGGTATTTCAAGACGTATGCCGCGGGGATTTCGTCAAAGAAGCCGTATCCGAACGCGGTGTAAGGCCCGATCCAGATTTCCTGTGCAAGTTCAACCTTGTTGAGTTTGCAGAAATCCTTGAAATTCATGCACAAATCTTTGAGGTTGGGGTTTTCGCCGACAACGTGTTCGCCGGTGACCGGATCGTACCCGTCGTATTTACCCTCGGAAATTCCCTTGTGGCCGGTGTATTGATATCCCTTGTACTTGGTCGCAAGAAGAGTGCCGAGTTTTTTGACCTGTGATTTCATCTTCAAAAGATGCGGGATAAGCAGGGGATTTTTCTTCGGATTGAACGGATCGTACGGTTTGCCGTTCATTTTGCGATACGCACGTTCGAGTTTCGGTCCGTTGTGATCGACGCCGCCGAATAATTCAAGCTCATGCACGGCGTAATACGTCGGGCAACCCATAATCGCACCCATTTCAAATCGCTTTCCGTCATGATACGGAGAGTGGCATTTTCCGCCGACGTGGTCTTCTTTTTCAAGAATCGAATAATCGGTATAGCCGTTCTTTTCAAGATGGACTGCCGCGCTTAATCCCGCGGGACCGGCGCCGATGATACAAATCTTTTCATTCTTTGCCATAATAATCTCCTTGAACTGAGTAAGTCTTGCGACCTACAAATTATTTTTTATTACAAAATAATTATATCATCTATTTTTTCGTTGTAAATACTTTTGTGAAAATTTTGACGAAAAAAATCAAAAAGTTGCGTTTAAGTATTCACAACGTAATTTCGGCGTGGTATAATGAGATTGATTTAAGAGGTGAAAAAATGAAATTTACGTCTTTTGTTCAACTTTTGCACAGCGGCGCGACGAATTATCCCGACAACGTTGCGCTCTTGTACGACGAGGGCGGAACGACGGTCAAAAAAACGTACGCGCAGTTATACGCCGACGTCAAAGATCGCGTCCGCGCGCTTGAAAGTATGAAAGAAACCTGCGTGGGTATTCTCGAAGCGCCGTCGGAAAAATGGATTGTCGATATGTTCGCGTGCGTGATTGCCGGAAAGCAAACGGTGCTACTCGACGCGATGTCGGACGCCGCGACGCTCCAAAAATGCGTTCTCGCAACCGACGTCGAAACTATTCTCACCGACAACCTGACCGCGCCGTATGCGACCGCGTTGACGTTTTGCCCGCATACGCTGAACAGGACGGACGGAGAAGGCGATATATTGTTTTTCACGTCGGGCACTACGGAGTCCTCAAAAGCGGTGGTGCTGACCTCGAAATCCCTTTGCGCCAGCGCCTGGAACGGACAGGAAAGATGCCCGTGCAACGAAAACGACAATCTGCTTTGCGTGCTTCCGCTCACTCACGTGTTCGGGTTCGTATGTTCGATGCTGTGGCCGTTGTCGCAGGGCGCGTGCGTGTCGTTGACAAGGGGGCTTCGTTATCTCCCGTTCGACGCGAAATATTTCAACCCGACGATTATATCCGTCGTGCCGTCCGTGTTGAAATTCCTTTTGAACTTCAACGCGCTTAACGATAATTTGCGTATGGTGCTTGTCGGCGCGGGCCCCGCAAGCGAGCAGGTGCTGGACGCCGTGAAAGCAAAGGGCGTCGAAATCCGCTTTGGCTACGGGCTGACCGAAACGTCAAGCGGCGTTGCCATAAGCACGGGCGAAAATCCGTTTGCGATGACGCCGTGTCCCGACGACGAAATCATGCTTTCGGGCGACGGCGAAATATTGATAAAATGCCCCGAATGTATTATGAAAGGGTATTATAAAAACAAAACCGCAACCGACGAAGTGCTGATAAACGGCGTGTTCCATACGGGCGATCTCGGCAAATTCGACAAAGACGGCAACCTTTATATCACGGGCAGAAAAAAAGATATACTCGTCCTTGAAAACGGCACGAAAATTTATCTTGCCGAGTGGGAGGCGGAACTTCAAAAAGCATTGAATATCGACGATATCGCGCTCGCGCAAAAAGACGGCGTCGTGACGTTGTTCGTCGGCGACAAGGACGGCAATATCGACAAGGACGACGTGAAAAATAAGGTAAACGAATTCAACAAAACGAAATCATTCGACCGACAAATCGGGGACGTCTGCATTATGCCGCACGCTCTTGAAAGGACGGCGACGGGCAAAATAAAACGCTGGGCTTTATAACGACGTATTCTGCACAAAGGAGTATAAAAATGCAAGTCACAAAACAAGAAATTCAGGACAACCTTACGAAACTGGTGAAACAATACGTTCCTTCTCTTCAAAACGAAGAAATTACGCGCGAAACCCCCATCAATTCAAAGGGGTACGAATCGCTCAATTACATATATATCGTATGCACGCTTGAAAGCGACTACAACGTAAAAATTCCCGATAAGGTGTGGATGAAACTACGCAGCGTCGGCGAAGTCGTGGACGCAGTTTACGATATGGCAACGAAAAAATAATTTTGCGGAATTTTGCAAAACAGCCGCTTAATCATACCAAAAATATGGATAAAGTCAATGATTTAATATATTCGGTCCGCAAGAAGATGCTTGCCGACGACGTTACGATGTTTCGGAAATTGCGCCCGTCGGTGCTTTTAAGGCTCATTCAGGAAATATCCATCGCACACACCGAAGCACTTGGCGCAGGCAGGGCGAAAACGCTTGACAAAGGCGTTTTGTGGGTTGTCGCAAGAATGAAAATCGAAATAAGCAGGCTCCCTTCTTACGACGAAACCGTTACCCTTGAAAGCTTTGCGGGCAAGACTTTGCGCGTGCTTTTTCCGCGGTATTACGAAATGCTGGACGAAAGCGGAAATACGCTTGTCAAAGCAAGCGCGGTATGGCTCCTGATGGACGAAAAAACAAGGCATATGGCGTTCCCCGAAGAGTATGGCGTTGAGATCCCGTCCCTTGAAAAAGATATCGGGATTTCTCTTCCGTGCGGCGTTTCGCCGGGCACTCAGAAAAACAAGAAAAATTTCGTGGCGTCATACAGCAGGGTTGACATCAACGGACATATGAACAACAGCAAATATGTCGACGAAGCCGAAGACTTGCTCGGCGCGGAATACCTTGAAACTCACGAAATGAAGTCGCTTGAAATCGAGTTCAAGTCCGAGATAAAATACGGCGCGCACGTACGTTTGGAATACACGATAAACGGTGACGAACTTACCATGGCGGGATACGTGAGAAAACGCCCGTGTTTTGCGCTCACGGCAAAGTTTGCGTGCACGGAACAGAAGTAAATTATTTTTGTGATTTTTAAGTACGCGATATTAAAAATATTTGACGATACCGCGCGATTATGATAAAATGCAGGCAAATAAGGGAGTAATCGGCACCCTTCACCCGGGGTGTAATAAAACCGCTAACACGAGCGCAAACTCCGGTTTTATTTTAAATGATGAGACTTATCCGCAAGGATAGGTCTTTTTTTTATTTTTCGAAAGCCGGAACAAAACGATATCGACCTTACGAAAAAGAAAAAACGTTACAAACAAAATTTTTAACAATAGATACAGGAGTTTTTATGAAACACTATCTTGAAAACATCGACGAAGTTTGTCGGGACGTTAAAACGGGCGTCGACGGCATAACTTCGCAAGAGGCGGAATCTCGTCTTGAATCAAACGGCAAAAACAAACTTGCCGAGGGTAAAAAAGAGCCGATTATTCTGCGTTTGTTAAAGCAGTTTATCGAGCCGATGACGCTGATACTCATCGTTGCCGCGATAATTTCGGGTATTCTGACTGCGGTCAACAATTCTTCCGGCGGCAAAAAAGAGTTTCCGTCCGACGTCATCATAATAATGGCGGTCGTCATCATCAACGCGGTTCTCGGCGTCGTGCAGGAGAGCAAGGCGGAAAAAGCCATCGACGCGTTGCAAAAAATAGCCGCCGCCACGTCAAAGGTCATAAGGGACGGAAAACTCGTCGTCGTAAAAAGCGAAGATCTGGTCGTTGGCGACGTTATCGTCCTTGAAGCGGGCGACGCGGTTCCGGCGGACGCGCGAATTATCGAGTGCGCGAGTATGAAAGCCGAAGAAGCCGCGCTCACCGGCGAGTCCGTTCCCGTGCTTAAAACGTCGGACGCCATAAGCGAACAAGGCGGGGAAGTACCTCTCGGCGACAGAAAAAACATGGTATTTATGGGCAGCACCGTCGTTTACGGCAGAGGCAAGGCGATTGTCGTCGCAACGGGTATGGACACCGAAATGGGCAAAATCGCGACCGCGCTCACTCAGGCAAAGGAAAGCAAAACGCCCCTTCAACAAAAGCTTTCGCAACTCAGCAAGGTGCTTACGTATCTCGTAATCGGCATTTGCGCGGTGATTTTTGCGGTCAGTATGATTCGCTCCGCCGCCACAGGAACGCTTAAAGCGAACACTGCCGCGACGATACTCGACACGTTTATGGTTGCGGTATCGCTTGCCGTTGCGGCAATTCCGGAAGGTCTTGCGACGGTTGTAACGATCGTGCTTTCAATAGGCGTAACCAACATGTCAAAGCGCAACGCGATAATAAGAAAACTCACCGCCGTCGAAACGCTCGGCTGCACGCAAATCATCTGCACGGACAAAACGGGCACGCTTACTCAAAATAAAATGACGGTTGTCGACCATTACGGCAGCGACGAAAATCTGCTTGCAAACGCAATGTCGCTTTGCTCTGACGCCGAGTTCGACAAGGACAAAGGAGAGGCAGTCGGAGAACCTACCGAGTGCGCGCTTGTCAATTACGCGGCGACGCTCGGACTCGATAAAAACAATCAAAAAGAGATTTATCCCCGCATAGGCGAAATACCGTTCGATTCCATGCGTAAGATGATGACCACCGTCCACAAGGACGAAAACGGCAATATTCTGCAATTCACGAAAGGCGCACCCGACGAAATTGTCAAACGCTGTTCGTTTTATCTCAAAGACGGAAAAGCGGTTAAAATGGACGAAGGGAAACGCAATGAAATTCTTGCCGCAAACAAAGAGATGGCGGACAGGGCGCTTCGCGTGCTTGCAGTCGCTCAAAAACGTCTTGATTCTGAAAAAAGCGAATATACCACCGAAAACGACGAAAAAGATATGTGTTTCGTGGGGCTTGTGGGTATGATAGATCCCGTTCGTCCCGAGGTCAAGCCTGCAATCGACGAGTGTAAAAAAGCGGGTATTCGTCCCGTTATGATCACGGGCGACCATAAGGATACCGCGGTTGCCATCGCAATGCAACTTGGGATCATCTCCGATCCGTCGCAGGCAATCACGGGCGCGGACCTTGACAAAATCAGCGACGAAGATTTCGCAAACGACGTGGAAAAATATTCGGTTTATGCCCGCGTGCAGCCCGAACACAAAACAAGAATCGTCAACGCCTGGCGCGCAAAAGGATATATAACCGCAATGACCGGCGACGGCGTCAACGACGCTCCGTCAATCAAAAACGCCGACATCGGTGTGGGTATGGGCATCACGGGCACCGACGTCACAAAGAACGTCGCGGATATGATACTCACCGACGACAACTTCGCGACAATCGTTTCGGCAGTGGGCGAGGGAAGACGTATTTATGACAATATCCGCAAATCCATTCAGTTCTTGCTGGCGTCCAATCTTTCGGAAGTGCTGTCCATTTTCATCGCAACGCTTGCCGGGTTCACCATATTTAAGCCCGCGCATCTGCTTTGGATAAATCTCATCACGGATTGCTTCCCGGCTCTTTCGCTCGGTATGGAATCCGCAGAAAGCGACGTTATGAGCCGTCCGCCCAGAAACAGCAAAGACGGCGTCTTCGCAAACGGTATGGGCTTTGCAATCGGATATCAGGGCATACTTATCACCCTGATTACAATCGCGTCCTATTTCATCGGCGCGGAGGCCCTTGCGAAAATGCACCACGCGGAAGCAATCGCAAACGGCGCGTACAGCGCGGAAATGCTCGGCTCGTCAATGGCGTTTCTGACGCTTTCGATGGCGGAAATCTTCCATGCGTTTAATATGCGCTCTTTGCACGGCTCGGTTTTCAAAATCAAAAAACGCAACTGGTGGCTCTGGGGAGCGGGCATACTCTCGTTGCTGCTCACAACCCTCGTCGTTGAGATCAGACCGCTTGCGGACGCCTTCGACCTTGCAAAACTCGACGGGACGGAATACGCCATTGCCATCGCGCTCGCATTTTCCATTATTCCGATGGTAGAGTTGGTTAAGGCAATCGCACGCGCCGTCCGCAAAAAGAAAGGGATTGTCCTTTCCGCATAATCGACATCCAAAAACAGAATAATATCCAAAGTCGTTCCGGAACAAATAATATTTGTGTCAAAGCTTGTGTCAAAGGGTGATTTTGGGTGACAAACGAAGAAGTCCGATGAGCCTGTAACCCGGTGTTCATCGGACTTCTACATTGGTGGAGATGAGGGGGGCGTAGCAAACAACGTTTGCGTAATAGCGAAGCAACGTCGCACACTGTGCTTTTGAAATTGCATTATCGGGGGCGATAACGCTCACTCTTTTGCTTGTGTGCTCCTTTTCCCCAAAATATCGCAAAAACGAACGTCTACGCTCAACGATTTGTTGCAAGCAACAATGCTACGCATTCGTGCGACAAATCGCACACTCGTTGGCTATGTCCGCTGCGCTCGATTTCCTCAAATGCAAGCGCTTGCTTCTCTCTTCGCTTGCGGTCAGCCCAAAGGGGTTCACGCCGCAGGTGGCACGGCATCGCCGTGCAGAGCCCCCGAAAAGAAAAAGAACCCGATAAAATCGGGTTCATTTTTTTCAGTTGTGGTGGAGATGAGGGGGGGCGTAGCAAACAACGTTTGCGTAATAGCGACGTGAGCGAGTTTACTCGCATAAACGCAGCGCCAGCCCGCAGGGGTTCACGCCGCAGGCGGCACGGCATCGCCGCGCAGAGCCCCCGAAAAGAAAAAGAACCCGATAAAATCGGGTTCGTTTTTTTCAGCTGTGGTGGGAAGCCCGTGACACAAGTTGAATAATCATTTAATTGTGCTTGCGCTCCGAGTTTTACATTGCCTTTCGGCGTGGCGGTTTAGCCCAGAGAAAAGCCTATGTCAACGGCAAAATTATTGCTTGTTAGATATAGGTTGTTTTATTGTATAGGCGAAGTGAGTCCGCAAACAATAAGTCAAATGCCAAAGGCAAACTGACGATTTTTTATCGTCTTTCGCGATGGGAGCGTAAACGAAAACTGCGGTTTGTCAAGGGTAAAATGTAGTGCCTTCCGCACCCCTTGACAAACCCATAAAACCACTATGGTATAGACAATATCGTTTCCGTTTATTATCGTTCCCGTCGCAAGACGAAATAACCACAAAAAAGGAGATAAAAACAACAATATGAAAACAGCAGCAATATACGCAAGATACTCTTGCGAGAACCAAACGGAACAGTCCATTGAAGGACAGTTGAGAGTGTGTCAGGAATACGCCGCAAGCCTTGGCATACTCATCGTGGAAACTTACATAGACAGAGCGATGTCGGGTACGAACGACAATCGTGCAGCATTCCAACAAATGCTCAAAGACAGCGACAAAAAACAGTTTCAATACGTTATCGTTTACAAGTTGGACAGATTTGCGAAAAATAAAGTCGAGTCCGTCATCAACAAAAAACATCTTCAAGATAACGGTGTCGCACTTTTGTCGGCAATGGAACGCATTACGGATACTCCCGAAGGACGAATGATGGAAACGATAATGACCTACTTTTGTTCGAACACCGCGAGAGATTAAATCGTTCGCAATACTCTTTCCCGTTTCACCTTTGGAGAAACGTCTGAATATCTCCCGCACAATGTCCGCCTCAAACGGATCTACAATATTCTTTTTGTCTACCACTTTGTAACCAAAGATTTGAAATCCGCCCGTGAAATTTCCCTTTCGGTAACTTTCGTTCAAGCCATGGTGTACTTTTTGGGATAGTTCTGCCGAATAGTATTGGTTTATAGATGCATAAATCACCTTAAAAAGTTATAAAAAAGTGCATTAAAAATACAATTTTACTACGTTTTGAGCGTTTTATCGTCTTTATGAATTGACTAATTATAATGGTATTTGCTATAATATAGCAAAAAAATGTGCATCTATCTGAATATTTAATGCACAAATACTGATTTATGATGTGCATTAAAAATTATATGGAGAAGCAAAATGAAACATGTATGAATTTGTGCAATGAAAATATATTAGCAGGGGCTTAAAATTTATGTTTACTGTTTATGCGGAGGAAACAGAATGGATTACAATGAGACAAAATTAATCTTAAAATGTGCTATTGATTTATGTGGTATTACCGGAAGTTGCGATGCTGACAATTTAGTTGACTATACGTATAATTTTATCGTTTCGCGTCAACTTATGAAAGCCGATAAAGAACGATTAAAAAGGGTTCTAAGTGAAGGATGTCGCGGAGCTTCTTTATTCAGAGCGTATCATAATGCCTTAGAAAAAGTAAAGTCAAGAGAATTTGTTAAGGCCCTTCAACGTAGGCTTTGGCTGTATGAGTTCATTGCGAAAAACTTTCAACAACTTGACTTTTCCTGCTTACTTGAAAGAGTCGAAAAAATTTTTGAAGATGAGAGAACGTTTGATCCATCGTTAAGAGAAGAAGATTTTTCTTTGTTACACGATGTTAAACACATTATTAAAAATACAAATTCTATAAAGATCGTTGGCCCCTATTTGTATAGAATGAGTGATTTGTTCCCTATGGCAAATGAAAATCTCTTAATGGTTTCTGAAATATATAACTGCGATTATTTATCGAAACTTTATAGTGAGCAGGATGCAACTGTTTCGATGGCTGTTTCTCAAGGTGAATACGAGGCATATAAGGTGGCTGCTCAGAAGGAAATAAAGAGAATTACTAAAGAAAAAGAGAAGCTTGCATTGACGTTGAATCAATATCGAGAAGCAGCACAAAAAAATGAACAAGCCCTTAAAGATGCGATATCGATGCTTCAAAAGAATAACGATATTTTAATTACAAACTTAAGTCACGCCAAAAAGGATATTATAAGAGAAATTTTAATTTCATTAACAAATAAGGGCTTTGGCGCACCGCTAAATGAGTTGTATGTGATTATGAAAAAGATTGACATGCAAGAACCTCTAAAGGGAGTTTTAAATAATCTTTTTATGGCATTAAATGCCATTGGTATTCGGATTAAAGATAAACAATATGGAGAGCTAATAGTTTTGTCTGCAGAAAACCAAAAAGGTTATGACCCATTCCCAAATGAAGAACTTTTTATTGGAGATTCCGCTCGAATTGTGTATCCGGGATATTGGTTTGAGGGAGAAAATATGGTTAGACCAATTGTAAAAAAAGACAAAGGAGACAACTTATGAAAAACGACATATTAGAGATGGATGAAAATAAAATTTGTATAGGTATAGATTTGGGAACCACAAATACAACGGTTGCCATTATGGCCCCCGGACAGGCCGACCCTAGAGATTTGCCTATTATGCAAAAGGGGCATGGCACATCAAGAACAGAAACAATTTTGCCGTCTATATTATATCGTAAAATTGACGGAAGTGAAGTTGTTGGCAATGAAGCCGAAGACTTGAAAGAATCTAGCATATCGGGTTCGCAAGATGAGATAAGATATCTCGAAAATACGAAAAGATACATGGGAACAAAACAGACGTTTTCAATAGGTGATAAGACATACTCACCTATTGACGTGGCTACGGCTATCTTGGCACATGTAAAAAAATATTCACAAATCAATAAAATTCGCGGAGATTATTACACAATTATTACGGTTCCTGCTAAATTTAGAACCGATCAGAGAAATGCAACATTAGAAGCGGCGAAAAAAGCCGGATTTAAAAATGTTGAATTATATGATGAGCCTAAAGCAGCAATTCTTAGTTTTCTTCATGAAGACTCGCGCCGTTTCGATGATAAACTGCTTGATTTATCTACCCCAAAAAGGATTTTGGTAATTGATATTGGAGGAGGAACATGTGATATAAGTGTTGAAGATGTAAAACAGGATGGAGATAAATATGTGTTTGCACACATGGCTGTAGGAAGAGAAGACCTTGGAGGTATTGATTTTGATACAAGAATAGGAGATGAACTCGCCAAGGGAAAAGTGACTGGCGTACAACTTAATGCGGCAGATATTGCGGCTCTTCGTAGTACTGGGCAAAAGTTGAAGGAAAGGATATCAGATGATATATATTACTTCATTTGTGAAGAATATGATGGTGATGAAGCAGAATTGTATAAAACAGACAATTGGCTTGATATATTGGGAAAGGAAGATTTTTCAAGGCAGAGTTCAATATACATAGGTAACGATCAAGTCACTTTTACTTTAGATGTTAGAGGGTTGTTTAATTCGATCAGTGCTTTAATCTATCAAACCAGTGATGAAGTTGCAGTAAATAAAGATGAGCGCGAAAAAAATAAGAACATGGAATCTTTGGTTAATGCAACACTAAGTGATTATGACATCTCTCTTGATAGTATAGATATGATCTTTCTTACCGGGGGTATGGCAAAGTGTTTTTTGCTTCGTGCAGCATTGTATGAGATTTTTCAAAAGCCTATTATTAGTCCTTCCGATCCGTTTTATGCGGTTTCTCGTGGAGCATCATTGGTAAATCGATATAAAAGCATAGATGAAAGCTCTTCAGATTTAATGCCGAATGCGGTTATGATGGATATGGATGACGGTAGATTAGAGACGCTTGTGGAGATGGGAGAGCAGGTTCCCGTTACAAAAACCGTCGATCGAGAGTTTACTGCCGGTGCAACAGGTGTGGTTATACGTTTATTTGAAGGAAAGAATGAATTTGACAGTCAATTGCGAAGGATAAACAATCTATATGTAATAAAATTTGACGAACCTGCTCCGAACAGGAAATTCAAGATTGCATATACTGTTGATCGAACAAAACGCATTAAATTCACGATTACTTTTTTAGACAATAATGAAGAATACGAAATAGACGGACAGATTAAGGAGGGTAACGAATAATGGAACTTTGGAAATACAAACTAGCCGAACTAAAAAACAATGACATAGCCGATGAAGTAAGCATTCTTGGAGAAGATGTTACAGGCGTTAGATCAAACAATGATGGCCCGGACAATTTATTTTATTCCGAATTCTCCGAGTCTGATGCCAAATCATTTTTCGATATTTTCAATAGATTCAAAGAAAGTATAACAACTAATCAATTTGCAGTTGACTCATTGGAAGTAAATCTAAAAACACAACTTCGCGCTGTAACAAAAGGAGTAAACCCAGTGGAGGTTGTGTTGTACTCTTCGAGAAGTATAAAAGAACAGCTATATTCAAATTCTAAAATTATCAAAGTATTAAAAAGTATTGTGATACCTAATTTGCGATACCCTGACAACACAAAAATTGTTTGGCATATTCTTGCTGGTTGGGAATGGTTGTCGCCTATTTGTGTTCTTATAGAGTCAATTGGCGATACCAATAACGACGAACTGATTGAACTAGCCATGAAAAGCTACCCCCGTTTGGCAAATATGGCACGAGAGACGAATGAGCGTTATATTTTTACATCATATCTAAATATGGTGTTTGCAACTCAAAATCCTGCATTCAATAAATACATAATCGATATCGTAACAAACAAGAATTTTGTGCAAGACAATGATCTTACAGACGCTTTTCTAAAGAAGATATCAAAAATCGGATACTTAAATGCGGAACCTATATATTCTAGTCTATTAACGGATATTTCGGCCAAATCAGGTACCCCTGCCCCATTTAGAATTAAAATAGACAATCTCTTGAAAGCTAGACATCAAAAAGAATTACTTGATGGGACTACAGATGAAAAAAAATTAAATGTTACCTCATTGCGATTTGGAGCGGCATCAAGAAAGGATATCAATTCAATTAAAAATATTAGAGATGCCGACAGCATCGTTGAAGCGTTAAAGGCTGTGATGAATAACATTGACAATATTTGGCCTGAGGAACAAAAAGGTGATGCATATATATTGTTGGGAACAAAAGGGATGTCTATCCGAAATGAAATAATCTCTTTTTTGAATAGCGAATTGGAGCACGATACGGAGTATAAAGTCCCTATTTACTTAGCATTGCAAGAGCTTCGCGAAATCGGGATGAATGAGGTATTGAGTAGTATATTAACCGAAAATTATAGATTATGTTGGGTAAAAAGCGTTGCAAACTATTGTAGATTTAGAACAAGATTTTTAGGAGAATGGTTGGTTCCGAAATTCACATCGGAAATTATTGCAAATCCATCGGATGAAACCATTATAAAAAGATACCTAAAGATTCTGTATAATATTTTAGACGTGTATAATGCCGGCGTGGGAAAACTAAATTCCGATAATGTATTGCCGGGAGCAATAATCAATATGATGAATGCATTAAATGCTACGTTCAAAGATACTGAAATTTATGAATCCATGATATACATTTTACATCTGTTGAGCAAAGCATGTCCATCTAAAAAAAGAAAAATTTTGAATCAGTTGTATATAATGAAGGAAAACCTGAAAAATCAAGATAATTGCAAAATAATTGAAGATAGAGTCAATAAATTGATTAAATCAATGGAGTCAATTGTCGCCCCTAAATAATATATACAAAAGGAAATCGCCGATATGGATATCGTAACCCGAATGTTACTTGCAAGCACTTTTAAAGATTCATCAATAGAGGACATAGTTCCGACAGTAAGAGAGATTTGTAAAAACAAAGACTCGAATTACATTACGTCGATGTTGGATTGTATTGTTGCTCTTGATTTGGAAAAGACGAAGCTGCAAGGAATAGCAGACGTAATTGAAGAATTATTCTTAACAAGTAAGGACATGGGGTATCTTTGCAAATATTTGTTTTTGATATACCATAGGATAGGAAATGTCTCACTCGCTCGGTTCTATCTCGATTTATGTCACAATGACTTAGGAACCGATAACGAGTTTACGAAAGCGGCTTTCTTTTATTCATTAAACCCGTTGCAGGAATTGTCAAATAATTATCATCAAAATAACTTTAGCAGAGACTATTGCGTTGATGGTCGGTCTTTTTCGTATTCTGTTTTTTCATTCTCGGATGAGATAGGACAGAATATGACCCTTTTGAAAACAAGGTTCGGCAGCATTATATTTGACTGTGGAGCAAAATGTTCTGTTGATGGTGCGATAATGATTTCAATAAAAGATTTGGAGGATTTTTTGTCCGCAACCGAAACAAAGAAAGAGGATGTTAAGGCGATAATAATTTCTCACGCTCATTTGGACCATTACGGTAGTTTGAATACGATAATTGATGCCGGCTTCGATATTAAAAAGATATTTATGAGTGACGGCACAAAAAAACTTATTTCAGCTGTTACTCATACAACATTGCCTCTTGCTCAAATACGCCCCATAAGTGAATTTTTTGTTGCTAATAATGATATAAAAATAAAAAGCTTTGTTAATGGTCATATTGTGGGATCGGAGTGTTACTTGGTTTCTTTCGATAATATAAACATCATATATAGCGGTGACTATTGTTTACATGACCAAAGGACAGTAAAAGGCTTAAATCCGGTTTTAATCAATAATGAAGACGCAGTAAAAACCACCGACATAGACTGTTTGATTACGGAAAGTACATATGGACATAGCCAACAATATTTAAAACATAATGATGCTGAAAATGCATTAGTTCATTTTGTTGATAAATTATTGAATATGGGCTACAAGGTGTTTTTGCCTTCCTTCGCGGTGGGACGTAGTCAAGAACTCGCATTGATACTCAATGAGAGGCATAGTGTATTGTTAGATGGTTTAGCTATCGTGGTTAGTCAAATTTATGAGAATATCTCTGGAATTGCTATCTATAACAAAAATACGCGTTACAATGTTGAAGAAACTGAAGACCGAAAGAGAAATTTTGACGCAAACAATATAATAATTGCTAGTTCCGGTATGTTAGCAAAAAATAGCACCTCGTACAATTATGTTAAAAGTTTTTTACATAGCGGAGAAAAAATCGCCATCATAAAAACGGGTTTTATAAATTCAGAATCATTCGGCAAAAGTCTGTTAGATGAGTGGAAGAGCGAGGACAATATCTTATTAGACATATCCCTTTCGGCTCATGCTAGTTATGATGAAATTATTGCGTTAATAAATGAGCTAAATCCTAGGAATATTGTTTCAATTCACGGTAAAGGAATTGCCCATGTGGATGCTGTCGAGAGTAATTCAGTGTTGATAGAGACTCTGCCAAGTGGCACTCTGGAAAAAGGCGATAACGATACAGTGGCGGATGAATTTGAATGCAAAAATGATGAAATTGAAGATTTAATTTACTCCCCCATTAAAGGACAGGGTAAAGAGTCCATAATAGAAGAAAGTGCTGTCGATTCAAAAAGTCAAGACGAACGAATTCAGATATCTGATTCGCAATGCCGAGGAAAGCTGGATAACGTATATAAAGCAGGAAAGTCACTGCATGATAATGGAATTTCGTTACAAAAGTCCCCTTCTTTTTTAACTGCATGCAAGTTAGCATTGAGGTTTTTAAAATTAAATCCGTATTACGAGAAGGTATATGCGTATTTGTTTAATATTAAGAACCATGAGGAATTTTGGAATTATATTGCCGACGGTGTTGAACATGACTATGGCTTCAAGGCTGAAGAACCTCTCCGACCTACTATTGCTACAAATGATACTTTGAAGACGGAACAAACTATCAATGATGATTTTGCATTGTCGAACGTTGAAAGAGAAAACGAATCGATTTCGTATCAAACTGGTTTTGAAAAAGATTATAAGATTCAATCAGATATAATGATTGTAAAAATGAGCGAAAACGATTACTATGTGTCGGAAAAAATACATGGAGGTATTCCATATTTTAAATTGCTTGAAAGTCGTTCTCACACTTCGAATCATTTTTATACGCTTGAAGCTGCAAAAGACGAGGCTGACCGATTGAGAAAAATGATTTTGTCGACTAGTCCGAATTGCGAAATAGTTGAGTTGAACATCGAAAATTATTCCAAAACCGCAAAAAGCTTTACGGACATAAAGGAAACATATGTAGATAATGACGGACAAGTTATATTTGGCGTGACAACGAAAGGTAAGTTGCGTATACTGTCTAGCGAAGAAGATAATCAATATGTGTTTATCGACAAAAGAACATATCGTAAAAAACTCTATGAAAAAATCGATAATTATGCTCAAAATCTAGAATGCGATTATAGAAAAATGGGGTTTGAACTAGCATACAAAGTTGCTTTAGGCATGTCGCTATCAAATTTGAGGTTTGAGATATATAAAGCAAAAGAACTAATCAAATCTTTCGAATGGGACAACGAGTTGTTCGCCTACGATAGATTATTTTATGAAGCATATATTGAAGGGATTACAGATTCTATCAAAATACAAAAAGAGTGTTTATTAATGCCAAAAGATTGGGATATATATATTTTGGATTTGAGCGCCGATAATGATATGCCTCATTTCAATCAATATGGCTCGATCTGTGGAATTGGCACTTATAAAATAATTTTGTGTAAGAAAGGCGAGCCCATCACTATATCGCCAAAAGACAACTCTATACTTGTTGTTATAATTGATAACGACACAGATCGGCAGGCTGTGATCGATGAATACAAAATAAACAGCAATTGGTATTTTACATTTGACGTACCAAAGAGCAAAAATGCAAAAAAACGCTTTGGGAATAGAATTGAAGATATAGTCTCTGCCATTTTTCGATTAAATGGCGATAGTGATTACTACGGAATCGCGGAAGAATGGGTGGATGCTCTTGTCCCTTATTTGAAGAATGATGAGTATGGCTACGATAACATTCAAGATGATTTAAGGAAAGAATATATCCGAATAGTCCAACTCCTTTTTAATAATCCGCATGCTGTGGTGTACAAAGATTTTAATACACTAAAAAGTATGTGTACAAGATGTGTTAGAAAAGACAAGAAGGATTGGCAAACAACTTATATGTATTTGGGCTACCCTGATGAGGATACCTTAAACTCTTTTATTCGCGACTCTAAAATGGTAAGGAATTTACTAAGGGAAGGCATATATGATGACGTGCAAACCTTTGTCAGCGAGTACAAAGACATTTTGTTATACGCTTTGAATATGATGACAGATACTGACCAGAAAATTGATGAAACAAAACAGTGTTTAAGTATCGAGGCAAAAGAGAATGAATGTAGTAAATTAGGTGCCGAGCCGGAACAAAATAATTGTTATGCTGAAACATTGAGTAGTACTGCTGAAGGAGCTATTATAGAAGAAAAAAGGAATGGAGCGCTTAACATTTCAATTGAGCAACTAGATTTCTCAATTAGAACTTATAATTGCTTGCATCGCGCAAGAATACTAAATGTTAAACAATTATCGGAAATGACCGAAGATCAGTTGTATAAGGTTCGCAATCTTGGTAAAAAAGGAGTAGATGAGATTAAAGGAAAATTGGGAGAATTGTGTTTAAAATTGCAAGATAGGACAAATTTTGAGTTTGAAAATTTTCCTGTATACGAGCGCATAAAAAACGATGATTTTAAAATAGAAGGAAATATCTTAGTTAAATATCTTGGAACGGCTGAAAATGTTATTATTCCTCAAGGAATTAGGGCGATTTGTGGCGGAGCTTTTCATGAGAATAAAACAGTTAAATCAATTTTTCTTCCAAATGGTGTTGAAGTTGTTGGTAAGGCGGCATTTTATGATTGTTCCTCTCTAACTGACATATCATTACCAAACACATTAAAAAAGATTGAGGATTATGCCTTTTTCTCTTGTGAAAGTCTGACGGCAATTCAATTTCCGTATAAACTTGTTAAGATTGGAGAAAGAGCATTCAATCAATGCAAAGCCCTTACTTCAATAGAAATTCCTGATTCCGTTGAGACTATTGGCTCAATGGCCTTCACTCAGTGTAAGCAATTGGGCAAGGTCTTTATCGGAAACGGTGTTCGCTCTATTGGCGAATACGCTTTTAGTAGTTGTAAAAATCTGAATTATGTTAAACTTCCGGAAAAACTAGAAACGATAGAGCGAGGTGTGTTCCGCGGATGTCATAGATTAACAACGATTATATTTCCTCAAACGATAAGAACAATTGGAGAGAAGGCATTCAATAATGTTGGATTTGTATGCTGTGACATTCCATATGGGGTTGAAGAAATAGGCCCTCAAGCATTTTATGCATCCCAAGAACTAGAAATGATTCGTATACCCAAAACAATAAAAATCATTAATGCTAATGCCTTTGGACACTTAAAAAAATTAAAGACAGTTATCTTTGATGGCTCTGAGAGTGAATGGGTAAAAATCGAGAAAGGGGATGATTTATTTATTAGATCCCTAACAGACAAAGTGCAATTTCAGTAAATCTGGATCTAAAATGAAACCAAGTCCAAAACCAAGTTGTCACTGACCATAAACATTACTCGCACGTAAATATAATAGAATCGTATGCACATCTCTTGAAGATGCTCATTTGTTGTCTAATCAAAAATAGCTCGGCTGAAAAGTCGGGCTATTTGTATGAGACTATTTAATTGTGGTTGCAAATTAGCAAAACGTTGCCATATATTTCGCGTAAGCGCGTTCACGCCTGCGCCAGACCGTCGTGCGATTAATTCCAAGTATAGCCGCTATTTCGCAATGTCCGAGTCCGCTCATATAGCAATTTATAACTTCGGTTTCGGCTTTTGTAAGGTGCATTTGCTCGATTTTGTCGTCTACGACGGCATAATTTTCTTCCATAACTTCGTTTTTGGGTTCGGTCGTAAGTTTAGTCGCAATTTCATCGTTAAGGCTTACGGTTAAATTTGCTGGTTCGACGTGTTCGTGAAACAAATAATTATCTAATATATGATAACATTCCCGTTTTACGGGTACTTTCTTACCAAAGCGGTTAATGATTGTATCACCAAGTCGTTTACCCATATTTTCGCATAAGAACAGCATTGCGTTTTTCGCCACGTCATATCCGTCACTGTATGGTTCGGGCGAATTTTATCACGGCATATATCGTGGATTAAGCCTTGATATATTCCGCGTAAGCCTTTGCTCCCGATTCTTGCGATGCGGAACTTAACGGCGCATAACGCCAACACTTCACCCGTACGAACGATGTTTTCGGCAGTAACTACTGCGTTATCGCTCATATTAACTTCAAACTTGCTGACTTCTTTCATTTCTTGGGTACCTCCGATTTATTTTCGCCTTTTGACAAAAACGAGGTAGCGCCGGGGAAAGATAAATGTTTTTTACTTTGCACTCGGTTACACGGAAGTCAACGAAAAAGGACAAAATTGTTGCGTAAATAAAAAAAGAGCCAAACTCAATAGCGAGTCTGACTCTTGGTATTATTAAAGTTTTCAGCGACAATTTTTACCGTTTACTTCGGCTTTTAACTGTGCTACAACGGCAAAGACGAAAGGCAAAAATATGGAGTAATAGAAGATAGCAATAAAAAAGCCGAGCGATTTTATTCGCCCGGCAATGTGCCGCGTGTGTATTCATCTTTTGATAATTATCCCGAAATATTCGTGAGAAAAGAAATATACGCACCTAAACTTTTTGTCGTTAGGGTGCGTACAGTTCACTTGTGGCGGTGGGAGTGAGAATTGCATAAAAGAATATGTCTATTATGCCATGTTTTTAGATTAAAGAGGTTGCGCACAAATTTTGTGCGCAACCAAAATATATAGCATTTTGCTTAACTACACTCCGAGTTTTACATTGCCTTTCGGCGTGACGGTTTAGCACAGAGAAAAGCCTATGTCAACGGCAAAATTATTGCTTGTTCGATATGGGCTTTTTATTGTAAGTGCAATAATTTGCGCTGGTCGTTGACATAGGCATTATGTGATTTGAAGTGATATGTTTCTCAGTTTTCTCGGTGCTGCGCCGTCTTGTTGCCGAAAGGCAAATAAAACTCGGAGCGTATTGAAAATGAAAAAACATATTGAAAATTATGACGTTTTCAAAGAAACAATCTCTAAAAACAACGTTCTCGCAATGGCAGAACAACTAGCTATGTATGAAACACGCTTTCTCATCGGCTATATGGGTAGCAGAATGCAAAAGATATATGCAGACCTATGCGCTGATATAAAGCGTAAGAACGATATTAACCACACTTTCAGCGACAGTTATGATTTAGTTCAAGAATGTGCGCTATTCCTTTGTAATCATTATGGGAAGCGTTTAAACGACGTTTTGACACACGATAAAAAAGGCAAGGCAATAACAGTAAAGATCGCGTGCATACGAGCGATGTCTAAACTTATAACCCGAAAAACAAGCGATTATTACCGCTCCGTGAGCCTTGATGCCTTAACACCTGTAAGCGAGCCGTCTTGTGAGATTGAAAAAGATGTTGTCAAAGACTATACCATCTATGATTCAATCGTTGAGAGCCTAAATTTGACGGATAATATGCGAATTGCGCTCGAATGTAGACAAAACGGGTTGAGCTATCCAGAAATCGCCGCCATACTCGAACGAGCGCAATCTACCGTGTTTGAATATTTTATCAAAATGCGACAAAGATATAACGCAATTTATGGATAAAACAAAGAGCCAAATGTCAAATATAAATCGCACGATGATTTGGCGCAGAAGAATGAGCCTGCAATGGAAATATGTACTTGCGACAAATATCCTTTAATATAAAAATTTAGACGGATAATCTACTAAAAATTATCCGTCTATTATATGTCTGCACAATATTCAATTTTTATCTTTTTGCCATGTTAATAGGCTTTCATTAGTCATATCGCCATTTTTTCTAAGCCATTCTTTAATAATTGACTCTTGCTCCTCTTGGATTTTGTCTGCATTTATAAATCTTTAAGAATATTTAAGAATTTATCAAAAGACGTAGCGTCGGGATTGCTTGCAATATCATTTTCACTAACCATATAATAACGGAATTTACTACCTGCTTGCGCTTGCCACATCTTACCAAGTTCTGCTTTTTCACGGCTATCGTCGTTAGACGTTAAGTGTTCACCTTTGGTTTCAATCATTACGATATAACCACTATTCGTCGTAACAATAAAGTCAGGATAGTGGTTGATAAAACCGTTTATACAAAACTCGTGACGTTCAATATTTCTATGCCACCACTTAATATTAGGCATAGAAGAAACTTTTTCAATAACCTTGCGTTCAAAAGCGTTCATCGTTTGTTCTTCAGTATATAAAGACTTAGAAAGCAACGAGAACGTTTCGCCTGGATTGATTTCACTCTTTAACTTAAACGACGGAATACAAACGATTTTACCCGTTTCAATTAAATGCTTAAATCTATCACGACGATATTCATCAAGAAGCTTATTGATTTTGTCTTTTATTCTTATAGCAAAACCGTGAACGTTCTTTTCAAGCATTGCAAGGTCATCGCTGTTCATATTTTCCACAACACGGTCAATATAAGCAGTCAATTCACTTCCTGCAACAAAATCAATTTTTTCAAGGATTTGCTTCATTTGATGTTTACAGTTTCTTACACGGCTTTCAGGCGGTAAAGATTGGAACATTTCTTTAAAATATTCACTTTCATCATCCGACCATAACGTATATTTCGGTTTCTCTTTACCATTTGCATCTACTTTAACAACATTTTCAGTAGCAGAACGGAAATCTATTTCGACACTTTTATCTTTCAAGGTAAACCCGTCGGATAAAAATTCTTTACTTACAAGTTCTTTATAATCGCCATCCAAGAAAGCGAATAAACTGTTCTCGGACTTATAATAGAACTGTGGAATTTCTAACGCCAACGCTTCGTCTTTATATTCATCGTAAATTCTGTATGTAGTCACTTTACTTCTTACCTCCAACGGTAAATCACTTAACGGCTCGAATTGAAGAGTTTTTAATTCTTCATCATAAGTATCACTCTTAACTTCTGCGCTTGCCAACATATCGTCAATAGCGGTAGAAGGTGTTTCTGTTTTTTGTCTTTCTTCGATAATCGCTTTGAGAGCCGAACTATCAAACTGCAAAAATTCTTCTTCATCAGTAGTAGGCGGTGTAAGCGTAATTTTTTGTTGTACAGGCTTCGGCACAGGTTCAACAACCGGTTTTCCCTCCGCTACACGATAATCTTTACTACTAAAGCCCGCATCGTTAAGCCCTTGAATTACTTTCGTAATCGTAGCGTGGAAATCGTTTGAACTTGTAAGCACGTAGGAAAGATTTAAGAATTTGCTCGTATTTTGTTTTGTGTAAGGCAAACGCAAAACACGACCTAAAATTTGTTCTACGTCAACGGTAGAAGTTTTGTTTGCAAGCGTTGCTAAAATATATGCAAAGGGGCAGTCCCAACCTTCTTTAAGAGCGTTAACCGTAATGATATACTTGATCTTGCAATCGGGCGATTGCAAATCTACGTTTTTGAGTTCGTTTATGTCCGCCGTCTTGATTGCGATCTCTTCTTCGGGTATACCATTATCCACAAGACGTTGTTTAAGTTTTTCAAACGTTTCCTTATTTTCTGCTTGCTTTGGTTGTGCTTGGAATAAGACGATAGGACGAATATATCTCCCGTCGGTTTTCGTTTGTGCCAATTCGTCCAACTTGTTTCGCAAATCCAACGCGTCGGCGATCACTTCTTCTTGCGACGGGCGGTTGTAGACAATAACTGGCAATTTTACCATATTTTCCGCTTTAAGTTGCGCTGCATCCACGTAAGAAATGATATTGCTATTCTCTCTTGGTGTAGCCGTCAAGTCAAGGATGAAACTCGGATTGAGATTTTTAAGCATCTCAATACTAAGATCACCCGTCGTGTGATGGCTCTCGTCAACGACCACAACAGGAGAAAGTTGATTTAATACTTGAATAAGTGCAGTATCATCAACACCCTCAATAAGTGTTTCAGGCGTTGAAATAAATTTCGAGAACTGTTGCAAATTTCCATTTTCTCTATAAACCCTTTTACCGTCTTTCGCGTTACTACGGAGACTATCAAAAGTCATTACAATAATAGATAATTGTTCATTTACTGTAGTAGGATTAAATTGTTGCCCATCTAAAGCTTGTTGTTTAGTATATACTTGAACTCGACCATTAAAATCCGATTCAATCTTTTGCCTATACGAATGCGCGGGATTAGAGAGATTTTTCAAGGTTTGTGTTAATATTGGTTCGGAAGGAACAAGCCATACAACCACTTTTGCCTTTTTGCTTGGCAAGTTGCCGAAAATAGTTCTTAACGAATTACATGCTAAAAAGGTTTTACCACCACCCGTAGGAACTTTGAAACAAACGTGGGGTGTGTTTTCAATAGTGTTTTTATAGGTGGGAATAGCATCAAAACCTACTCTAACACCTTTTTCTAACCAATAATCATTGTAGGCTTTAACAACGCTATTCGTAGAGTTTAATAACTCGCAATAGCGATTCAAATCACTTATAACTTGTTTTTGAAAGTTTTTTAATTCCATAATTTTACCTCTTAAAGCCTTGTAATATCACGTGGTATTTTCTTAAATACGATATTAAACTTTTCCATTACTTCTTGAGCGAGTACACATTTATCTGCGTAAATAATGTACCCGGTTGCTTTTGTGTTTATCATTGATAAAAATTCGTGATTAAGCGTAGTGATTTCGTCCTTTTTATAATAGAAATAATAAGCCGTATCGTTGTTTTTGCCCATATAATAACGGTTGTCCGTATCGTTGCTTTCTATCGGCTTTTTTGTTTCCATATAGTAAACGTATTTACGGATTTCTTCTTCGCCGACTTCTTCGTTTAAGTTTTTATCGTCCTTAAATAAAGGTTGTCCAAGTTCATAGTAAGTGAAATCGCCGGGAATACCCGCAACTGCTTTATCGTCTTTACCATATCCATTTATAACGCGCTTTACTCTTTCAGCAGTAATGGTATCCGCATAATCCATCATTTCCACAAGAATAAACTTGCGTTTACCACCATCTTTTTTATTTAAATTAAGAACAGCGTGTGCTGTAGTCCCAGACCCGCCAAAAGAATCGAGAAAAATCGCATCATCTTTTTTAATGAGGGATAATAATAACTGAATAAACTCCACATTTTTGGCGTTATTAAAGGCACCTTTATATCCAAAAATATTCTCAAGCATTACGGTGGCAGTTTCCGTCATCATATCCCCAAACCGCTTGTTGGGGAGAAAGGAGGTTATTTGCTGCTGACCATCGCGCTCTTTTTCATAAATCGTTCCATCATTTTTAAAGAACAAAAGATGTTCATCATGCTTTTCAAAAAGAGTCTTTTTTGCGTACAAAGGAATCGAGGGTCTTCCCGTTTGGCTATTTGTACAAATATATCTAGTATATCCATTCGATAGAAGCTTTTCACCTGTTATTGATAAGAACCATTCATCTTTATCCTTATCGTATTCATCTAGACATTGCAAATCATCCGTCTGCTCTTTATAATAAATAGTAAAACATCTATCTTCTTTGGAAACTATACATAATGCATTACTTTTATTGCATCCAGAAACTTGGCGCTTGCTTTGTTTGAACGCTCCCCATTTATCGCGTAATACCGCTCTTGTATCGGTATTTTTTTCGCTAACCACATCCCTAAACACTCTTTTTTCTTCGTGCTGAGTAATTACATTTCGATTTTTACAATAAAGCAAGCAATACTCATATCCTTCGGATACAAAAGCATTATTTTTTCTGCCTTTGGGATTATTCTCCACTGCAAATACTGTAATAAAATTGTTTTTTCCGAAAATTTCGTCGAAAATATACTTTAAATTAATAAACTCATTATTATCTATGGAAATAAAAATTACGCCTGTTTCAGATAACAATTTATATAATAGCTTCACCCTAGGATACATCATACAAAGCCACTTGTCGTGTCTTGATAGGTCTTCACCTTCAGCACCGACTACTTCTCCGAGCCACTTTTTAATTCTTGGGTCATCCACATTGTCGCTATATACCCATTTACCTTCAGATGTCCCTGTATTATACGGTGGGTCGATATAAATGCAATCTATAAGTCCTTCATATTGGGGAAGAAGGGATTTGAGCGCAAGCAAATTGTCCCCGTGAATAATCATATTCTCGGAGTTTTCCGCATTAAACGTATATTTTTTATCAAGAATCCTAAACGGCACTTCTTGATGATGATTTATGACTTTATCTTTTCCAATCCATTCTAAAGTGGGCATTATTTATCTCCTTAATTTTTCGCAAGTGTAACGACGTTATCACAAACGCAAATGGTCATCCGGTTTGTGCTTGCCATTTTTTTGTATCTGCAGTCGTCATATCTCATTAATTTCTTCTTCAAGTTGCGCCATTGCGTGCATTATTTCATCAAAACTCGGCTTTCCACCAAACAACATATTTTGCATATGGTCGTAATCGGAGCGAAGTTTTGCCAAATTATAATTGGGTGGCAACAATTTCATTGTACCACGTTTTGCGAGATCGTATCTTGCCCACGGACAACGATAAAACTTGTCCTTAAATCTCACAACACGCTCCAACAAATCGTTATCCGCAAGCGCATTATCTTTTACGGGTGACTTCATCATTTTGTATAAGTCGTAGTAGTGGCGCGAATACCTTGAAGGGAACGGGCGATCTTCCGGGCGGAATGCTTCTCTGTGCAAAATGGTAACCTTTTCCCAAAACGTGCGTTCGGGCAAGACCGTCAGCACGTCAGTTGACGGTTGCGTAAACAATCTTGCATATATTTGTGCCGAATAAGGGGCAACGGTCGCTTCTTTTACTGGAGTCCAAGCGGCAAGCGCACCGATTTCAAGTCGTATTTCTTGCAAAATCGACGAATCGGCAAAACTGTTTGGATACGCGATTTTCACCGTTTGCGGATCGTTATCGTCAATAAAGCAGTGGACATTTTGACCAAGCTCGGCAGTTAAATCAGCAAGCGTTGCCGGCAAAAATGCATCTCTCAAAAAGACTTCGGCACGAGTGTTGGCTTCTTTGTTAAAAGCATCTTGCTTTGTGTTGCTTCTTTCTTCCCACGGCTCGTCTATTCCGTATCCAAGAACACGCCAATCGAGAATTAAATCGATGTCTTCTGAAAATCTCTCTATTAGTCCGTAGGCTTTCGACAAACTTGTGCCGCCTTTGAATGCAATATTGTCTTTCCAAGCCGAACGGTGAAAAAGATAATCTAGCATATAGCAAACCCAAAAATCTTTTTCTACTATGGCATCAGTCATACCCATTTTGGCGGCGGTATTATGAAAAAGTGCTTTTCTGTCGTTTTCGTTGATTGTTGCAATATTGCGCATTTTAACCTCTGCAAATTTGTCTTATATATTCGTAAATCCAAGACGTCGCGGTTTTTGCCTCGTGTAGCATTATCGTCTTTTCTTCAGCAGTCAGCAATTTACGCAAATTGTTAATTACGCTTTCGTCTATCTTGTCTTTGCCGAGTGCCTTTAACGCCTGAATTGTAATAGCGGTTTTATATGAAAGCTTTGACACCTCTTTATTTGTCGTCCGCTTGAACTGAATTACGGTATTATCGAAAGCGTACTCTTTGTATGTTCCGTCACTAACGTAAACCCATGTTGCAGGAACTTGCGTGGATAAACCGAGCAAATTTAGAGCCGTATCTCCGCACGGAACGATTGTCCAACCGAAATTCCGAGCAAGTGCATGTGCTACGTTATCCGGTATAGGTGCAATATATTCTTTTAAGAATTCGTTGTATTCGGGTTTATCGTAAACTCCGCGCAATACTCTTCTAATTATTCCCTCAGACTCGATGCGAGTTAATATTACACTCGCTGTTTTTTTGTCAGTTATATCCGCGAAGTCTGTTGCAACAAAAACAGAGCCAGATTCCGAAGTTAATATTCTTTTTTTTATATCCTTATTATAATCAGGTCTCATCGATGCACCTCGTTGATAATACTATACATTTTTTTCAACGAAAAAGCAAGATATTATGTCATAAATCTAAGAACTTTTTAATAAAATGTGTGGTAGTATGTCATCGTACAATACTCCAAATGGCACTTAGGCGTATGCTTGTCTTGAACAAGTCGGCTCGCTGCGCTCGCCGAGACAAGCATACGCCTTGTATAAAAACAAACCGCCTAAAAAGGCAAAATCGCAGCCGTGCGGAACGGGCCGTTCGCGCTAAACCGCTTGGCGAATCGGGCCCGTTTTTCTCGCATATCGGCAATGCGATTTTTTTGTCCTCTTTTCATAGGCGGATTTTTTTCTTTTTTTATATCAACCGGCGGAATTTGCTTTTGTCTTTTCGGCGTCGCAATCACCGCTCGAGTATACCTTAATATGCGTTTTCCCATTCAAATTTCCACTCAACATTCATTTTTTTAACCATAATTTCCCCTAAAGTTGGATTTTATGTACTCACGCTCAAAAACGATTCTG
>ULUT01053992.1_pt1 | contig 65408 bp, 59 predicted proteins | sample 1958691 | NCBI WGS metagenome assembly ULUT01 (sample SAMEA4835766, study PRJEB28245) | human gut metagenome | biome: gut microbiome; material: fecal sample | place: Denmark | collected 2008 | reverse complement strand
CTGCCGCTAAAGCCGGTGCCAGTGTTACCCACGTAGATGCTTCCAAGGGAATGGTAGCCTGGGCAAAAGAAAATGCAGCAGCCTCCGGTCTTGCCGATGCCCCCATCCGCTATCTGGTGGATGACTGTGTGAAGTTTGTGGAACGGGAGCTCCGAAGAGGCAATACCTACGATGGTATCATCATGGATCCTCCTTCTTATGGAAGAGGTCCAAAGGGAGAGATCTGGAAAATTGAAGACAGCATTTATCCCTTTATCGAGCTGACAGAAAAGCTCCTTTCTGACAAACCGCTGTTCTTCCTTGTCAACTCTTACACAACAGGTCTGCAGCCCGCTGTTCTGACTTATATGCTGAATACGGCTGTTGCCAGAAGGAGAGGCGGCCATGTGGTGTCCTCTGAGATCGGTCTTCCGGTTTCTGCAAACGGACTGGTGCTGCCCTGTGGTGCATCAGGAAGATGGTCCTCCCTGTAGGATATGTACCAGAAAACTGCCTGTTTTCTGACAAATTATGATAACCTGCTCTCACGGATCCGGTTCAGCAGCTGATCCACCAGCTGCTGATAGCCGGGGAAGCGCTCTGCCAGCACATTTCTCCTTGTATAGACATATGGAACCCTGTCCGGGAAATACAGATACATCCGGACACCGTAAAATACCAGCATGACAGTGATCAGCAATCCAAGCGCCAGTGAAAAATGCTTTACTGTGGTCAGACGGATATATCGGTAATATCCGCAGTACAGGGCAAAGACAATGACAGGCAGAGCCATGGGATTCATATACATGGCTCTTTCAAGCTGTCCGCTTCCAAGATATAGAAAGGCTCTTGTCAGTCCACAGCCCGCACAGGGAAATCCTGTGGTCACCAGCATAGGACAGAATGCCCCATAAAAATAATGTACGATTTCATAATAAACGAAAAAGACAATTCCCGTAAGAAATGCCCATTTCGCATCCTCTCTGATTCTTCTGCCCGTCTTCTTCCAGTTCATTTTCCTGTCATTCCCTATCACTGTGTCTACCTTCTATTCCCGTTGATCATATTCCAGCTGATCATATTCCAGATCCTTTTCCCTGTTTTCATTGTACATGAATTTATTTTTGAAATCTATATGGAAAATGCTTCACAATAGTGTATAATGAAAAGGACGGTTTCCTGCCGTACACAGAAGAAACGAGGAACAAAATTATGTCAAAAATCATACTGACCGGTGACAGACCTACCGGAAGACTTCATGTGGGTCACTATGTCGGTTCCCTCCGCAGAAGAGTGGAGCTTCAGAATTCCGGTGAATTCGATAAAATCTTTATTATGATCGCAGATGCACAGGCACTGACAGACAACGCAGAAAATCCGGAGAAAGTCCGCCAGAATATCATTGAGGTGGCTCTTGACTACCTTTCCTGTGGTCTTGATCCTGAGAAATCCACGCTTCTGATCCAGTCACAGATCCCAGAACTGACTGAACTTACTTTTTACTATATGAATCTGGTTACTGTTTCCAGACTGCAGCGTAACCCTACCGTTAAATCTGAAATCCAGATGCGAAACTTTGAAGCCAGCATACCGGTTGGATTCTTTACCTACCCGATCAGCCAGGCTGCTGATATCACAGCCTTCAAGGCAACTACCGTTCCGGTCGGTGAAGATCAGCTTCCCATGCTGGAGCAGACCAAGGAGATTGTAAGAAAGTTCAATTCCGTTTACGGTGACACTCTGGTAGAGCCTGATATCCTGCTTCCTGACAACAAGGCATGCCTTCGTCTGCCAGGTACCGATGGAAAGGCCAAGATGAGCAAATCCCTGAATAACTGCATTTACCTTTCCGATCCTGAAGAAGAGGTTCGTAAGAAGGTTATGAGCATGTTTACAGACCCTAACCACTTACAGGTATCTGATCCCGGCCAGGTAGAGGGCAATCCTGTCTTCATATATCTGGACGCCTTCTGTAAGGATGATATGTTTGCTGAATATCTGCCCGAGTACAGCTGCCTCCAGGAATTAAAGGATCACTATACAAGAGGCGGTCTTGGTGATGTGAAGGTTAAGAAATTCCTGAACAACGTCCTTCAGGAGCAGCTCTCCCCTATCCGAACAAGCCGTAAGGAATGGGAACAGCGTATCCCTGATATTTACGAGATTCTGCACAAGGGAAGCATGGAAGCTGAAGAAGTTGCCGCCAGGACTCTTGATGATGTCAAAAAGTCCATGAAGATCAATTACTTTGATGACCATGCCCTGATTGCAGAGCAGGCCGACAGATATAAGGCTGAATAACCATTTCGCGCTAAAAAGGCATAATGGATCAGAAGCTCTGATTTCCATTATGCCTTTTTTTATTTAAGCAGCCGTATCACAAACAGTGTGCTGATGCCATTGCCATGCTGCTCCCCTTTTTCAAGGAAAAGAGCTCCTCCGTGAAGCTCTATGATCTTATGTGCCACGGCTAGTCCAAGCCCTGAGCCCTGTCTTGTATTCCGTGATTCATCCCCGACAATAAAGGGATCAAAAAGTGTATCCTGCAGTTCCAGCGGAATGCCAACGCCACTGTCTCCGATCTCTATACGGACCGCCTTATCTGACTGCTGCAGTGTTACATAAATAACAGTTCCAGGCGGATTGTGACGCAGGGAATTGGAAATGATATTATCAAATACCCGCTTCATCTGTACTCGGTCAAAGCTGTAGGATACCGTTTCTTCAGGGATCTCCACCTCAAGGTTAAATCCGCCCAGATCGATCTCATCATATTTCTCCGCCAGATATTCCCGCAGATACTCAGCCAGATCCTGTGTTTCCCTTACCAGACAAAATTCCGGATGCTCCAGCTTACTGTAATCGTGAAAGGTATTGATCATATCTGTCAGGCTCTCAGCCTTTTTAACAATTGTATTCAGATACTGCTTCTGCATCTCCTCATCCGTCAGGCCGTCTGCCACTGCTTTGGCATATTCCTGGATCACCGTGATCGGTGTTTTCAGATCATGGGAAATATCTGCCAGCATGCGCTGCTTTTCCATGATCAGATGCTCTTTGGCACTTTCACTTTCCTTAAGCTCCACCGCCATCCGGTTAAAGCTGCTGAAAATATCCTCAAATTCCCTGGGACCCTGATAAGAAAGGACGGTATCCCTTTTGCCATCAGCAAAATCCTGGATCCCGTTTTTCAGGATAAAAAGAGGCTCCCTTACACGCCTGTGCATCCATAGTGCGAAGAACAGCGTAGCTCCTATCAGGATCAACACATAAACAGGAATAAAGATCTGTTTGAATACCATCAGTCTTTTAACCCTCTGCCTGTCCATTCTTTTCACATGCATGAGAAGGATCCTGTCTTCCCCATTTCCTGTTCTGTAGGAATATTTATAGGTACTGTATCCGTTATCTGTTGCAGCTGTGAAAAGACGCAGCTCCCGCTCTGTGATCTGCTTATACGGAAATGAGACACTGCTTTCCAGAAGCCTCAATTCTCGATCAAACAGATAATAGGCAATGTTCTCCTGATATCCGGTAGTCTCTTCTCTTTTACTTTCTATCACCAGGATCTGCCTGCTGCCATCCTCCATTTCATAATTCTTTGTTTCATAGCTGACATGTGTATTGCACTCCGGGATCAGACTGATCTCCTTCAGTGTATAGCTGCTCCCAAAAGCATCATAGTCTGTGTATAACCTTTCTCCCGCTGCTGTATATATATCAAAATAGCCTTCCGTTCCAAGCAAAGCTTTCATGGAAAGGGATCCATAGTCTTCATCCGCCAGCTTTTCCTGTTCTCCGACGGGGTGATCGATTCTGGGCAGCCGTGCGATCTTCTGATCCATAAGCTCTTCCAGCAGCCCGAGGATCTGAACTGCCAGAAGCAGGACGGCAGCAAAAATCACATAGTTTTTGATCAGCAGGGTATACAGACTTTTTTCTTTCTTCTTATAGCTTTTCAATTTTGTAACCGATACCTCTTATGTTTTTGATATATCTTGGTTCCCTCGGATTATCCTCGATCTTGTCCCTCAGATTGGAAATATGCACCATCAGCGTATTGTCATCATTGACATAGCACTCTCCGTTAACTGCCTGATAGATCTGCATCTTGGTAAACACCTTACCGGGAGACTTCATAAACAGAGAAAGCATCTTATATTCTGTAGGCGTGATGGTGATCACCTGATCACCCTTTTTCAGAGTAACGGAATCCTCATCCAGTACAAGATCACCTACACGGATCTGTCTGCTCTCTTTCGCCTCAGCCTCTGCCTGGCTGCCAAGGCTGTAATATCTTCTGATATTCGATCGTATCCTGGCGATCAGCTCCAGGGGATTGAAGGGCTTTGTCAGATAATCATCTGCACCGAGATCAAGACCGAGGATCTTGTCACTGTCCAGATTTTTCGCAGACAAAATGATAATGGGAATATTACTGTCCTCCCGGATCCGCCGGATCAGATCATAGCCGTTTAACTTCGGCATCATGATATCAACAACTGCCAGATCTGCCCTGCTTTCCTTCAGTTTTTCATAAGCTGTCATCCCATCTGCCGAAGGAATCACCTCATAGCCTTCATTTTCCAGATAAAGCTTGATAAAATCTGCAATATCTGTATCATCCTCTGCTACCAGTATTTTATATTTCATCGGTATTCCCGTCCTTTATTTTTTCATCTTTGTACGGATATCGGCAAGTCTGTCCAGTGCCTTCTTAAGGGTCTCATCCTGCTTTGCAAAGTGGAAACGGATCAGATGGTTTACATCCTCCCTGAAAAAGCTGGAGCCCGGCACAGCGCCAACGCCAACCTTCTCTGCCAGTTCCTCGCAGAATACCAGGTCACTGTCATATCCAAATTCACTGATATCCATCAGTACATAGTAAGCGCCCTGGGGCTCTGTGAAGGTAAGTCCGATATCCTTAAGTCCTCCCACAAACAGCTCCTTCATATGCGTATAATGCGCCTGTAGCTGCTGATAATAATCATCCCCGAAGTTCAGGCCGACCACAGCTGCCTCCATCAGCGGAGCTGCCGCACCTACTGTCAGGAAATCATGCACCTTTTTCACACGGTCTGCGATTTCCGGCGGAGCAATCACATAGCCAAGACGCCAGCCGGTAATGGAATAGGTCTTTGACAGGGAATTGCACATGATCGTGCGTTCTCTCATGCCCGGCAGAGCTGCCATATAAGTATGTACGTGAGGCTTATATAAAATGTGCTCATAAACTTCATCAGTGATCACATAAAGATCGTATTTCTTCGCCAGATCAGCGATCACCAGGAGCTCATCCCTTGTAAATACTTTACCACAGGGATTGGAAGGATTACAGAGAATCAGTGCTTTCACGCCATCCTGCTTCATGGCTGCTTCCAGTTCATCCGCATCAAAGCAGAACGTGGGCGGTTTTAACGGTACATAAACCGGCTCCGCACCACTTAAAATGGTGTCAGCGCCATAATTTTCATAAAAAGGAGAAAAGATCACTACTTTGTCTCCCGGATTGCATACACTCATCATGGACGCCATCATGGCTTCCGTACTGCCACAGGTCACTATGACCTCTTTATCCGGATCAAACTTCATGCCGGAAAAATGCTCCTGCTTTCTGACAAGAGCCTCTCTGAAATTCTGTGCCCCCCAGGTCAGTGCATACTGATGAGGACCGCTTTTTGCCACCTCTGAAAGACGGTCTGTAATCTCTCTTGGGGGATCAAAATCAGGAAATCCCTGTGAAAGATTCACGGCACCATACTGATTGGAAACCCGGGTCATACGTCTGATAACGGAATCTGTAAAATCTGCTGTTCTGCTGCTCAATGCTTTCATATTCGTTCCTCCTCATCCAGTTACCTGTCTTTCCTATCATAGCATATCCCCTGCTTGAAAGATACCTCTTCCTGCAATTTCTGCAGGCGGGCATTGAAGAGCTGTGCCATACGGTATTCATTCAGCCACATGACAGCATAAACAAGGACAAAGATCAGTGCAATGGCAAGGATCAGTGAAAGAGTCACTTTCCAGGTAAACATCTCGAAATCCCCATAGAAATAATTGGCACCAAATACCAGAAGCTCTATCAGGACAAGCTGCAGAAACAGACGAAAGAGCATCTCTTTTTCTGTCAGCTCCCTTTCCGAATCTGTCACAAAGCCACTCAGTGCAGAAAGTGTGCCGAATATCGGCGGTGAAAAAAATGCCTTATATCCAAATGTTATCTCTGGGAAGAACAGCATGCCAAAAACACCTTCCAGGATGGTAACACAGGCAGTTACAATAAAAAATACAAGCAGATAATGAATCAGTGTTTTTCTTTTCATGGCCTTCCTCCCTTATGCTCCCATAACGATCTTTTTCAGCACCGGCGCATACTGCCTGGATATGATCAGCTTCTCTCCGTTCTTCATCAGTGCGCTGAATCTGCCGTTTAATGCCGGCGAAATGCTTTGAAGCTGCATCAGATTCAGTACCACCGATTTGGAGCATCTGACAAAATAGTTATCTTTATAAGTTTCTTCTATTTCATAAAGTCTTCCCCGGATCTCATATACCTGCTCCTTCGTGTAGGCAAAGATTCTCTCATCCACCGCTTCAAAATACAGAACTTCCGTCAGCAGGAAACGCTCACTCTGCTTCTCAGACGGGTCATCCTTTCCCCTTACTATGCCATAAAGCACTTCTCCCCTAGATCTTGCGTAGGCGCAGATATCCTCAACCTGTGGTGTCACCTTCACACACTCTATGATCACCTGTTCCTCTTCTTTTCTCTCTATCTTCCTGATCTTTACTTTCATCTCAGTTTCTTTCCTGTTCCCCTCAATAGCTGTCTTTTATGACAAGCGGCTGATCTTTTAAATAACAGTCAAAATAATTTAACACCAGCTCATTCAGATTTTCAAGGCATTCCCACTCATCCACCGTGCCCGTGCCAAGGAGGCCTGCAAGAATAGGAGAGGCAAGTGAAAGATCACAGAAATTCATATGCCCCGCATCCTCGAAAATCACCTCTCTGAAATCTGCTGCCTGTCGGCCTACATAAAAATTCACGTATTCCTCTCCTTCTGCTGCCAGCCCTTTTGCTTCCTCATACACCGCCCTGGAATTGATATCCAGCAAAGGAACCGGATAAGGTTCTTCATAAAAAGTATGTTTCCCTTTCTCATACCCGGTATATTCTGCCAGCATGGTTCCTTCGATATCAATGACGGCACTGATATCGCTCCGCTCCCTTCCTGCTGCCACTGCTGTCGCTCCGCCAAGGGAATGTCCAAATACACCGATCTTCCCGGTGTCGATCCGGTCGTATGGTGCTTTCCCTGACTGACTTACCTTTGCAAGAAGGGTATCCAGCACGAAATTCATATCTCCCCTCCGGACCGTCATCCATTCCATCTGGCGTTCATAAAGCTGCCTTTCTTTTTCTTCCTCTGAAGTTTTCCTGTCAGACTCTGCTGTCTTACCAGGGTTTCCCGTTTCTGCGTTCCCTCCTGTCATGATCTGCTCCATAAATGTTGCATCAATAGGTGTTATCTTTCCATTTACATTCCTGACATAAGCTGCCTGATAGGGATGAGCAATGGCTACCGCCACATACCCGTGACTGGCCAGATTTTCACAGGTGGAAGCGTTGCTTTCCAGTACGCCCCCTGCTCCATGGGAAAACACCACAAGGGGATAACTGCCCTCCTCCTTCGGATACCAGATCTTTATGGTCACCGACCGGTTTTCTCCGGTATCCGTATATGTTTCCAGCCGATCTTTATCCACCCATGTTTCTTCTGCTGTTTCTACGATATGCTCCCCTGTTACCGGCAACGGCTCAAAATCCGGAAACAGGATCCCCTTTATGATCTGCGAAATGCAAAATGTCAGAATCAGTAATCGGTCCACCTTTTTCTCTCCTTTTCCTGCGTTTAATATCTTCCTGTTCTGTGAGCATACCACAGGAAAAGAAAAAGGAAACCCTGATCCGCCTGTGTTGCATTTTCCTCCGGTCAGTTGCATTCTGCTTGCTTTTCTTCCTCTGCAAACCTATAATAATCGGAGAAATTTGTGAAAGGATCGTTATGAAAAAACTGGGAATTTTATTTGGAAGCTTTTTTAAGATCGGGTTCTTTACCTTTGGCGGTGGTTTTGCAGGCGCACTGACTGCTACCATTGCTGTCTGCATTCCTTCCTTTCTGATTATCTACCTGATTTCCCTGTTTTTTGATCAGTTTCTGTCCCTGACGCTGGTGGCAAAGGCTTTCCTGTCCGGCGTCAGACCCTGTGTTGTGGCTCTGATCCTGTCTACCGGCATCACCATGCTTTTGGAAAGCCTTCTGCAGATCACACAGATCGGAGATGCCATTTCCCTCAATCTGCCCGGTATCCTGATCTTCGTTCTACTGCTTGCTGCCGACTTTCTGTTTGCGAAATGCAGGAAAAAGCAACTTCCCCCATTCTGCTGATCTTACTGTCTGCTATCCTGGGGCTGGTTTTCTGCTGATTTTGGTTTTCCTCAGGTTTCTTCTGCCACATTTCTTCCTCTGTATTCTCTTGGCGTACACCCTACCATCATGCGGAACTGTCTGTTGAAATTGGAAAGGTTCCGGAATCCGCAGTCGAAAGCTGCCCCGGAGATGCTGCTTCCGGCAAGGATCGCTTCGCAGGCCTTTTGGATCCGCAGTCTGTTCAGGTACTCTGCCGCTCCCATTCCGGCCATCTCCCTGAATTTCTGCATAAAGTAGCTCTGGCTTAAATTCACCTGTCCAGCCAAATCTGCAATGGTAACATTCTCAGCATAGTGGATCGACATATAATCAATAGCTGTCTTGATCTCCCCATTCTGCACAGGCTCCCTGTTTCCGGACACAAGACCCCCTTCATAAAAGAACCATAACAGCCGCAGAAGCTCTCCTTTCATCAGAAGATCTGCCTCCGCACTGTTCTCTCTTGCACAGCGGATCACTGTATCTGCACATTCTCTGATTTCCTTGTAACACACATTTTTCTCCTCAGCGATCTGCAGGCAGGCTCTGCCAAGGCAAAGGGGATACACCATCTTCCGATAACTCCGATCCTCCCCGTTTCCGAACATATCACTACTAAACACTACGGTGTCATAGAACAGTCTGTCATCAGTGGTAATGGCATGCAACAATTCTGGCTGGATCAGCACGATATCACCAGCCTTTGCCTCTGTTTTCTTTTCCCCAAGACGTACCACACCATTTCCTTCTGTGATCACATTCAGCTCCCATTCCCTGTGCCAGTGCAGGGGCACAAAAGGAAAGTAATCCGGGATCCGGCTGGAGTAATAACTGTAGGGAATTAATATTGAACTGTGCTTTCTCTTTTCTTTTTCCATATCTGCTTTCTGTTGTCCTGTCTTTTCTTGCTCTGCAATGTGATGGAATCTTCTTTTGGATATCCGCAGTAGAATCATACCAGTTTTTCGTAGAATTTCAGTTGAATGATTCCTTTTCTAATAGTATTGTATCGTTATAAGGAAGAAGAAACAACTTCTTTTTCCAGTTCGCTCGAAACACATTTTCCACAAAAACGGAAACATTATTTTTAAGGAGGAATCTCTCATGAGCACAACTGTAAAACAGCCCGCATGGCTTGACAATGCTGTTTTTTATGAAATCTATCCCCAGTCTTTCTGCGATACCAATGCCGATGGTATCGGTGATATCAACGGTATCATCAGTAAGCTGGATTATATCAAAGAACTTGGATGTACTGCCATCTGGCTGAATCCCTGCTTCCAGTCCCCTTTTGGCGATGCTGGTTATGATGTAGAGGATTATTATACCGTAGCACCCCGTTATGGTACCAATGAAGATCTGGCAAATCTGTTCGCCGAGGCTCATAAGCGTGATATGCATGTAATCCTGGATCTGGTTCCCGGCCATACCGCTGTTACCTGCAAATGGTTTCAGGAATCCATGAAGGCAGAAAAGAATGCCTATACAGACCGCTATGTATGGACAGACAGCGTCTGGGAATCCCCTGACAATATGGGCTGTATCCGTGGCATCTCTCCCCGTGACGGTTCCTGTATCGTCAACTTCTTCTCCCATCAGCCTGCCCTGAACTACGGCTTCTACAAGCCGGATCCGGATAAAAAATGGCAGCAGTCCATGAATGATGAGGGTCCTCTTTCCACCCGGGAAGAGCTGAAAAATATCATGCGCTTCTGGCTTTCCATGGGCTGTGACGGCTTCCGTGTGGATATGGCCGGCTCCCTTGTCAAAAATGATGAAGACGGCAAGGGTACGATTGCACTCTGGCAGGATATCCGTACCTTTTTAAATGAAGAATTTCCTATGGCTGCCATGGTCAGCGAATGGGGTGAACCTGACAAGAGCCTGATCGGCGGCGTTCACATGGACTTTCTGCTTCACTTTGGTCCTTCCCATTACAATGATCTTTTCCGCTGTGAGGAGCCTTATTTTTCAAGAAGGGGACTTGGCAGTGCCAGAGAGTTTATTAAAACCTATCAGGGTAACTATGAAAAGACAAATGGAAAAGGACTGATCTGTATTCCTTCCGGTAATCATGATATGGATAGAATGGCAAGACGGCTGGAGCCGGAAGAAATGAAGGTTGCCTTTGCGTTCCTCCTTTCCATGCCGGGCGCACCTTTTATTTACTATGGTGATGAGATCGGTATGCGTTATGTGGAAGGGCTGACTTCTGTTGAAGGCGGCTATGAGCGTACCGGTTCCCGTTCCCCTATGCAGTGGAATAAGATGACCAATGCCGGTTTCTCCACTGCCGCAGCAGAAAAGCTTTATATTAAGCAGGATGAAAGCAAAGACCGTCCGGATGCGGAAAGCCAGATGAACGACACCTCTTCCCTCCGCAGCACCGTAAAACATCTGATCGCTCTTCGTATGGCGCATCCTGCACTGCAGAGCAAGGCTGCCGTTACATTCCTGAAGGATGACTATCCTATGGTTTACCAGAGAAGCTGCAGGGAAGAAACCATCCTTGTGATCATCAATCCTGCCGGGAAGCCTGCCTTTGTTCCTGACACTGCCGGCGAGATCCTGACTACGGTTGGCGGCAATGCTGTCCTTGAAAAAGGTGGTGTTTCTGTAGACGGTGGAACCGCTGTTTATGTAAAGCTGGCTTAAGCTGTCAAAGAATTAATCCGTTCTGAAAGCAGGCATAAAACAGGGCTGTCGTCCAGGTAAATTTACCCATCTGACAGCCCTCTTCTTTTTGCGGAAGTGTTTTTCTCTTTATGCCATTCCATTTGCCATCTTGTATTTGAACAGCATCTCCGCATGATTCTGCTCTTCGATCTGGATATCGGCCAGCAGTTTTCTGATCTTGCTCTCCCCAAAGACAAATACATCTGTATTATATTCACCGGATACCAGCTTCTCCGTGCCAATACAGTCAGTAGCCAGAAATGCATCATGCTCTTTGTCAGCATTGCTGCTCATGGATGAATATGCCGCCTTGGGTGCATAATCCCTTCCCTGACTGTCATTGCAGTCACAGTCCGGCACACTGCCATTCAGTACCTGCGAAAGGGAATCATAGTGCTTCTGCTCCTCCTTCTGTAGTCTGGAAAAGAGGTTCTTCAGCTCCGGGTCTTTGGCTTCCTTTGCATATTTTCCATACTTTTCCACACAGCTTTTTTCCTGTGTCTGCAGATCTTCGATCGCTGTTCTTTCTTTTTCCTTTAATATCATTGCATTCCACTCCTTCACCTGTTTTTACAATGATATTATGGATCAGAATTTCATTTTCTATTCCCTGAGAGAAAGCAATTCTTCTGCCATGAAGTAAAATTCCTCCTCTACTTCCCGAAACGGATGCTCTGCAAGATCTGGCTCTGAATAGATTTTTACCTTTTCTATGGGCATCCTTCCATTTAGCATAGCCGGCATCTCATTGCTGAGCATTTCATTATCAATCTGCTTCCAGCACCGGTTCTCTTCTGCTGTCAGATCACCAAGACCAAATTTTTCAAAAATCACCTGCATGATCTGCGATTCAATCTCACGATATCCCTGCAGATGCTCCTTCACGGGCCTGATAATATCAGAAAGGTAAGCCTCACTGGCATCATGCAGAAGGCAGGCAAGCACCAGTCTATCTGACCATCCACGTGCCCTGGCTTCCCTGGCACAGTTCACACTGTGCTGTCCTACCGAATAGAAGTAGGTCACCTGTCCGCCACCCCGGCAAAGCAGGCTTAAGGCATGGGCAATGTCCCGGAGACTTACATCCTCCTCTGTCATTAGCATGGGATCAAACTGTTTCCCCGTATATGTGTTCATTGTACTCATATGAAATTCCTCTTTTGTGAACTGTTACATAATTACTTATCAAAGCAGATATGCCGCTGCTGCATACACCAGAATACTGATAAAACAGTACAGAGAATTGGTCGTTGCAATATAAGTAGACCCTTCCTCCGTTTTCACAAAAGTCTGCAGACTGAATGTCGCTGGTGCTGACATATAGATCAGAACTGCCAGATCAAGAAGCTGATTTCTTCCTGCAAACCGGTGTACCGCAGCCAGAACTCCAAGAATCATCACCGCCTGCACAGCCATACGCAGCAGCAGTGTTTTCAGACAGGGGATCATAAGTGCCCTGTCCGGTTTCAGCTCATATCCTACAATCAGAAGGATGATGGCTGACAGAGGACTGGTAATCATGGACTCACATATCAGGTACAGGTCTCCGGCACTGCTCTCCAGAAGTCCTCTGACTATGCCGGTAAGCCCACACAAAATACCAAGTACGGTAGCAATGAATGCCGGATTCTTCACAGCATCCAGACATATGTCACCCACTCCCATCTTTTCAGAGCCATCTACTGCCCGGAGCAGACTCATATAAACGCTGAACCCGAACAACAATCCTGCAATATCCAGTACTGCAATCTGTGACAGATTCTCTGTACCGCACAGATTCGTATACAGCGGATATGCCATCATGCCGCCCTCATATACGCTGACCAGAAACGGTACATACTTTCGGTATGGCGGCTTTACAAACCCCTTTACCAGAAAACCTGCCCCAAAGGAGATAAGCAGCATGCAGAACATGATCAGTACAATTTTAAAAATACTGCTGCTATACTCTGCAGTTGCCAATGCATGAAAAATTGCTACCGGCAGAATAATCTTTGTGGCAAGAAATTTCAACCCATTTATACTTTCCTGTTTCAGCCATCCTCTGGCCTTGCAGAAGGCACCAAGTCCCATCATAAGAAGAACCGGCAGAAGTGCCTCTAATATCTTGATCATCTGTATTTTCCTTTCTTTTTCCTATACATTCCTATACAGCAGGCTTCGCTCCAAGAATATCGCTGATAACTTCCGCCTTCAGATTTTCACCGATCACAATAAGAACCTCCTGTCCGGTTCCGATCGGCCTCAGTTCGACCACGCTATGTGTAGCATTCAGCTGCAGCCATCCACTGCCTTTTCTGATAAATCCCTTAATACGGAATACGTTGCCACAGGCTGGATCCAAAAGTATCTTCACTGCTGCTTCCTTCAGCTTTTCCTCTGAAATCTCTGCATTCATAAAGTAAACAGAATCAAATCCCCTGTAATCCCCAGCATCCAGCTTGCAATAGCTTTCCAGCCGGTAGCCGCAGTGAAAAACAGCATCCAGTGCCTTTTCAGAAAGCTGTTCCATATTTTCAGCAATGACATCCTCATTTGTCAGCTGTCTTTTACATTTGATCTTCGCAAGCGCCTGATTCAGATGCTGCACCGTTCCGTCAATCTGCCCCGGATCAGCTTCATCTGCATGGCTTATGATAACCTTTCCTGCATCAGCCACCTCAGAAGCCAGCAGATAATCTGACTCCTCGGAAAGCCGCAGATTTAACAGGGCATCTACGATCGTGATCACATTTCCGATCTCATACCACTGATCCAGTGGATCCTCCCTTAAAGAATCAAAAAATTCATCCACATCAAAAATGCCGGACGGTTCTACGATCACTCTGTCATAGCCGCTCATTCCCATGGCGATCAGCTTAGTCTTGAATCTTCTGATATGGCAGTCTTTATCACATCCGCCGGACACCATTTCCAGATCACACTGCTCTCCCAGAAGCTCCTGCAAAAGCAGCATGTCTACATTTACTGCCCCAAAATCATTCTCCAGAATACCTATCTTCAGTCCCTGATCCATCAGGTACCTGGCATATTTTTTGATAAAGGTTGTTTTTCCAGATCCCAAAAAGCCCGTAATTAAATCTATAGTTATCATTCTTCACCTCTTCTGCCTTTCTGTATGACAGATCAGAAATTATCTTCCTGAATCAACTTTCCTATACAAAAAAGAACTTCAACAAAAATTATAAGTCATTGAAGTTCTTTCATCAAGCAGATCTGTGCTTCTCATTTCGTGTTTTGCAAAGTCGTTATCACTTCTGTTACGCTGTTTTGTGAATCTTAGCATACCTTTTGTCTTTCCTTCCGGAACCTGATCAGTCTTACGACCACATAAATAATCAATGCATACAGAGTCGAGCACAGTGCGACAGCCACATTTGGTCCAAGCTTGGTAATTTCATTCACATGATGCAGGACATACAGCATCTGGATCATTGTTTCCATGACACTAAACGGGATCACCAGCGCTTCTGCTACCCTCAGAAATCCCATCAGTGTCTTTTCCACTGCGATCATCCCAAAGGCAAGACATCCAAGTACCAGAAAAAAGAGGCTTGGCACATCGATATAATATCCAATTTTAACTCCACTTCCACCCCCAAAGCTCTGTACACCAAGTCCAAGCAGTACGATCAGTACAACTGCCAGGATAATTCCAAAAATAAATTCTGCCTTTCCATTCTTCCTGCTGTCTGCAATTAAATTCATCATATTTTCTTCCGCTTTCTTTGAATACTCCGTATCCACAATTTTTTCTCCAGACAATAATTCATTAACATTACTGTCCAATGCTTCACAGAGAGTTCCAAGCAGCGTGATCTCAGGCAGACTGTTGCCGCATTCCCACTTAGAAACCGTCTTGTCACTGACGCATAGTCTGTCTGCAAGTTCCCTTTGTGTCATCCCCTTTTCTTTTCTCAGCTTTGCAATAAAGTTTCCTATCTTTTTCTGATCCATCTGCTTTTCCTCTCTTTCTGCTTCTGCTGTCAGTATAACGGCAGCTGACCATAGAATCAACCTACAGTTGGGAGAACTACTCTCTCTTTCGTGGAATCTATCCTCTCTCGCCGTAAAGAATTCTCTCTGTTCCGGATATGCTTTCCACCCATATCAAGGTCACTGAAACTTTTTTCATTTCTGGACATCAACCAGTTCATTTTGTGTACAAAAAAGAAAGACCCGGATCTCTCCAGGTCTCTCCATCTTATTTTATCTTTCATTAAGCACGAAGCTTAAACTTGTCAAGCAGTTCATTTAAGGTAGCTGCTGATGCGGAAAGCTCTTCACTGGTTGCTGAGGTTTCCTGAGCTGCTGCTGAATTAGACTGGATAACATCATTGATATCCTCTACACCCTTACGGATCTCCTTAACAGATACAGCCTGTCTGTCAGATGCAGTTCTGATATTGGCAACCTCCTGAATGATCTTGTCGAGCTCATTCATGACTTCCTTCATGGCATCACCGGTTTCCTTGGTAACCTTATTACCAACCTCAACCTCATTTAATGACTCTTCAATCAGTTTCTTCGATTCTACTGCAGAATTTGCACTTTCTTCTGCAAGCTGTCTGATCTGGTCAGCTACTACTGCAAATCCACGTCCTGCCTCTCCTGCACGTGCTGCCTCGATAGAAGCATTCAGGGAAAGGAGATTGGTCTGAGATGCGATATTTTCAATATCAGCAATGATCTTTTCAATATTCTGGGTAGTGATGTTGATCTTCTTCATAGCATCAACAAGCTCGTCCATCTTCTTCTGGCTGTTAGCAGCCTCCACCCCTACCTGCTTAGCTTTATCATGTACAATATCAGTAGATTTAGTGTTCTCTAATACCTGATTGGTTACCTCATCAACGGTTGCTACCAGTTCTTCAACCGCTGCCGCCTGGTTTGTAGCCCCCTCTGCAATATCCTGTGCGCTCTCAGCAAGCTGGTTACTTCCTGCGGATACCTGCTCAGCAGAATCCTGAATACCGTGCATCGTAGAGCTTACCTTATCAACCATTGCATTCAGTTCATCCAGAACGCTACGCAGCCTTCCTACATAAGCATCCGGACAGGAGCTTTGTACATCAAAATTTCCATCAGAAAACTGTCTGACAATACTATACAGATCAAGAACAACCTTATCAAGAACCCCTGCTGCTGTTTCAAAGCTGTCTGACAGTTCCCCCAGCTCATCCTCGGCCTCATAGGGAACTCCTATTTCAAAATCACCGGAAGAAATTTTCTCGGATGCCACAACCAGATTTTTGATCGGTTCAACCAGTGTTTTACTCAGAATACTCTGTAACCGCACATTGTTAAACCAGATACTTACCAACACGATCACGACAATAATTGCCATTCCTACATAATTCTTAGCCTGGACCATACCAACAAATCCAATTGCTGCCAGCATAAGATATGCAATCAATATAAATTGGAATATAAGACTGAGCTTCTTCGCTATCGGCCTGTTCTTTATCATTTTTTCAATTTTTTTCATTTGTCATTGCTCCTTTTGTCTTAGCTTCATCTATAGATTCTATTCTAATTTCTTCCTCATCTTCCGTCAAGAAAAATATAAAAATACAATACTCTTTCAGATACGGTTTTTCCCATCTTGTTTCTACATCTGGAATTTTTCTATTATCTTGCGGAGCTGGCCGATACTTTCCCTGCACTCATTAAGCAGTGCATATCCTTCTGCTGTTTTGGACGCTGCTTCTGTAGATTTCTCTGCAATCTGATTTACCCCCTCTGCAGACTGGCTTACTGTTTCACTGACGTTTTCAATAGACTCTGCTATATCGCTTATTTTACTATCCAGATCTGCAATTTCCTGATTGATCCTGCTCATTGCTTCCGCAAAGGTATTGGCATCTGTCTGATATTCTTCTCCAATCTGTCTGAAGGAATTATAGTCCAGCACAACTGTGTTCTCAAGGAAGTCCATGATCCTCGTAATGCAGTCCGTCATATTTTCAACCGCACCATTAACCTCTTCCACCATTTCATTGATACCGTTTACTGTTTCAAAGGTCTGGTTGGAAAGATTACCAATCTCTGTTGCCACGACTGCAAATCCTTTTCCCGCTTCACCTGCACGCGCTGCTTCAATGTTTGCATTCAGTGCAAGCAGATTTGTCTGAGAGGAAATCTGTCTGATATTATCAGTCAGATTATTGATCTGTTCCACTGCCTTTGATCTTTCTATGGCTTCCTGCGTCTTACCTTTCATTTCCTGATAGATTTCCATTGCCTTGTTGCTGGAATCCACGGTAGTACGCTGCAGTCTGTCTGCTCTTCCCTTTACCTCTCCGGAGGTTTCCTTTCCTTCTTTTGACAGACTTCTGATCTCCTCCGTACTCTGCTTAATCCCGTTGATATTCTCTGTGATCATCGAGGTACTTGCAGTAGTTTCTTCCATTCCGGCAGCCATTTCCTGTGTCGTGGCTGAATTATCCTCTGCCATTTCACTGTTTGTCTGCATAATCTCATTCAGCTTGTCCATATCTGTCAGGATAGCCGTTTCAGTTTCTGTAATATCACTCACAAAGCTGCGGAATACCTTTCTCATATCACCGACAGCACAGGCCATCATGCCGGTTTCATCCTTCCTTTTGGTAAGCTTCTCTCCGTTTTCAGTCTTTTTAAAATTCAGATCCGCAGTCTGCCTTATGACTGCTGTAATTCCCGAAATCGGTTTGCCAATATTTATACTTATGATCACCCCAAGTACGATACTGAGCAGCAGACATACCAGTACAATCCCACTAAGACCTGCTGACAGGCTTACAGCACCTTCTGTGATCTCTGCGCGCGGTGCCGTCAGTGCCAGATACATGCCATTACTAAGCTCATAGAAAACAATATTTTCTTTTTCTTTTTGGGAAGTATAATCCATGATCTTACCGGCATTTTCAGGATTACACAGGAATTCCTGATCTGCCTGTGTAAATCCGAGCTGGTCCAGCCCTGTCCCATTATCAAGCTCCGGATGATACATGATCTTTCCATCCGCATTGTACAGGAAGGAATATCCTGTTTCAAACGCTTTTACACTTTCTGCCATTCCGGTAATCTTGGAGAAATCAATATCCATACCTATGATACCTACAGACTCCCCGTCAGCATATAGTGGAACCACGTAGGAAATCATATAAATATTAACATTTCCATTCAGATAGGGCTCCATCCAGATCGGCGCACCATTCTGCACCGGTATGTAATACCAGCCCACATGTTCCAGATCTGTTTTCTCATACATAGTGAAATCCGTTGGTGTTGAACTGGTAAATGGCTCCTCTGTACTGTTTCTAGTCAGAAAAATCCCTGATGTAGGAGCTGTGAAATCAGGATTATACCGTACATAAACGCAAATTGCACCATTGGTGTTTTCTCCAAATTTAACCACATCACTCATCAGAGATTCCGTATATTGTGTTACATATGTATTATTTCCTTTAAATTTTGAAAAATCCAGTCTTTCCATTGCAATGCTGCTTAAGGTATCCACTGACTGGGCGATTTGGGCGATCTGTGCATTGATCTCGCTTTGTCCATTCAGGCATGTCAGTGTCATTTCTTTTTCTGCACCCTGATCGGAAGTCTGACAAATATCCTTGATACTCAAAAATCCAATAGAAGCAGAAGAAAGCAATGTGCATATGATAATGCCTGCAATAATTTTTGCTTTAATTGATTTCATGATTCTTACCCCCCCATGATTTACTTCTTCTTAAGAATACTATATTGACCGTCATTTTTCAATATAGCGTTGCTCTTTTGACATTTTATCTTAAACTTTTTTAAATACTCCTTTTGCTCATCTGTAATCCGGTAGCTTTCCCTTGCCTTCTGTATTGTCTTATTCTGAACCCACCGATCCAGTCTTTTCTCCTCTATATAGGGAATTGTTTTTTCCCACTGTCTGGCAAGTGCTGTTGCAAAAAACCAGGCTGTCATCATATTCACATAATACTCATCAGAATGGACTGCGGCCGGTATCTCCAGATATTCCTCTCTGAAATCCCCCTCAAGGAAATGCGTCATCAGCATTTTCATGCCAAACCGGCACGTATAAGGTTCCCTGGATGCGGACCATTTTCTGATCCTGCCTATCAGATCTTCTCTGTTCTTTCTAAATACCCTTGGAGAAAAAATATCGCAGACTGCCCAGTTATCCACAAAAGGCAGGAATCTGTCTACTGCCTCTACACATTCCTGATAATCGTTTATATCCGAAACCAACAGTGCGTGCAGTATGTTTTCATCATAATAGGTATGCGGCAGGCACTGCAGAAACTCTCTACTCTCCTGTTCCTTTGCATAGCTCTTTGCCAGCTTTCTCATCGCAGGTATTCTTATCCCTATGATCGTTTCCCTGTCAATTCCAGGAACCAGTTTACTCTGAAAATCCCTGTATTCCTTATCCTGCAGTGCAAATAACTGTTCCTGTATCTTCATCACATCTCCTCTGGATACTTAAGTCCCCATTCCCTTCTGAGTCCTGTCATAATATCCATTACATCCTTTGTATAGTTCAGATACATTTCTGTTTCATCCCCACTCTCAACAGCTCTTTCCATATCTGTCATTTCATAAAAAAGTGCATCCTCGGTCTTACCACAGGAGATTTCTTTCTTCTCACCAGTACTTGCATCCACGATCTTTGCCCTGTCCGCTCTTGGATATTCCATGATTTCTATATATCCCTTTTCGCAGCTGATCATAGCACGCTTGGGCTGCTTGGAATGCAGGGAAAGGGCAACTGTCGCCATCTGCCCGTCTTTATTCTTCAGAAGAATCGCCGCCTGCTCATCCGACCCTGCCGGAGACGGTTTCCACTGGCTTACGATATCAGCAGGCTTCTCTGTCATAAAGCTCCTCACGATAGAAAGGGCATAAACACCAATATCCAGAAGAGCACCTCCTGCCAGATTCATATTGAAGAAACGGTTCTTCATATCATATTCCTTAAAGCTTCCAAAGTTCACAGTGATCATCTGGACTTTGCCAAGCTCACCACTTTCCACAATCTCCCAAAGCTTTTTGTAAATCGGCATATGCCAGATCGTCATAGCCTCTGCCAGAATCAGATGTTTTTCTCTGGCAAGGGCGATCATCTCATCCAGCTCTTCGCTGTTCAGGGTAATGGATTTTTCCACCAGGAGATGCTTTCCATGTTCCAGTGCTTTTTTCATAAATCCATAATGGGTATTATGAGGGCTTGTGATATAAACGATATCCACTGCCTCATCCTCAAACATATCATCGATCTGCGGGTACACCTTCTGAATGCCATACCTCTTTGCAAACTCTACTGCCTTTTCGTAGGTTCTGTTGCCTACCGCATATAACGGTTTTCCCATTTTCTGCAGTGCCTGTGCCATCTGGTTTGCAATAACTCCCGTTCCAAGAACTGCCCAGTTTAACTTTGTACCCATAGTAACCTCCTGAATGCTTGTATTTGAGTGTATTCAAATATATTTAAACAGACTTGAATGTATTTATTTCTTACGTCTTATCTATTGTCATAACTCTATTTTATATTATCATTTCTGCTGTATCTGCTCAATATCCTATCCCGTTTCTCTCGTCAATCTCTCGTCAATTTTACTTACCACTTTTTATTGTCAGTTTCCTTGGCCAATTTCTACTGTCCTGAATCCTTTGTCCTTTGAATCATTAAAGAAAATAGGTTTTGATATAGGAATCTACAACTTTGATATTTAAAGGAGCTGTACTCGTTTCATGTGTAATAATCAGGCTCTCTCCCAGTAAGTATCCGTTCTTTTCATATAAATCAAGTTTACGCATATTGGAAGCAACATAATTCTCGTCATCCATTTTCCCAAGATGTTCATAAAGAAACATTTTTCCTGTCCTTTTATTTATAACAGTAAAATCAGGTCTGCATGTCACTATTCTTCGTTCAAAAACTCCTCAATCTGCTCTTCCACAGTCTTGAAAAGTGGTTTCACATGCTTTTTACGAGCCTTACATAACCTATCAAAACATTTTTCAAGTTCTCTGGAACTATAGTTTTTCTCAAGCTCACGTAAAATCTGCAGCCTCTTTTTTAGCACCACCTGCAATTTTTCATCATATTCTCTCTGTATGATTCCCTGTATTGTATTCATCTGCTTTTTATTTGCATATTTCCCGTTTATAAAAAATTGATCTGTTCCATTACTGCTTGTACACCGTAGCGTTCCGCCTGGCAAACCCTTAAGTTCATTTTCAAGACATATTTACTTGTCAAGAAGAATACGGCTATTTATTCTTCATTTATTTCTGGGGCAGTAAATATTCTTGCCCTACATATATATGCTCTAACACTATTACTGCTTATCTACTCCTTCTCTCTTTATAGGCAGTATATATTTGATATCCCCAGGGACCTGTTCTATTTAACATCCTATTTATACCGCCTCACAATTACTTTTTCTGTTTCAGGCAGTAAAAGCTTTATTTATTCGTACTTTTCTGACTAATTTTTACTGCTTTTGCTTATCTTTCGTGTTTCGAGCAGTATGATTAGGCAGCTAGCAAGCCGAGAACAGTATGATTGTCCAAACCAAGTTCTGATATTGAAATATCCGGCACGGAAGTGTGCCCTAAATATGACCTAAATATAGGCAACCTCTTTCCATATTCCGTCTATCAGTTCATCTACCCGATACCAAGATCCCTCCTCCCACTTCTGAATGCAAAACCATTCACCTGTTTGAAGTTCACTGTCACTTCCATTAATAATTTCAATATCTCCCTCATAATTTTTATATTTGATCATTATCATAGTCACATCCGGCAAAGTATTCACCGGAGCTTCGTTGAAAGACATTGCCATTGATGTTTTCTCCGGATAGAAAATGTGCTCCAAATACTCCATTAGTCTTAACGAAGCATCTGCCCCATTGTCTGCAAGACCGTACTGATAAAAAAAGCTGTCAACTGTCAAACCATCCTTATAGGGCGTTACCGACTGCAATTTATTTCCCACTGCATCCTGCAGTTTCATGCTATATTGATAGCCAACCCTTGCATTTTCTGCACATTCTGCTGTAAAATCCAACTGCGAATAGAGTTTGATTAAATCATTATATGCAGAAGTTTCTGCAGTAAGTGCTATCTGTTCTCCCGTATTCCCGTTTGTCACTACAATACTGAAAACTTTAGAAGTATCTACCATAGCAGTTTGGGCTATAGGTTTTTCTTCTGGATTATTACCATTTTCTCCTTGACTTTCAAAAGGTAATGCTGTCTGCTCTTCTTCCAACAACATGGTACGATATTCATTCTCAGGAATTAACTGCATATGCCCGGTATCATATCCACAATCCAAAACGCACTCATGCCACAATGGGACATCATCATAATCATACACATATGCAAAAATGTATCTTCCCTTCCCGTCTGATTCTAAAATGGGCTGTTCCGAAGGATTCCCTGAATAATACCAGGGAACAAGGGCAAAGTTCCAATTCTGCTCTCCACCTATCCAATCATTCAGCAAAAGCCCGTAGCTTCCATATTTTTCACTCAAAATACCATAAATCTCAAACCGACCCGACCCATCACTTGCCATTTTAATGAGAACATCCGCATTCGGTTTAAACTCTACTGTATTATTCCATGGATAAGCATTCTCCAAACCAATGGTACTAACCACCCGGTTCAATTCTTCATAGACCTCGTCCTCATTCGCATCCGGTTCTTGTGGTCTTTCCAAATTCTGAGGTGTTACTGAATTCCGTTCTTCAGCACTTTCTCCATTGGAATCATTATCACCCTTTGTTTTAGATGCAATTCTTACCTCTACACCGCGAACCATAACATAAACATCGATATCCTCTGCTGTGGGATTCTGCATATTTACACCAATTTTAAACCACGCACCTTTCTCTACATCCATTTTTGCCGATGCGACCGCTGTAATATAAATAGGTTCATCATAAGCATTTTCTTCTTTTACTTCGACCGGCAAAAGAATCACTTCCGTATCTCCAAGATGTCCACCTTTTGCAATTGTCAGCGTATTTCTCTTTGGACATATTTCTTCATCAGAATAATAAAAGCCTGTTTCGCTTCCTGCCGGAATCGTGATTCTGATTTGATATTCTTTTGCAGGATTCGTCAGAAAACAAATTGCAACAATAGCACATACCACGATTGCGGCAATCGTAATCCAAAAGGTCGGCTTTTTATAATTCAATACTGTTTTCACTCTTTCCTTTACTCCCACTTCTCCAAACGCCAAGGGACACGCCATTACCAGATGTCTCTGCGTTGCACAAAACAACAATACTCTGGAATACTCCTTCTTATCCCCAAAACTCATATCCTTAATTACTTTTTCATCACAAGCCAGTTCAATATCCTTGCACAGCATAATATAGGCAATCCAGCACAACGGATTGAACCAATAGATACACAAAAGCAGGTATCCAAAAGGCTTCCATAAATGATCTTTTCTTTTTAGGTGCGCCCTTTCATGTGCAATAATATAATCCATCTCCTCCTCATTTAAAGCAGAGGAAAGATAAATGCTTGGCTTGATAATACCCAAAATGAATGGGGACTTTACTGCATCACAAATATAGATGTTTTCTTTGTAGCGCACCGCTTCCCTTACACGTAGGCGCAATTTTATCATACTCACCAGTGCAAAAATAAGAAGTACAACCATTCCGCACAGCCAGACACTTCCTGCGATTCCTATAAATACCTGCAACGGAGCCACGCTTTCTGTTTCCTGATATGCAAAGGCTTCTGCCAATAAAGGATTTACAGTATTTTCTACAACACCTATGTTGCTGTCTACGGACGGCACATAAGGTATCAGTTCTCCCTCTACCATAGTACTGGTTCTGATAGGCTCTGCACTTAGTTGCAGACTAAATGCACTTTCTATGGAAAACGGAAATATCAGTCGGATTGCTACCACACCCCATAATAAACAGGTAATCCACTTAGGTATTTTCCTAAATAAAAGACGAATGCATAATACTGCTAAAATCAGCCAACTGGCTGTGATGCTCAGATTCAGCAGTTTTAAAAAAATTTCTCCCATACTCACTTTTCCTCCGCCTGATTAATCATCTTACGAATTGCCTCAGCTTCTTTCGGTGTCAGTTTTGCATCCTGCGTAAATGCTGCAATAAATGCCGGAAGAGAACCCGCAAAGGTGTCTTCTACATACTGTCTGCTCTGTCTGGCATAAAATTCCTCTCTGGATATTACGGCTGTTACCAGTCCGTTTTCATTCTGAAACAATCCCTTATCAATCAATCTTCTCAAAACATTGTGTGCAGTTGTGCGCTTCCAGTTAAACTCCACTGCCGTCATCTTTACCAGTTCCGATGAAGTAACCGGTTCATGCTCCCAAATCATATCTGCATATCTTGCCTCAATCACACCTAATTGAATTTCCATAAAGTATCCTCCTTTAATGTAACAGACCACAAGCAGTAGTCTTGTTTATAGACTACCGCTCGTGGTCTTTCCTGTCAATATGATTATATAATTTCCTACTTGCCGCCTCTATCGCTCCTGTAATGATGGCTCTGTCTGTTGTTTTCTCGTTCCTTTACTTCTTGCGTCTTTCTTTGCAACTTTGCCTTTAAGCTGTCCGGTTCTGCCTTATTTCCGGTCTGCTGTTCCCATTTTGCAATCGCCGACTGATAATAGGTATATTCTGCTTTAGAAGCCTTAAATTCAACCAAGAACTCCTTCACATTCTTATATCCATAACTCTGCACGATACTTGATAGGTACTGCTTCATATTGGCTATCTGCGTTTTTAACTGCTCCGCCTGTTCCTGAAGTTCCTTGCGCTGTTTTCCTTTGAAAATTCCCTTTGTTCCTGCAATCTCCTTCTCCAATTAGAAATTGACGTAAATGAGATATGCTCTGCCAGTCCCTTTTCCGGTGCAATCACAGAAGAAGAAATATATCCTACATTACCAAGCGGATTGAATGGTGCTCTTGACGGAAATCGTGTAAAAACGTATTTAAAAAATTCCATGTACCCGCTTATGTATCTCTTCGGGAAAAACAGTATGCCGGATGTGGATAATTTACTGACTTCCTTTTATCAGTTAGATGATGAAGCACGGAAAGAAGTAGTAGAGACGATACAATTCAAGCTACAGTATCACAGAGATCCCGAACGGGCAGAACAGATAAAACAGATTAAAGGGTGGTAATTGACATTTCTGCATATTTCCCTTATAATGAGCATAGAATATAAATCAACGGTGATTGATTTTGGGCTGGTCGAAAGACCCTGGTCCACCGAGCGGCGGGGAATTTCCCCGCCATTTTCATACTCAAAATTGTTACAAAAGGATGATTGTATGTCAGAAAAGATACTTAGCGTATTCATAGACGAGTCCGGGGACTTTGGTCCTTATGAAGCACATGCTCCCTACTACTTAGTTTCTATGATATTACATAATCAAAGCACTGATATTTCCGAAAATATTAAACTTTTCGATTCTCACTTATTGAACTTGGGATATCAAAATCATGCTATCCATACTGGTCCACTAATTCGACGAGAATCTGTGTACTCTAATGATTTAGTTGAAGATAGAAAACGTTTATTTAATGCCTTATTCAACTTTGCAAGAAAACTTGACTTTCAATTTTCTTGTATAAAAGTAAAGAAAAGTGAATGTCCTGATGTGATAACAATGACGTCAAAGGTATCAAAAGCTCTGGCTGATGTTTTCCGCAGCAATGAAGGCTTTTGGAATAGCTTTGATAAAGTCATTATCTACTATGATAACGGACAAATTGAACTCACTAAAATTCTCACATCGGTATTCAGTACATTATATACTCATGTTGAATTCCGGAAAGTGAAACCTGTGGATTATAAGTTGTTCCAAATTGCTGACCTTATTTGTACAATGGAGCTCCTTTCCGAGAAGGCTGAGACTAATTCATTTACCCGTTCTGAGATGGAATTCTTTGATAATATCAGAGACTTCAAAAAGAATTATTTGAAACATATAAAGAAAAAATTACTGTAAAACTCACTCCAGTGAATAGCCAAACTCGCTGGAGTTTTGTTTTTGGCACCGTTTTGGCACCACCGACTCTATTTTTCTCTATTCTATCCACCTATTAAGAGATGCAAAAAGGGCTTCCCGATTTCTCGGAAAGCCCCATAAACTCTAGCTTTTTGTAGACACTATCAATGATTACTCGATGATTGTAGCAACACGGCCAGAACCTACAGTACGTCCACCCTCACGGATAGCGAATGTAAGACCCTGCTCCATAGCGATAGGATGGATCAGCTCGATAGTCATTTCTACGTTATCACCAGGCATGCACATTTCTGTACCAGCAGGAAGGTTGCAGACACCTGTTACGTCAGTTGTTCTGAAGTAGAACTGAGGTCTGTAGTTGTTGAAGAAAGGTGTATGACGTCCACCTTCATCCTTGGTAAGAACGTAAACCTGAGCGGTAAATTTCTTGTGGCATGTTACTGTGCCGGGCTTTGCAAGAACCTGTCCTCTTTCGATATCTGTTCTCTGAACACCACGAAGCAGAGCACCGATGTTATCACCAGCCTGAGCCTCATCAAGGAGCTTACGGAACATTTCGATACCAGTTACGACAGTCTTACGTGTCTCTTCCTTAATACCAACGATTTCAACTTCCTCGTTAAGGTGAAGAGTACCACGCTCTACTCTACCAGTAGCAACGGTACCACGACCTGTGATTGTGAATACGTCCTCAACAGGCATAAGGAAAGGCTTGTCTGTTGCTCTTTCAGGATCAGGAATATAAGAATCAACTGTATCCATAAGTTCCATGATCTTGTCGCCCCACTCGCCGTTGGGATCTTCAAGAGCCTTAAGAGCGGAACCCTTAATGATAGGGCATCCTTCGAATCCGTACTCTTCAAGCTGCTCTGTAACTTCCATCTCAACCAGCTCGATCAGCTCAGGATCGTCAACCATATCACACTTGTTAAGGAATACGATGATGTAAGGTACACCTACCTGACGGGACAGAAGGATGTGCTCCTTTGTCTGAGCCATAACACCATCAGTAGCAGCTACAACAAGGATAGCACCATCCATCTGAGCAGCACCTGTGATCATGTTCTTAACGTAGTCAGCATGGCCAGGGCAGTCAACGTGTGCATAGTGTCTCTTAGCTGTAGAATACTCAACGTGAGCAGTAGAAATGGTAATACCTCTTTCTCTCTCTTCGGGAGCCTTATCGATGTTCTCGAAATCTGTAGCTTCGTTACCAGGAACTCTTGCAGCAAGAACCTTTGTGATTGCTGCTGTCAGAGTTGTTTTACCATGGTCTACGTGACCGATGGTACCAATATTACAATGGGTTTTGGTTCTGTCAAAATGCGCTTTAGCCATTTCTAAAAATCCTCCTTAATAAAATTAAATTGTTCACTCGTTTTACTATAAATCAGCTATCTTTGATTATATTAAAGATGTCCGATATTTTCAAGTTTTTCTTTATTTAATTACTTTGTTTTTGCAGCAAGTACCTTTTCCTGAACGTTCTTCGGAACGGGCTCGTACTTTTCGAAGAACATGGAGTAGTTACCACGACCCTGTGTCTTGGAACGAAGGTCTGTGGAATAACCGAACATTTCGGAAAGCGGAACGAATGCACGAACCATCTTGCCTCCTCCGATATCATCCATACCTTCTACACGTCCACGACGTGAGTTCAGGTCACCGATTACATCTCCCATATATTCTTCAGGCATTGTAACCTCTACCTTCATGATAGGCTCAAGAAGTACAGGTGATGCCTTTGCCATAGCGTCCTTGAATGCCATGGATCCGGCAATGTGGAATGCCATTTCTGAAGAGTCGACTTCATGGTAGGATCCGTCATATACAGTAGCGTGAACGCCAAGTACAGGGAATCCTCCAAGAATACCAGCCTGAGCTGCTTCCTGAATACCTTCACCAACTGCAGGGATGTATTCCTTCGGAATAGCACCACCGACTACAGTGGATTCGAATAACAGGGTAGGCGGATCGTTGATCAGGATGTTTGCCTTAGGATCAAACTCGAACTTCTCGCAGTTTGCTTCCAGGGGCTCGAACTTAACTTTACAGTGACCGTACTGTCCACGACCACCGGACTGCTTAGCGTACTTGGAATCAACATCAACAGCCTTGGTAAAGGTTTCCTTGTATGCAACCTGAGGTGCACCAACGTTAGCTTCTACCTTGAACTCACGAAGGAGTCTGTCTACGATGATTTCCAGATGCAGTTCGCCCATACCAGCGATAATGGTCTGACCGGTTTCCTGATCAGTATGAGCTCTGAAAGTAGGATCTTCTTCAGCAAGCTTTGCAAGAGCTTCACCCATCTTGCCCTGTCCTGCCTTTGTCTTGGGCTCGATAGCAAGCTCAATAACGGGTTCAGGGAATTCCATGGATTCCAGAATAACAGGATGTTGTTCATCACAGATTGTATCACCTGTTGTAGTAAACTTGAAGCCTACTGCAGCAGCGATATCACCGGAGTAAACCTTATCCAGCTCTGCTCTCTTGTTTGCGTGCATCTGAAGGATACGTCCTACACGCTCTTTCTTATCTTTTGTAGCATTCAGTACATAAGAACCGGAGTTCATTGTACCGGAATAAACTCTGAAGAATGCAAGCTTTCCAACGAAAGGATCGGCCATGATCTTGAACGCAAGCGCTGAGAATGGCTCCTCGTCAGAAGAATGTCTTACAACTTCGTTGCCGTCCAGGTCAGTTCCCTTAATAGGAGGGATATCTGTAGGAGCAGGCATGTACTCAAGAATCGCATCAAGGAGCTTCTGTACACCCTTGTTTCTGTATGCAGAACCGCAGCAGACGGGAACAGCTGTACACTCACAGGTTGCTTTTCTTAATACTTTCTTCATTTCCTCTACAGAAGGTTCTTCACCTTCCAGATACATCATCATCAGATCGTCATCTAATTCGCAGATCTTCTCGATGAGTTCGGAACGATATAATTCAGCATCATCCTTCATGTCGTCCGGGATATCAGTAATGGTAATATCTTCACCCTTATCGTCATTGTAGATATATGCCTTCATTTCAAAAAGATCAATGATTCCCTTGAATTCATCTTCCTTACCAATGGGTAACTGAAGAACGATTGCATTCTTGCCAAGTCTTGTCTTGATCTGTTCTACGGCTCCGTAGAAGTTGGCACCTAAAATGTCCATCTTGTTGATGAAAGCCATTCTCGGAACATTATAGGTATCAGCCTGACGCCATACGTTTTCTGACTGAGGCTCTACACCACCTTTTGCACAGAAGACACCAACAGCACCATCCAGTACACGAAGTGAACGCTCTACTTCTACAGTAAAGTCTACGTGTCCAGGGGTATCAATGATATTGATACGATGCTCCAGTGCACCCGGCTTAGGCTTGCAGTTCTCTTCCAAAGTCCAGTGGCATGTTGTAGCGGCTGATGTGATAGTAATACCTCTTTCCTGCTCCTGTTCCATCCAGTCCATGGTAGCAGTACCTTCGTGAGTATCACCAATCTTGTAGTTGACACCGGTGTAGTACAGAATACGCTCTGTCAGAGTAGTCTTACCAGCATCGATGTGAGCCATAATACCAATGTTTCTGGTTCGCTCTAATGGATATTCTCTTTCAGCCAAAGGTTTTTCCTCCTTATATTAGTCCGGGCAAAAGGCAAGGCTTAGAAACGATAATGTGAAAATGCCTTGTTTGCTTCTGCCATTTTGTGCATGTCTTCTTTTCTCTTAACTGCAGCACCTGTATTGTTTGCAGCATCAAGAATTTCATTTGCAAGTCTGTCTACCATGGTCTTTTCGCCTCTCTTACGAGAAAACATTGTCAACCAACGGAGACCAAGTGCCTGACGTCTGTCAGGTCTAACTTCGATAGGCACCTGATAGGTAGCACCACCGATACGTCTTGCTTTACATTCCAGAACAGGCATGATGTTGTTCATAGCCTCTTCGAAAACTTCAAGAGCCGGCTTACCGGATTTCTCTTCTACTGTAGCAAATGCGCCGTATACAATCTTCTGTGCTACGCCTCTCTTACCATCTAACATGATGTTGTTGATCAGCTTGGTAACAACCTTATTGTTGTATAAAGGATCTGCTAACACATCTCTTTTCTGAATATGTCCTTTACGTGGCACGGTTCTTCCCTCCTTATTAAATAATAAATCATCGGTACTCACAGTGTGTCGTTCTAATTTAATACACATATTGTGTTCGTGCGGGTAAGTCTGTTCTATACTAACAGAATTCCAACACTATAATTAGTTCTGTTTGTGGGTCCAATCTGTTCCAAAAACTTATTTAGCTGCCTTAGGTCTCTTGGCACCATATTTGGAACGGGCCTGCTTTCTGTTTGCAACTCCCGCAGTATCCAGTGTACCTCTGATTACGTGATATCTGGTACCGGGTAAGTCCTTTACTCTACCACCTCTGATCAGAACAACGCTGTGTTCCTGCAGATTGTGTCCTTCACCGGGAATGTAGCTTGTTACTTCGATTCCATTGGAAAGACGGACTCTGGCAATCTTTCTCAGAGCTGAGTTAGGCTTCTTAGGGGTTGCAGTCTTAACAGCAGTACAAACACCTCTCTTCTGAGGAGCAGAAGTATCGGTTGCTTTCTTATGAAGGGAGTTCCATCCTTTCTGTAAAGCAGGAGCCGTTGACTTCTTAACTGATGTCTGACGTCCTTTTCTGACTAACTGGTTAAATGTTGGCATTCTGTTTCACCTCCTGTATATAAGATCAAAAAGTTTCTGTGCACACAAAAAGTATATGCCTTTTGCCGCACACTAGATTAGTATAATTGCTTCCTTTTTCCTTGTCAATATCTTTCCCTGTAAAAAATCGCTAAAATTAAGGCAAAAACTCCGTCTATACCATTATCAGTATACACGGAGTTTTCCTGTCATAAACATATGTTGACAAATATTCTGTCAGAAAATGGATTTTACTCTTCTTCTTTTTTCCTTGCCAGCTTTGTGCAGGATACGACTGCTGCCGCTCCTGCTATTGCCATAGCTCCAGCCCATGCGAATACTTCTGTACTGTCCCCTGTCTTTGGGCTTCTTCTCTTGCCAAGTACTGCCTGGTCTGTCTCCCTCTTCACGCCAAGAACTGCCGGTTCCTCATCCTGTGCTGCTCTTCTTGCACCGAGAACCGCCGGTGCATCCGCCGGAACTGCTGCAAGCGGCACTGACTGATCCTCGATGGTCACGGTGGTTCCAGTGGTTCCACCATCACCACCGGTTGGAGCCGTGGACGGTGTTGTACTGGGTGCTGTTGAAGGAGCTTCACTCGGTGATGTTGTCGGTTCTTCCTTACTGTCCTCATATTTATACATCAGCCCATCAATATGATATCCATCTTTTTCATACTTAAAGGTATATCCAATAAAATACGTACTGCCTGTTGTCAGTTCGTCCAGGCTTGTAAAGTAATTTCCTGACAGCTTTCCATCCGTTCCAACTTCCCAGTAAATCACATCCATTTTTGATCCTGTAGAGATTCCTTTTCCTCTTGGCTTGGAATCATAATCCTCCTGATACATCAGATTTACATAATCCCTGTAAATAGTATAAGGTACCTTTACAGAACTGGTTCCCTTGGATACACATACAAAGTCACTGGTAGGTCTGGAAATTACTTTATCATTGGAGGTATCATAATTTTTCAGGTTTTCAGTCAATGGTGTTTTCTTTCCATTTTCATCAGCTGCTGCCTGTGCATAAGCTCTTGTATACTGGCCGGTGATCAGGGAATCTGCCCATTTCTTGAAGTTCTCTGCTGCATTTTTTGCTGCTACTGCTTCCTTTAAAGACTCCTCTATATCCTTTACCTTCTGCTCTGCTTTCTGGATCTGTTCAAACAGTCTCTGCAGCTCCAGCGTAGTAGGTGTCTTCACATTTTTCGCTGCAGCCTTCACCGCATCCAGTTTTGCCTTCGCATCATTGTAAGTATTCTCAGCTGCAGTAATCGTTTTCTGTGCTGTACTGATCACATTTTCCGCCGCCTGTGCCGCATTCTTTGATGCCTCTGCTGTTTTTGCAATATCCTCTGCTGCTTTTGCAGAGGCTTCTGCACTGTTCTTCGCATCCTGCGCATTGATTGCAGCAAGCTGCTTTTCATATTCTGCCATATTTTCACGGTATGCCTTTATGATGGCATCCATAGCAGCCTCTCTCTGCGCCGTGCTGACAGCCCACTGGGTGATTCCAAGATGATTAAAGATCTCCTGTACTTTGGATGCATTATACTCGTTATCCATCCACCTTCTGGTATCTTTGGCATCATCATAAATATCTGCGTACTCTTTTATTGTCTCCCAAAATTTCCAGCTTGCCTTTGCTTCATCATATTTGTCAAAGGTAGTATTGGCCCAGGCATTTAATTCCTTATCATACTCTACCTGATTGATTCCATCAGAGCTGTCAGAAAGCGCTTTCTTCACATCATCAATAGCTTCTAATTTTTCACCCGCCTCTTTTTTCTCCTTCATAGCTTCTTCAGCTGCTGTATTCGTCTTATCCACAGATCCGGTACCTTCTTCATTTGTAAGCAGTTTTTTCGCCTTCTCTGCTGCCTCCTCTGCATCCTTTGCAGCCTTCACTGCATACTCTGCGGTTTCCTGTGCGGTATCTGCAGTAGTTTTAGCATTCTGAATTTCTTTTTCAAGTGCTGTGATATTCGCATTTTCGATTTCTTTTTTCCTCGCATTTACCGCATTTCTGTCGGCTACCTGCTTCTGGATCTCTTCCTGAAGCACAGCATCAGTAATGCCCGCTTTGGCAAAGCTGTCTGCATCATAGGTATAAGTAACATCTTTTTCACCATAAAGCGGAAGTCCGTACATCATCGCATAGGCATTATATTTTACTTTGGCATCTGCCACATTCTGGTTTGCCTGATCGACTGCTGCCTGTGCATCATCTGCTGCTTTAGCTGCATCAGCCGCTGCCTGATCGACCTCGCCTACCAGTTCCTTCACTGTTTTTTCTCCATCTGCAGTTGATACCTTATCATCTGCTGCTCCACCCTTAAGAGCCTCCTCCAGCTTAGCCTGTGCTTCCTTCTGCGCCTCCTTGGCTGCCTTCGCCTGCTCCTCAACATACTTGTCTAATTCTGTATCTGAAGCACCATTCTCCCCCTTTACAGAAGTAAGTCCCTCTGCGGTAACACTGTCTGCTGCAGACTGATTGTTTTCGAAGGTCTTATTATAATCTTCTGCGATTTTGCTGATCTCATCCTTCTTTGCCTCTGCCTCCGCTGCTGTCTTTGCTGCCGTACCAGCCGCAGCCTCTGCTGATGCAGCCGCATCCTCCGCTGCTTTCACAGCACCGGTAGACTCCGTTTCACCTGTCCCCTCTGCTCCGGCAGCTTTAACCTTTTTCTCCACCTCAAGACCATCTATTGTTTTCTGCAGGTTTTCCACTGTTTTTGCTGCATCCTCTGCAGCACTTTTTGCCTCATCCGCCTTCGCTAAAGCAGCTTCTGCAGCAGGATCCTCTGAGGTTTCCTTGTCATTGAATCTCTCTGCTGTAGAGTCCACGCGTTCCTTTTCCAGCTCACAGTCATCCACACGGTTATCTACCGCATAAACAGTCATGGTTGCCATGCTGCTAAGACCAGCAGAAAAGGAAAGCATCAGTACCATTGCCCAGGTAATCGCTCTCTTTACCACTTTATTTCCCATATTTCGTCTTCTCATTGAATTCTCCTTTTCTCTTTTACACAACAGATCCCGTCAATCCACTTTACTTTTTCTATATATAAAGACGTATTTTTCTGCTGCAACAGCTCACATCAGGGTAAAATTTTTTCGTTTTTTTCGCTTTTTTGTTATTATTATTTTTGATCCTTTCAAAAGTCTGCTGTTTTTGCAAAAGCTGTTGCCTCTGCAGTGTTTCTTCTTATATAATATGATCAAAGACAGCTACTAATCATAATATTGGAGGAACTTCCTTTATGCAAAAGGATAATTCTATCTACCGTTTAAAAAGAGCCAAGCTGATCCAGCTGACCCTGACAATCGGCATAGATCTGGTTTTCTTTATTATATTTATGCAAAGGAGCTTCCAGGCAGCATTATCTGATTCTCCTGCCCTTGCCTGCTTTTGCGCTGCTGTATGGGTATCAGTAGTCAGCTTTCTCATTTTCCTTCTATGGGATCTGACTTTGCTCCGCTCTCTTTCAGCAGAATCAAGGGAACTGAACCGGCTCGTCTATCTGGACGACCTGACCAGCATCCCTAACAGACATTGTCTGGATAAATTCCTTGCTGACCATATTGCTCCTGGCTCGCTCCCTTCACTTGGCTGCTGTATGCTGCGTATTTCCAATCTGGATAGGATCAACACCTCCCTGGGGCGCAGCAGTGGAGATGCTGCTTTACAGGATTTTTCTGAAATTCTGGAAAAGGTGGGGAAACCCTATGGTTTTGTTGGCAGAAATAATGGAAATGAATTTGTACTTGTAATGGAAAATGCTTCTCAGGAAAAAACTGAACAGTTCCTTGCTGATTTTGGAAAAGAAATTACTTCCTATAACAGTCACAAAACTCCAATCCAGTTTTCTTCCTGCTATACCTTAAACCAGGAATGTAATTTTACGGATCTTGGACAATTATTTGCCCATACCTCCAATAAGCTCCACCACTGATTTTAATTTCTTTTTATGAAAGATAATTATGGCGAATTACAATCACAGGCAGATTGCCATGCTTGTCAGCTTCTTTGTAGAAGAAAATGACAGTAATGCATTTGCCCAGCTTTATGGACTTACTTACAACAAAATATATAATTATGCCTGCTACTATCTGAAAGACACGTATCTTGCCCAGGATGCTCTCCAGGAGATCTACATTCAGGTCATGAAAAAGCTGCCGGACCTGAAAGAGCCGGAGCTGTTCATTTCATGGCTTAATACGATCGCTTTTCATGTATGCTATGATATTGCCATCCGTAAGAGCAAGGTAGAATTTTCTTCCAGTGAGCTGTTTGAGCTTCTGAATTTTGCTGATAGCCAGAACACTCCGGAAGAGTTCTGTACCAAAAATGCCGTACGTTCACTGCTCAAACAGGCTATCGACAGTCTGTCCCTCATGGAACAGCAGATCATTGTACTTCGCTATTTCAACGACCTGACCATGGAGGAAATCTCCAAAGCCTGCAGCGTCAGCCTCAGCAGCATCAAACGCCATCACCATGCTGCTTTAAAGCAGATGAAAAAATATCTGGAAGAAAGAGAATAATCCTATGAAAAAGCCAAAACTGAGTATTGAAAAAGCAGATACTACCCTGCAGAATGTTTTTTCCGCCTGCAAGATGACGCCAAATACAATCCCGTTCCCCCGGATCGTCAGTCAGCAGAAATCCGACTTCATCTATTTTAAATCTACGATCTACATCAGCTTCTTTGTACTGCTGCTCACCCTGCTGATGCCTTTTTTTGTACTGTTCCGCTAAATTACAACACGTTTACAGCAGGCATATTCCAAAAACAAGTATCAGAAACGCACACCACCAGGCGCACAAAAAAAGCCCCACCGGCATTTTGCCGGCAGAGCCTCTTTTTATTTCTTATTCTTCTGCCTTTACGGTTTCTTCTGCCTCTGCAGTGTCTTCCGTTGTATCCTCAGCTGTTTCATCGATGCTGATTTCTTCCTCCGGATCAATGTCATCACTAAAATCGATCAGATCATCTCCTCCGATAGTTCCGTCAAGCTTATCGTCTGTGCTGAGTTTGATGTTGCGGTAACGCTTCATACCTGTACCTGCAGGAATCAGCTTACCGATAATAACATTTTCCTTCAGACCGATCAGCGGATCAACCTTACCCTTGATCGCAGCTTCTGTCAGAACCTTGGTTGTCTCCTGGAAGGATGCTGCTGACAGGAAGGAGTTCGTAGCCAGTGCTGCCTTGGTAATACCAAGCATTACCTGCTTTCCTTCTGCCGGTTCCTTGCCCTCTGCGATGAGCTGTTCGTTCATATCTTCATAATCCAGAACATCTACCAGTGTTCCAGGCAGGAAATCTGTATCTCCGTTGTTTTCGATTCTGACCTTCTTCAGCATCTGACGTACAATGACTTCGATATGCTTGTCACTGATATCAACACCCTGCAGACGGTATACTCTCTGAACTTCACGGATCATATAATCCTGTACAGCACGAATCCCCTTGATCTTTAACAGATCGTGAGGGTTAACACTACCTTCAGTCAGTTCATCACCGGCCTCAAGCACTGCACCGTCCAGAACCTTGATTCTGGATCCGTAAGGGATCAGATAAGCCTTGGTCTCACCCGTCTCATGATTGGTGATAATAACCTCTCGCTTCTTCTTGGTATCCTTAATAGTTGCCACACCACCAAACTCAGCGATGATCGCAAGTCCCTTGGGCTTCCTGGCTTCAAAAAGCTCCTCTACACGGGGAAGACCCTGTGTGATATCATCACCGGCAACACCACCGGTATGGAAGGTTCTCATGGTCAGCTGTGTACCGGGTTCACCGATAGACTGTGCTGCAATGATACCAACTGCTTCACCAACCTGTACTGCCTCACCGGTAGCCATGTTCGCGCCATAGCACTTCGCACAGATACCAATATGGGAACGGCAGGTAAGGATCGTACGGATCTTTACGCTTTCTACCGGGTTGCCATCCTGATCTACGCCTACGCTTAAGATCCTGGCTGCACGGCTCGGTGTGATCATGTGGTTCTTCTTAACGATCACATTGCCGTCTTTATCTTTAATCTCCTCGCAGGAATATCTTCCTGTAATTCGATCCTTTAATCCTTCGATGGTTTCCTTACCATCCATAAATGCCCTTACTGTCATACCGGGAATATTCTCGGCACCTTCCATACAGTCAACCTCACGGATGATCAGATCCTGCGACACGTCAACCATACGTCTTGTCAGGTAACCGGAGTCAGCGGTACGAAGAGCAGTATCAGACAGACCCTTACGTGCACCATGTGCGGACATGAAGTATTCCAGTACGTCCAGACCTTCACGGAAGTTTGACTTAATCGGCAGTTCGATGGTTCTACCTGTTGTATCTGCCATCAGTCCACGCATACCTGCCAGCTGCTTGATCTGCTGATTGGAACCACGGGCACCGGAGTCAGCCATCATGAAGATATTGTTATATTTATCAAGTCCTGCAAGCAGAACGTCTGTCAGCTCCTTATCTGTCTCGTTCCATGTCTCAACTACGGCACGGTATCTTTCTTCTTCTGTGATCAGACCACGTCTGAAGTTCTGGGATATCTTATCAACAGTGGCCTGTGCCTCTGCGAGCATCTGGGGCTTTCTTTCAGGCACGGTCATATCGGAAATGGATACTGTCATGGCTGCTCTTGTGGAGTACTTGTATCCGGTAGCCTTGATCAGATCCAGCACCTCTGCGGTCTTGGATGCTCCGTGTGTATTGATGACCTTTTCAAGGATCTGCTTTAACTGCTTCTTACCTACATGGAAATCCACCTCAGGAAGCAGGAAGTTCTCTTCCTTGCTTCTGTCCACATAACCAAGATCCTGGGGAAGGATCTCATTGAACAGGAAACGTCCCAGTGTAGATTCTACAGTTCCAGTGATCACCTCACCGGCAGCGTTCGTCTTTCTCACTCTTACCTTGATTCTGGAATGAAGGGTACAAGCCCCGTTCTCATAAGCCAGAATTGCTTCATTAACACTCTTGAAGAACTTGCCTTCACCGACTGCACCAGGTCTCTCCTGAGTCAGATAGTAGATACCAAGCACCATATCCTGTGAAGGAACGGCTACCGGACCACCATCAGACGGCTTTAACAGGTTATTGGGAGACAGGAGCAGGAAACGGCATTCTGCCTGTGCCTCTACGGAAAGAGGAAGGTGTACAGCCATCTGGTCACCATCAAAGTCAGCGTTGAACGCTGTACATACAAGGGGATGAAGCTTGATTGCCTTACCTTCAACCAGAATCGGCTCAAATGCCTGAATACCAAGTCTGTGCAGTGTAGGAGCACGGTTCAGCATAACCGGATGTTCCTTGATGACCTCTTCCAGCACATCCCATACCTGAGTATCCAGTCTCTCTACCAGTTTCTTTGCATTCTTAATATTCTGGGAAATGCCTCTTGATACCAGCTCCTTCATAACGAAGGGCTTGAATAATTCAATTGCCATTTCCTTCGGCAGACCACACTGATAGATCTTCAGTTCAGGTCCAACGACGATAACGGAACGTCCCGAATAGTCAACACGCTTACCAAGCAGGTTCTGACGGAAACGTCCGGACTTACCTTTCAGCATGTCAGACAGAGACTTCAGTGCTCTGTTACCAGGTCCTGTTACCGGTCTTCCTCTTCTTCCATTATCGATCAGGGCATCTACAGCTTCCTGCAGCATTCTCTTCTCGTTACGGACGATGATATCCGGAGCACCAAGCTCAAGCAGTCTCTTCAGACGGTTGTTTCTGTTAATAATCCTTCTGTACAGATCATTCAGGTCGGAGGTTGCGAAACGTCCACCGTCAAGCTGTACCATGGGACGCAGATCCGGTGGAATAACCGGGATTGCATCCATGATCATCCAGGAGGGTTCGTTTCCGGACTCTCTGAAAGCTTCTACAACTTCCAGTCTCTTGATGATCCTTGCTCTCTTCTGTCCGGTAGAATCCTTCAGTCCGGACTTTAATTCCTCCGCCTCTGTTTCAAGGTCAATGGCCTGCAGAAGCTCCTTGATCGCCTCTGCACCCATTCCTACACGGAATTTACTGCCCCAGGTATCTCTTGCATCCTGATATTCCTTCTCGGAAAGAACCTGCTTATATTCAAGGTTTGTTTCCCCTGCATCCAGTACGATATAGGATGCAAAGTAAAGAACCTTCTCCAGTACCCTGGGGGACAGATCCAGGATCAGTCCCATACGGCTCGGGATTCCCTTGAAATACCAGATATGGGAAACCGGTGCGGCCAGTTCGATATGTCCCATACGCTCTCTGCGGACACTGGACTTCGTAACCTCTACACCACACCTGTCGCAGACAACGCCCTTATATCTGATCTTCTTATATTTACCACAATGACACTCCCAGTCCTTGCTGGGTCCGAAAATTCTTTCACAGTACAGACCATCCTTTTCAGGCTTTAAGGTTCTGTAGTTAATGGTTTCCGGCTTTGTTACCTCGCCTCTTGACCACTCTCTGATTTTCTCAGGTGATGCTAAACCAATCTTGATGGCATCGAATGTCATCGGCTGGTATCCTTCTTGCTTTGTTTCTGACATTTTGGCACTCCTTCCAGATAACTATTTATCCACAGTCTTATTCTTCATCGCCATCAAAGGATTCGTCCATGGCAAGATCATCCTCGAAATCGCCATCAAACTCCTCGTCAGGTTCCTCGTCCTCTGCGTTTACAAGCTCACCGCTCTCTTCGTCAAATTCCTGCTGCTGATAACCCATTGAGGAAAGAGAACTCTTATCATAATCATAGTTCTTATTGTCCCCTTCGATCTCATAACGGTAATCGTTTTCGCCATAGTCGATGTTCTCAGTAATTTCTACCTCTGTATTGTCCTCGCGGAGTACTCTGACATCCAGACCCAGAGACTGCAGCTCCTTCAGAAGTACCTTGAAGGATTCCGGAATACCGGGAGCCGGGATATTGTCACCCTTGATAATTGCTTCATAAGTCTTTACACGTCCTACGACATCATCAGACTTCACTGTCAGGATTTCCTGAAGTGTATAGGATGCACCATATGCCTCCAGAGCCCAGACTTCCATTTCTCCGAAACGCTGTCCGCCGAACTGTGCCTTACCACCAAGAGGCTGCTGTGTAACCAGGGAGTAAGGACCGGTTGAACGTGCATGGATCTTATCATCTACCAGATGATGGAGTTTCAGGTAATGCATGTGGCCAATGGTAACCGGGCTGTCGAAGAACTCACCGGTACGTCCGTCACGGAGTCTTACCTTACCATCTCTGGAGATCGGAACGCCCTTCCAGAGTGCTCTGTGGTCTCTGTTATCTGACAGATACTGCAGTACCTCCGGAAGCAGTTCATCCTTATGCTTTGCTTCAAATTCTTCCCAGGATAAGTTGACATAGTCATTTGCCAGATCCAGGGTATCCATAATATCTATTTCGTTTGCACCGTCAAAGACAGGCGTTGCCACATTAAAGCCAAGTGCCTTGGCTGCCAATGACAGATGGATCTCCAGCACCTGTCCAATATTCATACGGGAAGGCACACCCAGAGGATTCAGTACGATATCCAGCGGACGGCCATTAGGCAGGTAAGGCATATCTTCTACTGGAAGTACACGGGAAACAACACCCTTGTTACCATGACGTCCGGCCATCTTATCACCAACAGAAATCTTTCTCTTCTGCGCAATATAAATGCGTACAGCCTGATTTACACCAGGAGACAGCTCATCGCCGTTCTCTCTTGTAAAGATCTTGGCATCCACAACAATACCATATTCACCATGAGGTACCTTTAAAGAGGTATCTCTTACTTCTCTTGCCTTCTCACCGAAGATCGCACGGAGCAGTCTCTCTTCAGCTGTCAGCTCAGTCTCTCCCTTTGGAGTTACCTTACCAACCAGAATATCACCGGCACGAACCTCAGCACCGATACGGATGATACCTCTTTCATCCAGATCCTTCAGTGCATCATCACCAACACCGGGAACATCTCTTGTGATCTCTTCAGGTCCCAGCTTGGTATCACGTGCTTCTGCTTCATATTCTTCAATATGGACTGATGTATATACATCATCCTGTACCAGTCTTTCACTTAACAGAACCGCATCCTCGTAGTTATAGCCTTCCCAGGTCATGAAACCGATCAGAGGGTTCTTACCAAGAGCAAGCTCACCCATGGAAGTGGAAGGACCGTCTGCGATCACCTGGCCTGCTGCCACACGGTTGCCCTTGAATACGATAGGCTTCTGATTATAGCAGTTGGACTGGTTGCTTCTTGAGAACTTGGTCAGATGGTACTCTACCTTTTCTCCATCATCACAGGTCATCCTGATCAGATTAGAGGATACATAATCTATCACACCAGGCTTCTTTGCCACCACACAGACACCTGAGTCAACAGCTGCCTTGGGCTCCATACCGGTTCCCACAACAGGAGCTTCGGTAGTCAGAAGCGGTACAGCCTGTCTCTGCATGTTGGATCCCATCAGTGCACGGTTCGCATCATCGTTCTCCAGGAAGGGGATCAGGGCTGTTGCCACTGAGAATACCATCTTGGGAGATACATCCATATAATCAAACATGGTCTTCGGATACTCGGAAGTTTCCTCCCTGTAACGGCCGGATACTGTATTCTTTACGAAATGACCCTCTTCATCCAGAAGCTCATTCGCCTGTGCCACATGATAATTATCCTCTTCATCCGCTGTCATGTACTCTACTTCATTGGTGACTCTCGGATTCATCGGATCAGTCTTATCAATCTTACGGTAAGGAGCCTCCACGAAACCATATTCATTAATTCTTGCATAGGATGCAAGTGAGTTGATCAGACCAATGTTAGGACCTTCAGGTGTTTCGATAGGACACATTCTTCCATAATGGGAATAGTGAACATCTCGAACCTCGAATCCGGCACGGTCTCTGGACAGACCACCAGGACCAAGGGCTGATAAACGTCTCTTGTGGGTCAGCTCACCAAGAGGGTTGTTCTGATCCATGAACTGTGACAGCTGGGAAGATCCGAAGAACTCCTTAACGGCTGCCTGTACCGGCTTGATGTTGATAAGTACCTGAGGAGAAACCTCCTCAGCATCATGGGTTGTCATTCTTTCACGGACAACTCTTTCCATTCTGGAAAGACCGATCCTGTACTGGTTCTGAAGCAGCTCACCTACGGCTCTGATACGTCTGTTGCCAAGGTGGTCGATATCATCATCATTACCAATACCGTATTCCAGATGGATATTATAGTTAATGGAAGCAAGAATATCTTCCTTTGTAATATGCTTGGGAATCAGCTCATGCACATTTCTCTTAATGGCATCTGCCAGTGCTTCCGGATCCTCTCCGAACTCTTCAATGATCTGTGCAAGAACAGGATAATATACATGCTCTGTGATACCAAGCTCCTTCGGGTCACATTCAACAAAGCTTGTAATATCTACCATCATATTGGAAAGAATCTTTACGTTCTTCTCCTCTGTCTGGATAAATACATAAGGAACTGCCGCATTCTGGATCCTGTCAGCCAGTTCTCTGTCAACCTTGGTTCCTGCCTGTGCAAGTACCTCTCCGGTAAAAGGATCCACAACATCCTCTGCCAGGATATGGTTTCTGATCCTGTTTCTAAATGCCAGTTTCTTATTGAATTTGTAGCGTCCAACCTTGGCAAGGTCATATCTTCTGGGGTCGAAGAACATGGCATTGATCAGGCTTTCTGCGCTTTCAACACTTAAGGGTTCACCGGGACGGATCTTTTTGTATAACTCTAAAAGACCATCCTGATAATTTTCAGAAACGTCTTTGGAAAAGCTTGCTTCGATCTTGGGTTCATCACCAAACAGCTCTCTGATCTCGTCATTGGTTCCTACACCAAGTGCTCTGATCAGAACAGTGATCGGCACCTTTCTCGTACGGTCAACACGTACATAGAAAATATCGTTGGAATCTGTTTCATATTCCAGCCACGCGCCTCTGTTCGGAATTACAGTTGCGGAGAAGAGCCTCTTACCGATCTTATCATGACCGATACCATAGTAAATACCAGGTGATCTTACGAGCTGACTGACGATAACTCGTTCTGCACCGTTAATCACAAAAGTACCTGTCTCTGTCATGATCGGAAGATCACCCATGAAGATCTCATGTTCACTGATTTCTTCCTTCTCCTTATTGTAAAGACGGACCTTTACCTTAAGGGGAGCTGCATAGGTCGCATCTCTTTCCTTGCACTTCTCGATAGAATACTTTACGTCATCCTCACACAGCTCGAAGTCAACAAATTCAAGGCTTAAATGGCCACTGTAATCCTCGATGGGAGAGATATCCTCAAACACTTCCTTGAGGCCTTCATCCAGAAACCATTTATAGGAGTCTTTCTGGACTTCTATCAGGTTCGGCATCTCCAAAACTTCTTCCTGTCGTGAGTAACTCATACGCATGTTCTTGCCTGTGGCAATAGGACGTATTCTGTTCTTTTCCATTGACATTCACCCCGTTCTTTATGATTTATGAAGCTTTCAGCCAAGCAGCCCATTAAAAAAGACCGTTTGACGCTTTCAAATATGCATACCACACCACAATAGTGCACTATCCATACTAACACAACATGAAAAGCCAGTCAATCATTTTTTGACTGCAGCTGCTAATTTTTTACCAGAGGGACTTCAAAAGCCCCAGTCACAGATGTGACCGGGGCTTTATCATTCTCATATGACGTATGACAATTACTTAAGAGTAACCTTAGCGCCTTCAGCTTCCAGCTTAGCCTTGATATCGTCAGCTTCTTCCTTGGAAGCGCCTTCCTTAAGAACCTTGGGAGCAGAATCAACAAGATCCTTAGCTTCCTTCAGTCCAAGACCGGTAGCTTCACGAACAACCTTGATAACCTTAACCTTGTTAGGACCAACTTCTGTCAGCTCTACGTCGAACTCTGTCTTCTCTTCTGCTGCTGCAGCGCCATCACCAGCTGCTGCTGCAACTACAACGCCTGCTGCTGCAGAAACGCCGAACTCTTCTTCACATGCTTTAACTAAATCATTTAACTCAAGTACAGTTAACTCTTTGATAGCATCAATAATTTCCTGTGTGGATAACTTTGCCATTTTATTTTCCTCCATTTTCATTTTCATAGGCTCCCACCTGGTGGGAATGTTTGATTATCTTGTATTATTCTGCAGGTGTCTCTGCAGGTGCTTCTGCTTCAGCAGGAGCGGCTTCCTCTGCGGGTGCTTCAGCAGCAGGTGCTTCGCATGCGGATGCTCCACCTTTTTCTGCTAACTGGTTCATAACACGTGCAAAGTTTGTGATAGGAGACTGAATGCTTCCAAGCAGCTTGGACAGCAGCTCTTCTCTTGAAGGAATCTTAGCGATCTCGCCGATTCCATTGGCATCATATGCGATGCCTTCAACAACACCACCCTTAACCTCAAGCTTCGGAGCTTCCTTAGCAAACTTGCAGAGAATTCTTGCAGGTGCTGTTGCATCTGTTGTGGAGATTGCAACTGCGCTGGGTCCCTCAAGATAAGGAGCCAGTGCCTCGAAATCTGTTCCCTTGAACGCAAAGTTCATCATGGTGTTCTTGTAAACCTTGTAGGTAACTCCTGCCTCACGAAGCTGCTTACGAAGCTGTGTGTCCTGTTCTACAGTAAGTCCACGATAGTCAACAAGAACAACAGACTGGGCATCTTTAATGTGAGCAGAAATTTCTTCTACAACGGGCTGTTTTAACTCAACCTTAGCCATTTCTTTACCTCCTTTTAGATTTTCTGCCGAAAGGAGTTTCTACTTTGTAAAAAAAATCCTTCCGAAGTCCGGAAGGATAGAATCTACTTGAAATAAACTCATTTCCTCGGTAGGCGCTCCGCTTACACCGCATCCGGTACCTACTGTCTTCGGCATGGTCATATCGACCTTTGAAATAATAGCATACTGGTTATACCCCTGTCAACTGTTTTTACCCTGTTTTTAACTTTATACTTCACTCCTGCCTGCTTATGCTTCCGTCACTTCCTATAAAAGCACCCGTTGACAGACTATTCATATAAGAAATCACCCGCTGTCCTTCTTCTCCCTCCGCAAGGGAGGTATAGCATCCACTCTGCACTGCGGGGATAAAGGTCATACTTTCAATCCTGCTATCTGTCAGTGTCACCTTCAGCAGACAGGTATCCAGTGTTTTAGAATTGAACCAGAAATTTCCCAGGCTGTAAAACACCGGTGTTTCCCCAAAGTACTGGATCCCCTGCAGGCAGTGGGGATGATCTCCGATGATCAGATCAGCACCAGCCTGTGCGATCTTTGGTGCCTGGTCAAGCTGTGCCCAGTCCGCTTCTGCCACATTCTCCGTCCCCCAGTGGATATAAACCACAAGAAAATCACAGTTTTTCCGGGTCTCCTCTATGACAGCAAGGAGCTTTTCCGGGTTCCAGCACCTAAATACACCAGCCGCCCCCTCTGTGGCACCCTTCGTATCCGGATTATCCAGTCTCTCGATCTGCGTAGCAGAAAGAAAGCCGATCTTCATTCCGCCACTGATAAAATAAACCGGTGCTGCCGCTTCTTCGAGATTTCTGCCTGCCCCTGCATAAGGAATCCCGTCCTGCTGCAGCGTATCCAGTGTATCCAGAAGCCCGGTTTCCCCGAAATCGTAGCAATGGTTATTGGCAAGTGACACCAGATCCACGCCAAGGTCATCCAGATAATGCACGGTATCCGTATCCGCCCGGAAGGTATAGGTCTTTCCTTCTGTAGGCGTCCCCCTGTTGGTATAAGGAAATTCATTGTTGATCATCATTATATCAGCAGCTCTCATCTCAGAGATCAGAGCCTCTGAAATTCCGTTCTCTATGGCACCGCCCCGGCTCTTCAGCTTTGCCATCACCGCATATTCATCATCAAAAAGAATGTCTCCCGCAAAGCAGAGAGTTACCCTGCCATCCTCACTGCTCTTCTTCTCATAGATCCGGTTGGCAGCCATATATTCCGGATCCTGCAGAATATCTGCATACGGCTCTTTCTCTTCCCCTTCCTCTGCTGCAGCCTGCTTCTCGGGGATCATCTCCCAAAGACTGTGAAGCGGTGTTCCCGCTTCTGCATTATCCTTTCCTTCCAGATCATCCTGCCGGCTGTTTTCATCTGCATCAGTGTTCCATGCCTGCTGCGCTCCTCTTTTTCCTGTCTGAAGGGACAGGAAAAGAAGCCCCGAAAGTCCCACCAGAAGAATTCCTCCCAAGGTCAGGAAAAAGATCAGAACCGGAGATATCTTTTTTTTCTTTGTCATAACTTTTTTCTTTGAAACCATCATATTATGAGTATACCATAAAACATACTGCAGATGCAAAAAGAGCCGCAGAAACAAATCTGCGGCTCTTATTATTCTTCATCCGGTTAGATTAGAATTTTGCTACGCTTACCTTTACACCAGGTCCCATGGTAGATGTAAGAGTGATGCTCTTTAAATACTGTCCCTTCAGTGCTGAAGGTCTTGCCTTTACAATAGCATCCATCAGTGCATTGAAGTTCTCCTGAAGCTTCTCTTCGCTGAAGGAAGCCTTTCCGATCGGAACATGAATGATATTAGCCTTGTCAAGCCTGTACTCAATCTTACCAGCTTTAATATCATTAACGGCCTTAGTAACATCCATAGTTACTGTACCAGCCTTCGGGTTAGGCATCAGACCCTTAGGTCCAAGAACCTTACCAAGACGTCCTACAACGCCCATCATATCAGGTGTAGCTACTACTACGTCGAAGTCAAGCCATCCATCATTCTGGATCTTGGGGATCAGCTCATCTCCTCCAACATAATCTGCACCAGCTGCTTCTGCTTCATTTACCTTGTCACCCTTGGCAAATACCAGAACCTTAACAGTCTTACCAGTTCCGTTAGGCAGTACAACTGCACCACGGATCTGCTGCTCAGCATGACGTCCATCACAGCCTGTTCTGATATGAACTTCAATGGTCTCATCAAACTTAGCTACTGCTGTCTTCTTAGCTAATGCAACTGCATCTGCAGGTTCGTAAGCAACTGCACGGTCTACCTGCTTTGCGGCCTCGGTATATTTCTTTCCATGTTTCATTATTTAATCCTCCTATGGTTCAAACGACGCTTAAGTCTCCCACTTGCCATTAATTTGTTATTAGTCTTCTACTGTAATACCCATACTTCTTGCAGTACCAGCGATCATGCTCATAGCAGCCTCTACGCTTGCTGCATTCAGGTCAGGCATCTTCATCTCAGCGATTTCCTGAAGCTTAGCCTTGGAAATTGTTGCTACCTTTGTCTTATTGGGTGTACCAGAACCAGACTTAATGTTGCAGGCCTTCTTTAAAAGAACTGCAGCCGGGGGAGTTTTCGTAATAAAACTGAAACTTCTGTCTGCGTATACAGTAATAACAACAGGGATAATCACATCACCCTTGTCAGCGGTTCTTGCGTTGAACTGCTTTGTGAATTCAACGATATTAACTCCGTGCTGTCCAAGTGCAGGACCAACCGGGGGAGCTGGTGTAGCTTTACCAGCAGGGATCTGTAACTTAATGTATCCTTCTACTTTCTTTGCCATTGTGGCACCTCCTATAATAATGCAATAAATGCATTGTGGTATGGCGCATTCCTCCCGTGCAGCTTCTGCTGCAGCCTGAAGTTCTGCTCCCACTGTCTGCGGGTAAACGCAGACCTTACTTTGTTCCTATATTTAATAAGAAGTTTCTTGTGGAATACTTCCTAAAAAATATCAATCCTATGACATTTTTCTCACTTCTGCAAAACCAATCTCTACAGGAGTCTCCCTGCCGAACAGTTCCACATTGATGGTCGCTGTCTGTTTGCCAAAGTCCATACGCTGAACAATGCCAACCGTATCCTTCCAGACACCGGCTACAACAGCAATGGTATCTCCCTCTGCGAAATCAACAGATACATTCTCTGTCTTGATACCAAGGGGCTTCATCTCTGCCTCTGTCAACGGAACAGGCTTACTTCCGGGGCCTACGAACCCGGTAACACCTCGGGTATTCCGTACCACATACCAGGTGTCGTCATTCATGATCATGTTGATCAGGACATAGCCGGGAAACAGCTTCTTCTGGACTGTCTTCCTGGCACCATTCTTCATCTCAACAACATCCTCCATGGGTACACGGACTTCCAGGATCTCTTCTTCCAGATGTCTGTTCTCGATGGTTTTCTCGATATTGGCTTTGACTTTATTTTCATACCCTGAATAGGTATGTACTACATACCAGTTTGCTTCTGCCATATTATCCCACCCTCACTTTACAGACTTGTCAGGAAATCCACTCCGTACTGCATCAGGAAATCCAGCACGGCGATAATTGCACCAAGTACGATAGAAATGCAGACAACAGCAACAGACTGCTTCAGCACTTCGTTCCTGTCAGGCCATACGATCTTCTTGTACTCTGCCTTCAAGCCTTTAAAGAAGCTGGGTTTATTCGCTTTTTCTTTCTTAGCGGAATCTGCCATCTCTACTCCTTTCTTACGCAAAGCTGCATTTTCATGCAATCAGATTATTTGGTTTCCTTGTGTAATGTGTGAGTTTTGCAGAATCTGCAATACTTCTTAGTCTCCATCCTGTCCGGATGTGCTTTCTTATCTTTTGTAGTATTGTAGTTACGCTGTTTGCACTCTGTACAAGCTAAAGTAATCTTAGTACGCATTGTAATTCCTCCAATCTTTTACCGGATTTTGAGCATAAAAAAAAGACCTAAATCTCATCTCGCCCGATAACTATAACATATCTGTCCTGCCCCGTCAACTCATTTCCCAATGTTTTTCTTATTTTTTGCGTATTTTTACGCCTCCTGTGCTTGAATTTATACCTCTCCCATGCTAAGATAGTAGCATAACAGTGAGTTATTATGCCCTTAGTTTAATTATCAGGGAAAGGATTCCCTTACAGAATGATAGTCATGGAAGAAAGGAGGGGCAGTTATGGCTTATAGTGCAGCTCTGAATACGATCTATAATCATTATCTTTCGGCCTATGCACCAAAGGGCACGACCCGTTATGATGCTCATAAACGAAGTGAACTGAAAAGCATCTATAATACCATCCTCAAGCTGAATAAAGAATCCCCCCTTTACCTTCCGGAAACAAATGACGAATCAATCCAGTTTGCTGTCAGTCTGAAGGAGAACGCAAGGCAGCTTCGGAACACCATTGCTTCCCTTGGCGGACTTGACCGCACAGATCTGCTGAACAAAAAAACAGCCTATTCCAGTAATCCGGATCTTGTGGAGACCTCTTTTATTGGAGATGCCTCAGAGAAAGAAGTTCCATCCTTCCAGATCTCTGTAGAAAATCTGGCTACCGGTCAGATCAATATAGGAAGCTTTCTTCCTTCAGCAAGTCTTGCAGATCTGCCAGAGGATTCCTATTCCTTTGATGTCCTGGTCAATGATCTGAACTATGAGTTTCAATACAACATCCGTCAGGGGGAAACCAACAGGGATGTACAGGAACGTCTTGCCAGGCTGATCTCCGGTGCAGACATTGGTCTTAAGGCAGATGTACTGATTGAAGGCCAGAACAGTGCCCTGCGTCTTACAGGTGTCTCTACCGGCCTTAAAGACGGACAGGATTTCCACTTTGTCATTTCCGATGACAGTACCAGTAAAAAAGCCGGCAGTGTGGCATACTTTGGTTTAAATACGGTAGCAGTTTCCCCTTCCAATGCCAAATTTACCCTGAACGGAGAACCGCGGGAAGCATCCTCCAACCATTTTACAATCGAGAAGCTATATGAAGTTACCCTGCACGCAGCAAGCACTTCGCCTGAGGATACTGCTGAGCTCAGTCTGAAAACAGATGTAGAATCCCTGACTGAGAATATTTCCAATCTGATCGATGGTTATAATTCTTTCCTTGCCTCTGTCAGCAATTATGATGTGGATTATCACAAGAGCCGCCGGCTTCTTCGTGAAATGAATCATCTGTCCTCCCAGTATGCGCAGTCTTTTTCCGAGCTTGGCATCTCAAGGCAGGAGGATGGTTCTCTTAGTCTCGACAAAAACACATTCACACAGACTGCCCTTTCTGAAAAAGGCTTCCACGGTTATGACACTCTTAAGGATTTTACGGATTCTATCCTAAAAAAAATAAATGATGTCTCCCTGAATCCCATGCAATACGTGGAGAAGACCATCGTGGCCTACAAGAATCCCGGGCACAACTTCCCGGCTCCCTATGCAGCCAGTGCCTACAGCGGCATGATGTTCAATTACTACTGTTAAAAAACCTCACTTCCCAGTCCATACCGGTAAGTGAGGTTTTTTAACTCTTACTGTTCCTTATACTTATCAAGCTGTGAATAGTCTTCCATCATTTCAAGGATCTTCTTACGTCCCTTCTTGTTCAGAAGCACATAATACTGCATAACTCTGTTTTCAAGAATCCTCTCTCCCAATGACTCTCCCTTTTCAAGAGAAGAAAAGTCAACCGGATTCAGACTCAGCTTGTCGCACATACGGATCACCGTTCCATATGCCATGCCCTCAATTCCTCTGTCAAGGGCAGTCACAAGAGTACTGTAAGGAATTCCCATTTCAAGGGCAAACTGTCTGACACTCTTGTATTGCTTTAAAATTTCGGCCTTTAAAATTTCTGCTTTGGTCATTTTCAAACCTCCATTAGCGTTTCCTGTTTATAATTCATATATCTTTGTTCTTCATGCAAGTATATCACATTCTCGATATTTCGTCACTGATAAAATACTTAATTTTTTATAAACTGTTACCAAAGTACCGAAAAATCCGGTTAAAAGCCCCATAATGCAAGAAGGAACAGGCAAAGCCTATTCCTTCTGTTTTATTTATTGTGTATTTGGCTCAAATTTATTTTTTCTGATCCATGAACTGCGGTGGTATTACATTGTTGCCACTCATGTTCTTATAATATCCATATGCTGTCCGGGAAGCCTTCTTTCCCTTCTGGAGCTCTCTCCGTTCTCTTATAAAGTAATCCTCCACCAGCTTTTTATTTCTGGTCTCCTGGGCTTTAATGGAAACTCCTTTTTCTGTCACCTCGGAAATCAGTCCCTGAATCCTTCTGATCTGATCCTTATAAGCATCCTTATTTGCAAGCAGCTGCTCCCGGATTCTTTCATACAGTGCTTCAAAGCCTTCATCCAGCTCTGTCAGCTTCTGTATCAAAACATCCTTCTGTTCCATATTGGTGTCCAGTTCTTCCATGGATACTGTGTCCTTTTTCAGAAGCTCTTCCTGATGTTTATTGTAGGCTGTGATCTCCTCCAGTACGTCAAGCTTCTTATGCAGACTGTCTTCCAGTATCCCCAGGTAATTATCGATCATACTCTTCCTTTCTCTCTATTAACCCGCATAACTTCCTTCCAGTTATCCCGGATGGCATGCAGGTGATCACGGATCTCTTCAAGGATCTCCACATCCTTCTTTACATTTGCCTCTACAAGTCTCTGATCCAGATAGACATACATCCTTTCAAAATCCTGTGCTACCGGATACTTCATATCCAATGTCTTCCGGAGATAATCGATAATATTCTCTACCTTGACAATATTAGTATGTGCCTTTGCTATATCCTTACGCTCTACAGCATCGATCGCCACATTACAGAATTTGATCGCTCCCTCATAGAGCATCAGTGTCAGCTCTGCCGGTGACGCTGTCAGCACCTTGCTATTGTTATACTGGGCATACGCATTTGGTAACGCCATGTCATGAGCCTCCTAATAATCCTGTTACTGCGCTGGAATTTGACTGCATCTTGGCCAGCGCGGTTTCCATCTTGCTGAATTTGGAGTACCATTTATCCTCATAATCCTGAAGCTTCTTCTCCAGCTCCTTGATCTTGCTTGTGTAATCATCGTAATCCGACTTCATTTTCTTGTCATCATAGAAATTACCAAAGGTTCTGTAGCCGTCTACTGACTTGGAAAGGTCTGTCATCTTGCCATACAGCTTCTGGGACAGTGACGTAAAGAAGGAAATAACCGTGTCCGGATCATTGGAGATCATGGTCTTCAGCTTGTCAGCATTGCCAGCGGTACTGGCATCATCTGAGTCTCCATCGATATGATAAGCATGCTTCTCATTCTCAGCTGCTGTAAAATAGCCGAGGGTATCGATGCCAAAATCACTCAGATACATGGTCTTGCCGCCAACCTCAACGCCGCCTGACATGATCTGCTGCAGAGCAGAATTTACTGTGGAAAGATTGTCATCTCTCCGGAGCAGGGCATCCTTGATCTTCTTTTCATATTTCTCAACCTCAGAATCGGACAAGGACTCCTTCTCATCATCCGTCAGCGGCTCATAGCCCTTGGCGGAATCTGCATTGTACAGCTTATCCATTTCGTTGATCACACTGTTATATTCCTTCAGGAAATTCTTGACCATGTCATAGATACCATCAGTATCCTGCTCTGTGGTCACAGTAACTGTCTCTCCCGGTGCTGTTGCAGAAAGTGCAGTAAAGGTCAGCCCGTTGATCTCAAATACATTGGTGCTGTCGGTAAATTTGGCACCATTCAGATAAATCTCCGCATCCTGTCCCTTGGTATAATGCGCTGCAGCCTCATCATCACTTTTACCGGTAGACTCTGCACTCGCATCATAGGAGATGCCAAGCATCTTAAGTGCCTTCTGTCCGCTTGTATCACCACTTGTGATACTGAAGTTACCATCCTCACCTGATGTTTTAGCGCTGACAAAGAACCTCTTCTGTCCGGCATCGTAGCTGGCATTTAAACCCGCTTCCTTCATGGTATTCAGCACCGTTGAAATACTGGTATTCTTATCAATATTAAGTGTTTTCTGCTTATCTCCGGCTCCAACTGTAATCGTACCGGAAAAATCATCTCCCAGTTTTGCATCCAGGTCTCCAAGAGTCGTAAGCGCCGTTACCTCCTTACTACTCTGAATCTTACCACCTGTCAGGTAAGCAGTTTTGGCAAGTCTGGAAACTTCCAGGGTCTGCACTCCATTCACAGCACCTTCACCTGTGATCACACTGACTGCGCTGCTGTTGGAAACCTTGGTCGTTTTTTTGCTGTATGCATCAGAAAAACGCATATTTGCGATATATTTGGACTGAAGATTCTTCAGCTTAGTATTCAGATCCTTCCAGGCATCCTGCTTCCACTCAAGCTTGGTCTGTGCCTTTTTCTGTGTATCTACTTTTGTCCGTTTGGCACTGACCAGCTCCTGAATGATGCTTTCCGTATCCATACCGGAAAACATACCGGTCATTCTCATTGACATATCATATCCTCCTATCTCTTCTCATCCACTAAGATTCCAGCAAGCTCCCATACCTTGGCGATCATGTCAAGAGTCTTTTCGGGAGGAAGCTCCTTAATCACTTCCTTGGTATCCTTATCTATGATCTTGATGGTCACTCTGTTTGTTTCCTCATGGAATCCGAAGATTGCCTCTGAATGCGGCATACTCTTATTCAGCTGCTCTACCGCCTTCTTCAACTGTTCATTACTGGGCTGCTGATTCTGGGAGCCATTCTGTCCGCTCTGGCTGTCCTGCCTCTCTGTCTCCCCTACCCTGGTTCCCGCTGCAATATCACCGCTCACAGCCTTCCCCTGTGTAGTAGTAACCTCCGTGTCCTCTACAACTGTCTTCTGTACAGGCTTCGCCTGTCTGGTCGTCTGTGCCTGATAGCTGACGGCACTGTTTAATGCTTCAATTGCCATGATAATCACCTCCGTGTGATAGTAAACAATTCCATTTAAACTGATTTCTTCTGTTATCTTTTATTTATATCGGAATAAATATCAAAAAAATTAAGGGTCAGCCAAGCAGATTTTGCAGTGCAGAAAGCCCTTCCATACTGACAGCCTCCTGATTTGCCTCCTGGATCTGCACATAGACCTCTTTCCGGTAAACCGGCACTTCCTTCGGTGCACTGATGCCAAGCTTTACCTGTTCTCCCTTGATCTCCAGTACAGTAATTTCAATATTATTGTTGACGATCAATGCCTCGTTCTTTTTTCTGGATAAAGCTAACATCTATTCACCTGCTTTCTTTCCCGCATTCAGGATATCATAAATAGGGTATTTGACTGCATAAGCTTCGCCTTCCACAATCACCTGGCACGCTTTCTTTTCTGCCGCATTAATAATGATCGGTCCTCGTAAGTTAACGCTCATCTTCGTCAGATCCGAAGGCACTGTTACCGTAACGAGCACCAGAATCTCTTCCGGATCCAGCTTTCCGATCTGGGAAAGCAGTTCATCTTCTATTTCCGGATTGTAATCCGGTTTAACGATCAGCGGATCCATGACCGGCATGGCAAAAGCAGGCTCCTGCAGGGACTGCAGCCAGTGGATCGATCCTGCTCCCTTTTCCTCATCATGGATCAGGGCAAATTCTGTCATATCAGGGAAACCGATAATTCCCGCGGGAAAATGGATCGCCTTATCATCGTCAATCGTTACCTCTCCAAATACCTTCGTTTTGATCTTCATCGCTGCTCCTATCTGTACTCTCCGGTACGTTTTAAATATAATTCATCAGTGATGTCTGTAATATCTTTCCTGTTGCCATCAATGCCGCTTCGTACGTCAGCTTGGAGCTGGTGAGTTCCACGGTCACTTCCGCAATATCTGCATCCTCATTTTCAGACTGCAGAGTCTTAAACGTAGTCTTCTGATCCATCAGTCTGTCGCTGATCAGGGCAAGTCTGCTGCTTCTTGTGCCATTATCTGTAACCGCAATATTGGTGTCGTCCAGATATCCCTGCATACTGGTAATGGAATTTTCAAATTTTGTATGAATGTTTTCTCTGGCGTAATTGTAAGCCTTGGTTGCTGCATCAAGCTGCTTCTCTACCTTTTCATAGTCGGCAGTCCCCTCTGTCAGTTCCTTCTTCAGCCTGCTCAGATCCGTCATGGTCGCATTGATCTCCTGCAGGGAAGAAAGTGCTCTCTCAAGATCCTCGATATCTCTATTAAGGCCATGGGAAAAGGCTTCGTTTGCCATGGTATTGACACGTATCGTCTGGTTATATCCCACATCATACTCTATCACCTGATCGTTCACATCTGCCTCAAAATTAAACTTGGTCTTTGTACCGTCCGCCTTCGTAACAGTGCTTCTGAAATAATGCTCAGGTCTCAGATCACCCTTTTCCCATTCGCTCTTTGTATAATTAATGGAAATCTCAGTATCATCCTTCACTGCTTTGCTCAGGGTTTCATAGGCCTTATCACTGAATAACAGCTCTCCCGTCTCCGGGATGTAGGTCATGGCTTCAGTTCCTGCCGCATTTGCTGCTGCAATCTGCTGATAGCCTGCTTCTGCCGATGTCGCTGTCATAATGGTTGCAGAATCAATACCCTGAATATTCTTAAAAACTTCATTCCCACCTGCATCAACCGTAGCAGTTCCGATCCTAATACGGACTGTACTATCCAGCTTGTCATAGGAAAGGCGGATCCTGTGGATGGTGCTGTTTGTTACATCCTGCTCTTTTACCTTATTATATTTGGCATCGTTGTAATTGCTCTTCGTCAGCCCGGCAAGCGTACTCATATCTGTATAACTGGTGGTATCAAAATCCTTCAGCTTCACCGGCTCTGTCATATTGTAGGAATCACCCTTTGCCGCATCCTCCTCTGTAAAGGTCAGCGTGGTATTGGTACGGTAGCCTGTAAATACATATCTGCCTGCAAAGTCTACATTGCCTGTAGAATAATACTCATTCCGGAGTGTCTTCATTTCCTGCAGAAGGATATTCAGGTCTTCCACTCTCTTTTCCTTATTGGCTGCCTTGCCTGCCTTCTTGACCAGATCTGTCAGAACCTCGGCATTTGTGCTGAGTGCGCCCTCTGTAATAGACAGCCAGCTGTCTGCATCCGGTGCATTTTTTTCATAGTACTGTGTCAGTTCGGATACGCTGGTACGAAGCCGCAGTGCACGGATCGCTGTCACCGGATCGTCCGATGGTCTTGTCAGCTTCTTGGTCGTAGACATTTGTGTACTGAGCTTATCCTGTAAGATCTTATTGTTATTGATATTGTACAGGGAATTATTTTCCATGATCCTGTTTGTTATTCTCATAACTATGTTCTCCTCTTTATGGTCTGGCTTTATACGCCGGTTTCCAGAATCAGTCTGTCATAAATTTCCGTCAGTGTCTGGATCATCTTGGATGCCAGTGTAAAGGAATTCTGATATTTTACAAGGCTGACCGCCTCTTCATCCTTATCCACTCCGGATATCGAACTTCTCTGGTTCTCAATCGTATTTTCCAGTCCCTCATAAGTCTTTTCAAAGGTATTGGCATTGCTTGCATTCAGTGCCACATCCGACAGGATCATCTCCAGCATCTGACTGGCTGAACCATTCCGAAACTGGTATTTCTCCTTGCTCGTCAGAAGCTCGATCATTTCCTTGATCTGTCCGCATTCCTCCACACCCTGAAATTCATCATTCGAGATCCATGATCTGGTGCCCAGAAGCCCTGCATCATTTAGAAGCTCTTCATTTATAGTAAAGTTTCCTGCCGTCAGCTCATACAGACCGTTGTCCTTAGCTGCATCAAGGTCAGCCTCTGTATACTGTCCTCCCGTTGCCTTATTTCCTGTAAAAAGGATGCATCCCTTACCGTCATAAGCGTTCACACCACCGGTAAAAATATTATTTACCTTCTCAGAAAAGCCCCTGATCCATGTGTTCATCTGTGCCATATAATAGGGAATCCCCTGATATTTAATGGATTCTGAGGTCTTCGCTTCCTTACCGGCTGCCTGTGCTGTAGGAAGACCGGTATCGGGACTCGCCTTCAGGGTAAAGGTGTAAGTGCCATCATTATTGTATACCCATGATGTATAATCATAGATCGTATTTGCTATATTGATATGACCACCCGTATCAGAAAGCGTACAGGTCTTCATATCCTTCAGGTCATTGGCTGTTACCTCGATCGTAACCTTGGTATTGCCATCCGTTACAGACTTTACCTTGCCTTCAAAGTTGGTGCCGTTATTTCCATCCCGGAGCTCTACAAGTCCCTTCAGCTTGCCCTTCATGGCTGCATTGGTCAGATTGAACTCATTGCCGTTTGACCAGTGGATCTCATACAATCCGTCTACATCCGTCTGGTTCACCTTCTCGGAGGTGGATCTTGCTGTATAGGAAAGGGTGTTGTAATCATTGGCATCTACAAGTGGCTGTCCTCCTGCGATCTGCACAATATAACGGGTTCCCCCCGTCTTTCTGTCCGGCTTATTCGGATCTGTGATGTCATATTCTGTAACATCCACATCCACGATCTTAGAAAGGTCATCAACAAGCTTTTCTCTCTGATCCCGGAGTTCATTGGCCTTTGCTCCGGAAAGCTCAATGACATTGATCTGCTTGTTTAAGGTGGCGATCTTCTCCGCAATAGAATTGATCTGATCCACATTCTGCTGGATCTCAAGGTTTACATCCTTCTGCAGCTCCTGCAGGTTTCCATACATGGTATTGAAATAATCTGTCAGTGCCTTGGCCGAGGAAATGAAGGTCTGCTTCGAATGGTCGCTGCTGGCATTGGATACCACACTCTGAAGTGCCTGGCTCATCTTATCAAAGACACTCTTAAAGCCTGTACTTCCATTATCATTGAAATAATCCTCAATGGTCTTGCAGTAATAGGCCTTAGACTGATACTCTCCGTATTTGCAGTTGTTATCCCAGTACTTCACGTTGTAGAACTGGTCTCTCACACGTTCAATCGCAATCGTATCAACTCCGGCACCGGCGCAGCCATAGGTCGTAAAGGTACGCAGTGCATTATTTGCTTCCTGTGATACCACCTGTCTGCTGTAGCCTTTGGTCTGGGCATTGGAAATATTATTTGCTGTTGTATTCAAAGCCGCATTGGAAGCCCTAAGCCCCGAGCCTGCGATCTGTAATCCAAAAAACTGTGAAGGCATGCTGTCACCTCATCTCTGATTATTTTGATTATCTGCCAAGCGTTGAGATCACGTGATCCAGCATCTCACTGATCACATTGATATAACGGCTGGCTGCATTATAAGCATTCTGGAACATGATCATATTGCTGAGCTCCTCATCAGACGATACACCATGCACCTGATCTCTCGCTGCATATGTCTCATTTACCGTCTTCTGCTGGTTCTCACTGATCCCCTTCAGTACTGATCCTGTATTTCCCACCTGGGATACCAGATTATTATAATAATTGGCAAGATTTGTCTTCGTATGAACCTTTGGATTCAGCGTATGCACGGCCTCTGTAAACAACGTTTTCAACGCATCTGCTGTATCCTGATCCACCTTCTGATCCGGTCTGATAAATCCAAGTAAGGATGGGGACTGCTTGATCTCACCGTTAATGATGATATTATTTATGGTAAAGTAAGGATCCCCATTCTGATCCGTTTCATTTGCTACCAGATTAAAAATCTGATAAGGGTTTCCATTACCGTCTCTCATATAGGTACTGTCCGGATAACTGCCGGCCTTATCTGCTGCATTTTTGAAAATCTCATTGATCCCCGTTACAACCTTGTTTACAAGCTGATCCAGCTCTGCCTGTACATTCATCAGGATCGACTGGGATATGTTCTTTTCATAATGATCCGCATCCTTCAGGTCTTCGTAGGTTGCTCTGTGATCTCCCCTCGCAAACAGCATGGATTTCAGGGATCCGATATCAGTATTGGTATCTGTGGAGATCGTCTGCTGCATGTCGTAAACCCTGGCAGAGCTGATATCAATGGGATCCTTCGTGGTATCTGCCAGATTTTTCCAATAAGGTGTATAGAACCCGGTCACCTCATCCTCCAGAAGTGCGATCTCATTGATCGAATCTTCCTTTACAAAATCATTTCCTTCAAATTTCACCAACACATTGCCGTCTACATCCTCATAGTAGCTGATATTCCCCTTGCCTGATAATTCATCAAGCAGCTGGTTTCTCTGGTCACGAAGGTCATTGGCATGCTCTCTACCGCCTGCCTCGATCCTCAGGATCGCCTGATTCAGCTCCACGATCCTTTTACCATATTCATTGATCGTATCTACTTCCTTTTTCAGGTTGTTGTTCAGATTGTCCTGATATTCCGCAAGTCCTTCATATACCGCCTTGCCCCTTGTGATAAATTCATTACATCTCTGGACAAATACTCCCTGATTTACAGAATTGGACGGATCCTTTGAAAGCTCCTGGACTGCTTTCCAGAGATTCTGGATCCCCTCGGAAAAGGTCTCTCCCTGCAGCTCCTGCAGAAGATCCTCCACCTCCTCTATAGCAGAAACAGAAGTGTCATAGAAAGCACTCCTTCCATTCTCCTGACGATAAGTTTTATCAAGGAAATAATCTCTGATCTGTTTAACCCGAGAATAATTAACACCAAGCCCTGTCTCCTGATAGGCATTGGCTGATGCTGTCTTAGATAAGATATTATAAGAACGGGTACCCTGCTGCACCTGCTGCCTGGTATACCCGGTAGTGTCAATATTGGACATATTATGCGCTGTGGTATTCAGTGCATTCTGACCGGTCTGTAATCCGGATACTCCGATGTATAAGCTTCCCATCAAACCCATTGTTGTCACCTCATATAATTACAAATGCTGCCTTACTGTTTGGCATCAAAACCGCCAAAGTTCACGCCAAGCTGCTCACCGGTATTGTAAGCGCCTCTGTTATAATTGGCTCCTTCCGGTGCTGCATTTCTGGACTGCAGCATATTCATGTCAAATTCAATCATCTCAAGTGCGTTCTGTAAAAGGATCCTGTTCTGTTCATTCACCCTTTTCACTTCCTGCACGACAGCCCTTAATCTGTCATAGGTCTGTGCCAGCTTCTGCTGTTCAGAGGGTCTCTTCTCAAGCATGGCGATCAGATCCGTGAGCTTCAGTGTTTTAACATCCTTGTTAATTACATTGGCAATATCGGCATAGATTTCCTGGCGTTTATGATCCAGTTTATTCACTCTGCCTGCAATAGTCTGTTCTTCATCCGTGATTCTGGTAAGCTCTTCCAGATTGCCGGATACGATCACCGGCGTCTTCTTTCTGCATAATCCCAGCAGCGCTTCATATTCTCCGCTTTCCTGATCCAGTACATCTATCAGGTTTTCCATCAAACTTGCCACTGGGATTACCTCATTTCTTCATATTTGGAAAGCAGCTTATCTGCAAAGCTTTCTGTGCTTACATGATAAGTTCCTGCCTCAATACTTGCTTTAAGAGGAGCAGTCACTTCTTCTCTGATATCCGAAGCAGCCCTTGCAGCTTCCTTCGCAATCTGCATATCCCTGCCCATGCTGGAAATCTGCAGCTGGTCAGTAGGGTGCACATTCTTCTTTTCCTGCGTCTTCGTTGTCCTGTTTGTATTATAAATCTGCTGGATCTGTGAATAAGCTTCAATACGCATTCTGTTGTCCTCCTTCCATTATTTTGATTTCATAATAGATATCGGATAAAATAGGAAAGACTTTAGTATATTTTCAAAAAAAGAGACCGGACACCTGCTCTGGCAGTCCGGCCTCTGATCATATTCTTCTGTTTAAATGTGCTGTCTTACTTAGATCTTGAACTTTGACATCGCAGCTTCCAGCTCTCTGGTCTGCATCTGCAGATTTTCAGCATCCTTTGTCAGACCCTTCAGGAATTCAACCTGTTCAGAAATGCTTGCTGTTACCTCTGTTGTTGCAGCACTTGCACTCTCTGATGCCTGAGATACTGCCTGGATCTTCTTAAGAACATCATCCTTGTCTCCAACAAGCTCTGTCATGCCGCTTGTAATTCCCTGCAGATTAGATACCAGTGCCTGCACGGTATCATTGATCTCGTGGAATACGGAAACCGTTTCCTCCAGTGCTTTCATCTGATAATCCACATTCTTCTCTGTCTGTCCCGCAGACTCCGCTGCAGTTCTTGTAGCTTCTTCAATCGATGCCACAATTCCGGTGATCTCGCTGCCCGCTGTCATAGACTGGGCTGCCAGCTTGCCAATAGACTGGGCTACTACAGCAAAGCCTCTTCCGCTCTCTCCGGCTCTCGCTGCCTCAATGCTTGCATTCAGGGAAAGCAGATTCGTCTCCTCTGCAATATCACTGATCGTTTCAATGATCCTTGCGATCGCTGTACTCTGTTCGTTTACATTCTCAACATTGTCTACCAGCTCTCTGGTGATCTTGCCGGTAGCTGTTGCTGTCCTCTTCAACTCATCCACCATGGTAGTACCACGCTGGATACTTCCGATCGTGCTCTGCATCATACTGCCCATGGAGTCCACCGTTTCATTCATGTGGTTGATCTTATCGCCGAAGGCTGCCATCATCTGATAGCCATCCTCTGCATCCTGTGCCTGAGTAGCAACATCTGTTTCCACACTGCCAAGGGCACTGTTTACTTCTTCCATGGAAGACAGGATCTGTGAGGTCGTTTCTGCTACCTGTCCTGCGGAGGTATCTACCTCACCGCCAAACTTCTGAACCTGCCACAGCAGCTCCTTCACACCGCCAAGCATCTTGCCAATGCTCTTGGATACCAGCCCGAATTCGTCTTTTCTCTTCTTTGTCGGAATCTGTACGAGCAGATCACCTTCACTTGCCACCTGCATGCACCTAGAGATGGTATTCAGTGTCTTACGGATATCACTGGAAAGTATGATACCGATCATGATCGCTACTACAGAAGCGATCAGCACGAATATAACCGTAGTGTTCCTGAGTCCTGCTGCCTCTTCCAGGATACTGGCCTCCGGGATCAGGGCACATACTATCATTTCAGTTTCTCCGACCGGTGCCGCCAGAAGCAGATATTTCCTGCCGCCTACATCCACATATTCAGATACGCTGTCCTTTCCTTCTGCAGGAGTAAGATCCAGTCCCTGGTACAACTCTGCATCTGTCACTTCTCCATTCTGGATATTGATCTCACGTCCGTCCGCAGTCACGATAGAGGCACTGCTGCCCTTGCCAAAGTCCATCTTTCCAAGGACCTCTGCAACCGTATCCATCTTGATATCAATGGTAAGGAACCCCTTACCTGTCGTAAATCTCTTCACGAAGCTGAATGCATAATTATCTGTAGTGATACCGGTCGTCTCATCAATATAAGGGTGGGTTCCCATCCATATACTTTTTACTGTAGAATCTTCAAAAACAGCACCTTCCCTCTTCAGGAACTCATCATAAGCCCCATCCGGGAAAGCCACCTTGGTCGGTGAATCCTTCGTAGTAGAAGAAACCGGGCGTCCAAGCTGGGCAAACTCATGCACATTTGCCGTATACTTGGTCGATGAGGTCTGCTTCAGGATCAGATCCTTCATTTCATTATAAGAGGTTGCTTCCTTATTCTTGTCCTTGCTGCCGGCATTCATGCCGAAGTAATTTTTTACCTGATCCGAGGTAAGCAGCTCTGTCGTGCCGCTCTCTACCGTCTGTGTCAGCAGCTTCATATATTCTGCCACTGAAACCACAGTACTGCTGGCAGACTGCTCATACTTCTCCATCGTCGACTTGGACGCGGTCTCATAGGACACCACTCCAAGAACGATCATCATTACGATCGGAACCAGAAAGGCGCCAAGTAATTTAACAAAAATATTTTTCTTTTTCATATGTAACCCCCAGTGAAGCATATAACTTAATCGTTTTCGTTACATTTTATTATAATCCAAAAATACCCTTCTGTCTATGGATTATTTCCCTTCATAAGTAACAACTGCTTCAAAATCATAGCCCTCCAGCTTCCTGCGGCCCTCCAGTCCTGCAAGCTCTATCAGACATACGATCTTGACTACTTCTCCCCCAAGTCTCTCTACCAGCTTGATCGCAGCTTCGATCGTTCCGCCGGTTGCGATCAGGTCATCGATCAGGACAACCTTCTGTCCCGGTTTAATAGAATCCTTATGCATCTCGATCTCTGCAAACCCGTATTCAAGCGCATATTTCTCAGAAACTGTTTCACAGGGCAGCTTTCCCTTCTTGCGGACCGGGACAAATGCCTTCCCCATAGCATAGGCAACCGGTACTCCAAAGATAAAGCCCCTTGACTCTGTTCCTGCTACAACATCAAAATCCACGCCGTCCAGTATTTTGATCATGGAATCAATGGCAAGCTTCAGTCCCTCCGCATCCTGCAATACGCTTGTCACATCCCGAAACATGATACCGGGCTCCGGAAAATCAGGAATGCACCGGATATATTCTTCCATTTTCTTCACTTTTTCTTCCTCCCATCTGCTAGTATGACTATCATTTCTGCATATATTTCATTATACTCTGTGGTCATTTGAAAAGCAATGTTATTTCCGCAGGAGACCGTTTTCCAGTGCCACAGAAAGAGAGATCGTCTTCATCCCCGCCGGATCCGGAAAGGCGATCATGGCCTTGTCCCCTTCCCTTTTCAGAATGAGACCAAGCCCGAAGGTTTTATGCAGGACATACATACCTTCTTTATATTCTTCCATGTCATATGTGTATGCCTGCCGGCTCCCGCGAGATATTCCGATCCCTTTCCCCCTGCTCCCTGCTGCTGATGCCCTGGGCGCAAATATCTCCCTGGAAAAGGAGGATGTGCTTCCATCCTCAAAGGCAAAAATATAAAGCTCCTTTCTGGCACGGGTCATGGCTACATAAAAAAGGCGTCGTTCCTCCTCGTACAGTTCCCTGTCCTTTTCTGCCTTTCTGCCGCTCCCGGTGCCCTTTTTCCCCTCAGGCGGCTTCTGCACAGAGGGCAGGATTCCCTCTGCCATATCCAGTAGAAATACCCTGTCATACTCAAGTCCTTTACTGGAATGAATGGTTGAAAGCAGAAGCTCCGGCTTTGGCTTCGTCATGCTGCCGCCGGTGGAAATCAGCTCCTGCAGCTCCAGCAGTCTCCGCAAAAATGCCCTGCTGTCATTTTCCGCTTCTCCGAGGATCCGCAGGATCTCTGCCTTACCGCTGTCAAGTCCATGGCTTTCCATGTAATCCTGATAGCCCATGAAATGCAGGATCCGGTAGATTGCCCTGCCTGCTCCTTCTTTCTGCATACTGACAAAATGCGTCTGCAGCGACCGGCACTGCTTTCTGACAAAGGGTGTTGCCTTCTCTCCCTCTGCCACCTCCTGCAGAAGCGTCCGCTTCAGGGAATTATTCTCTATGGCCTCCAGTGCCGCCGCCTTGCTGATCCCGGCTCCCATTTTGTAATAGATCCGAAGGAACACCTCCCCATCATAAGGGTTCTGGGCAAGCCGCAGGAAATCACAGATATCACCCACCACCGGATGGAAAAAAAAGGTCATGTCACTCCCCTTCATCCGGTATGGAATCCCCTCCCTCTCCAGAAGGTCAATGAGCGGCAGGGCACTTTCGTGATTCCGGTAAAGCACCGCCGATATCCCTTTTTTCTCCCTGGCCTGCTGAAGAAGATATGCGTACTGGGCTTTCCGGTTCCGCAGCGTGATCCGCTGTACCTTTCCTTCCATATCCTTCCATGGTGCCATGTGCTTTTCGTGCCGCGCCACATTTTTCTGGATAAAGCGGTCTGCCGCCTCTACAATCCGCTGTCCGCTCCGGTAATTGCTTTCCATCAGAAGCACAGACGCCCCCGGATGTACCGCTTCGAAATCCACCAGTGCCTCCGGATAGGCCGCCCGGAACCCGTAGATGCTTTGGTCTTCATCGCCCACCATGAAAAGATTGCCGCTTTTTTCGGAAAGCAGCCGGATCATGTCATGCTGGATCTTCGAAGTATCCTGCGCTTCATCCACGCAGAAATAGCTGTAGCTTTCCTGAAAATGTGAGCGCACCTCCGGGAATTGCTGAAGAATCCGCAGTGCATATACCATCTGGTCATCATAATCGATCAGTGACTTCTCCTTAAGCCCTTTCTGATATGCCTGATAAATCTCCGGGAACTTCTGTACTGGTGTCTGATATTTTCGTATCTCTTCCTCTGTATAGCGCATATTTTTCACATAGGTTACCGCTGTCTGCAGCTCTCTGATGTCATTTTCTGTGGCAAAGCTGTTTCTTACCTCGAAAAAGGCACTTTTCAGAATAGCCACCGCTTCCTTGTCCGCTACGTCAAACGGTGTTTTGCCGGTCTTATATCCAAAATACTGCAGCACCCGTTGGGAGATCCCGTTGATCGTCCTAAACTCCAGCCGCCCGGCATACTCTTCCCCAAACAATTCACAGAACCGCCGCTTCATATCTGCCGTAGCTGCTACCGTATAGGTCACCGTCAGGATCCGCTCCGGTGGGATCCCCTTACAATAGATCAGATAGCCGATACGGGTCACCAGTACCGTGGTCTTTCCGCTTCCGGGCACAGCAAGCAGCAGTACCGCTCCCTCTGTGTGCAGTACCACTGTCTCCTGCTGGTCATTCATCTGTAAGGAAAATCTTTCTTTAAATTCCTGGAAGGTCATGGAAGCCTCTTTATCTGTGTGGGTAAATGTCTGGTGGTTTCAGAATATCTGATATCATGTTATAGGATATCAGGGTCAAAAGGTCTAAGCCCACATGAGCTTGCTCATAGGTGGGTGAAAGACCTTAGGACCCGCCCCGATA
>ULUT01050973.1_pt1 | contig 67538 bp, 72 predicted proteins | sample 1958691 | NCBI WGS metagenome assembly ULUT01 (sample SAMEA4835766, study PRJEB28245) | human gut metagenome | biome: gut microbiome; material: fecal sample | place: Denmark | collected 2008 | reverse complement strand
CAGGCTCGCCTCTAAAGCTCCATAACGCTCGACCCACAGCTGCAGCCAAAATTCCTCCTGGGCAGGGCCGGCAAGCGGTGAATGCAGGCCGGCTGCCTTAAACGTCACCAAAGCACGCTGCATAAAAACATAGGGCCGTTCCATCAGCGCAGCCCTTCCTGCCTAAGGCCGAAAGCCCGACGCAGAGTATCCAGCGCTGCCTTTTTAGAGCAGTACACGCTCTGGCTGGTCACACCCAGTGTTGCCGCAACCTCGCGCTGGCTTTTGCCCCGCAGGAACACCTCGCTGATCACAAGCCGCTGCATCTGCGGCAGCCGTGCCACCAGCTCCAGAACGCAGGCGCTGCGCTCATCCCTGCTGATGCTTTCCTTATAACATTCGCTGGCCAGGGCATCCAGGCTCGTGCAGCCCTCCTCGTCCAAAGTTGCCAGCTCCGCATCGAACAGGTTCTTCTTCTTTTGCACCTGGATATTGAGCTGACGGCGGATCGTATATTTTACGTGTGTGGCAAAAAAATGGAAATTGCGCTGCTTAAAGCTTTTGATAGCGTCATTGACAGCCATCAAAGCTAGGATCTCCGTATCGTCCTGCTCCAGATAATGCACATAATAACTGTTATATTTAAACGCCCGTACCATCGGCGTAAAACCAAGCAAAAGGCTGTTGACCGCCCTGCTGTCGCCGCGCTGTGCCTGCGGCACCAAAACAGCAAAATCAAGCTTCTGTATATTTGACTCATGTTCCATCTGTGATCTATCTCCCCTCAGTACCGGCCGCGCCGGTTTTTAAATCTAAAGCAGCCAAAGCAAAATCCTTGGCCGTCAGCCCTTCCAGACATTCGCTGCATACTTCGCCGCAGCAGTCCACAGCCAGATACTCGTCACCTTCAAAAATAGGATTGCCGCATAAACTGCAGGTATATACCTCCAGCAGCTCTGCATTCTCCGGGGCCGCCAGCCAGTCGTTTTCGACAGCGGCCAAACGCTTCTCACTGCTCCTGCAGTCATAATCCATCATTGCCGCCGCCTTTCACAAATACCAATAAATTCAAAATGATACGCCTCCTTAGATCGTTAAAACACCGCCGTCACTTTACTGTACTTTCTTAGTAAGCACTACTGATACAAACTTGATTAACACTTAAACATAAGAGCCTGTAAAACCTTAGAGAGAGGTAGAAACTTATTAAGAAAAAGAAAATACTAAAAGAAAAAGACGGTTTTGTTTTACACTTACTAAATACATAGCCAAAAATCAAAAAATCAGGTTCGCGCGAAAAAAATAAAATTTTTTTTTCGGCAGCAAGCCTGATTTTTTCTAAAAAAGATATGTACTTAGTAAGTGTAAGCAGTAAAACGGCGGTCCCTGTACCTGCTGCTGCTTTCGATCTCAGGAAAGGAGGAACAGCAATGCTGGCAGAACAGCCGCAGATTATCTCACTTACGCAGCTTGCCGCTGTGGCAGGCTGCAGCCGCGATCATATCACGCAGCTCTACCTGCACTGGACGGCAGGCCGCTACGGGCAGGTCTATGACGACTACCACCTCAATATCGACGCCGACGGCACAGTCTACCTCACCAGCAGCAGCCTGTCGCAGTACAAAAGCCACACCTGGCGCCGCAACAGCGGCAGTATCGCCGTCGCCCTGTGCTGCGGGCTGGGGGCGCAGGCCAACCACGGCTATGATGCCGACCTGGGGCAGTTTGCCCCTACGGCAGTGCAGACCGATAAAATGGCGCAGACAGTGGCGCTGCTCGTAACGGCGCTGGGCCTGCAGCTTACTATCGATACCGTAATGACACACTGCGAAGCAGCGCTGCTGGATGGCTACGGCCCTTACAGCGGCGACGCCGAAACACGCTGGGACCTGTGGTATATGCGCGATTCACCCGGCGACGGACAGATGAAGCCGGGTGGGGACATACTGCGGGGCAAAGCCCTGTGGTATTACAGCCGACTTAACTGACGGCAGGAGTGCCGCAATTACAAAACTAATAACCAATAAAAAGAGGAGCGATTATTATGCCAACAACAACCAAAACAGCAACATCCTACAAACTATCCCTGGGCGTCGAAAACGGCGTCAATGCGCTGGGGGCAGCGCAGGTCAAATCCGTATCTGTCGGCAGCGTCAAGCTGGACGCCGCCGACGACAAATGCCTTGCTGTGGCCAATGCCATGAACGAGCTGATGAGCCACGAAGTGGTCAACGTCTACGTTACGGAAAAGGCCGAGCTGGCTCAGGCGGAATGATATTGTAGATCATCCGCCTGGCAGTAAATGTTTTTTGACTTTTTGATTTAAAGTTTAGATTTTTTTATTAGCCCTTTCTTTAGAAGAAAGGGGATACGTTTCTTTTAGCGGCATAAGTTTTTGCTATGCAGCTTTCTTCCAGAAGCAAGCTGCGCAAAGAAGCTTGCGCACTGTGACGATTCCGGTTTAACTTTGTTCGCTGTCTGGCTTCCGGGCAACTCGGCATTGCAGAACAAAGCAGATTTTTATCTCCGCATAGTCAATGCCTCAAACAGTCCCTCCAGCGCTTACAGCTCACGGCGTACACGACGGAATAGCTCACAATATGCGCTCAAACCCCCTGCATCGTACTTTACAGTGCTGTATTAAGGAGGAAATTATACTTGCGTATATCTGTAATTGCTTACATAAGATACATTGCAGACTTTTGTAAGCAGTAATTTGTACGACGCAGTGGTTTTTAAGCGCATTGGGAAGATTTGGCAGATGAGCGTAACGCAGCTGCAAGCAGGCGCAGGGTATGTTTGAGGTATCGGCAGGCTATGCGCAGCATAGTATTTTGATCTTTCCCTGCGATACCGAGTTGCCCGGAGCGCGGGCAGCGAGTAAAGCGTAATCCAAATCTTAACAGCGCTGGAGATTCTTTACTGACTTTCTTTTAAAGAAAGTCTAAAAAGGAAAAAACTTTTAAAAAAACTCTAAAAATACGAAAAACAGAAAAAAATAACCCTGCTTCAAAAAAGCGCATATAACCCGATTTTAAAGCAAAAGCCCTGAAAAAACACAAAAAAATAAAGTAGGCCGAAAACCTACAAAAAAGGAGCACACACCATGGAAAAAACCTTAGAACTCATCTTCACCAAAAGCGACGGCGCAAAAAAAACCTTAAGCATCGCCGACCCTCGCGAAGGACTCACCCTTGCCGCCGCCAAAACGGCAGCCGACAAGATCATAGCCGCTAACGTACTGACCAGCGGCGGCCTGGAACTGACAGAATTTACAGAAGCCCGCATCAAAACGGTCATTATTGATGTGCTTGCTTAGTGGAAGCCCAGGAATTATTTACAGCAATAGGTAATTTTGGCTTCCCGATAGTATTGAGCTGGTACCTGCTGCTGCGTATGGAGCAGCGGCTGGACAAGCTGGGCGACTGCCTGCACGAGCTGAGCAGTGCCATTGTCAAAGAACAGAAAAAAACGGAATAAAGGCTTGAACACAGCTATAGCGCGACGTGCGATAGCCGGAACCATAAAAAATGATAAAAAAGATAAGGCGATGCAAACCTAAAGGTAAGCGTCGCCTTATCTTTTATGTTTTGTATTATACACCTGAAAATTATCAGTTGCAAGACCATCAAACAAATTTTTTTAAAAAGCGAACAAAAATGTCTTGCGGGGGGGGACAAACATGGTAATATAGTAAATGGTTAAAAATATTAACTGTAATAGGAAAATTTGAATCAAAAGATAATAGTTTTATTTTATTAGCGTTACTGCTAAGCTTGGCAGTTACTTGAGAATTAATAAAGATGAAAGTAGCTCTGCTGCAGCAAATTATCAGGTCAGCAAATTTTACTGCAGGTTATGAAGCTAACAGGAGCGGTAGCTAATAGGCAATCACAATTACAACACTATGGAAATAGGTTGTCTAATGAAGTGATAAAGCAAAAAGAAAGGTGTGAAAAAGATGGAAGGAATGGATCCTTTAAGGATTGGGGAGACTATCAAGATCAAAAGGATACAAAAAAGGATTACTCAAACTAATCTTGCCAAGAAGCTTAAGATATCTCAAACGCATCTGAGCAATGCTGAAAACGGCAGAGTGATGCTGAGTTTGAAAGCACTGTTAAAGCTGAGGGATATTTTTGAATGTACTTTGGATGAATTGGTTGATCCTGACAGATTTGAGAAAAAGAAGGAACGGGTAAAAAGATACAAACTCGTACGCTGCAGCGAGTAGCTTTAGGGAGATGTTTAAGATGCATATCGAAAGCTGGGAGGAAGCGATACAAAAAGATAACAGGGCAGGATTAGGAGGTCTGACAGTCAAGTGTCCGATCTGCGGCCGTGAATTTGGCTGCAATAAAACATATCATGTCTATACAGCTTTAGTAGGAAGAAAGCGGCAGTATTACTGCAGTTATTCCTGTTATAAACAAAGGCCTAATCCAAAGGAAAAGAGATGAATGGGAGAAGAAGCATCATGGAAAAGAGGTATTTAAGCAAAAGGGTACTGGCGTCTCTGTTGACAATGTCGTGTGTACATCTGGGGGGGACATTCGCGCTCCCGACAGCTGGCGCGGCAGAACTGACTGACAAAACTTATACCGGATCTATGTCAGCGATAACCAGCGGCGATTATACAGTGAGCGCAGGCGATGTGACTATTGATGCCAGTGGTTATACAGGTAATGTAAATTATCAGGCCCCATTGTTTAAGAATCAGAATGGTAATATCAATATAGATATTGCGGATGGGAAAACGCTGACAGTGAAGGGGTTCAACGGCATGGGCGATACTTCTGTTTCTGCCGATCAATTTAATGGCATAGAACGCGCTACTTTATACGCTTATAACAGATACCCGGCAGGGTCTGATATTGCGATGACTTTCACCGGCGGCAATATCGTGGTGAGCAATGAATATAAAGGCAGCTCTACATTGGATTTATATGGTTTGTTTGCCAATAACGACGGCAAGTTTGTTTTTAAAAGTGATGGGGATAATAAAGTCAATCTGACGGTGCTGATGCCGGAGATCCAAACCAAACAGCATCGCATTGGTATCGGACTGCACAACGGCACTTTTGCTTTTGACGGCGGAAATTTGACGATAGAGGTTCCTAATGATCCGGGGGCAACCTCCATTGACCGGCGTGTGGGGATCGTGATGTCCGGCGGCAGCGATCTGGATATCAAGGCCGATAATATTTTTATAAATGTCAACGAGCTAGCCTTTCAAATGGCATCGGTATGTGGTGATATGAATAATAAAGTTATTACAGGTGTTACCAATACTGCGAAGTTTGATGCCGATTCCATAATTTTTAAGGGTGCATCCGGGATCAGGGCGACAGTTGCCGGCGACAGCCGTAATAAAATTGAATTTAATGGCACCGGTAAAACTGAGATTTATGCCATTATTCCCAGTACAATAGATGAAAATAATTTCTTCGGGCAGATTATCGGCGGTAAAGCCATTGAGATCGATTACACAGATCTGACTTTCAATAATGAGGCTGTTATCGCAGGCGAAAATTTAACGGCTCAGGGAACTGCTGCCGGTCACTGGGTCAATCCGGGAACGCAGTTCGAATACTGGCGGGACGGTTATTGGCTCAAAACAGTTGAAGCAGGGTCGGAGTCTACTTTGACGGCTAATAAAGATATCAGTATTTCGTCTAACGGCGGTTATTATAACACTGCTTTATATGTTTGGGGTAAAAGCCAGGCCGAATTCAACAGCAAGACCAGTATCACTGTGCAAAATGGCGTTGATACTGCCAGGGCTGTATATGTTTATGATAATTGGGATGGGACGACTAAAGCTGCTTTTAAAGATGATCTGATGATTTCGACAGCAGGCAGTAATGCCAGTTATCTTTACGGTATCGATGTCAGGGCCGGCGGTAAGGTTGATGTCGCCAAAGGTCTTATTATGAATGACAATAATGATCTCACCTGGTCGTTGTTTGCGATGGGCAATGACAGTAAAATTGCTGTTAATTCTGCTGCAGTCGGTGAAGTGCAGGTAGTTGGCGCTGTAGGCGGTTATGACGGCGGTGCGGTGGATATGACTTTGAACACGGCTACATCTTATTTGACTGGTGCCAGCTATCTTAGGGGTGATGGCAAGGTCGATCTGGATCTGTCCAACCAGGCGGTCTGGAATATGACAGGCCCATCGAAAACGACTGCCGTAAACTTAAACAGCGGTGCAGGCATAGATATGCGTGCCGATAATAACGTTTACAGCACTTTGACAACAGCAGATCTCAGCGGCACTGGCGGCGTGATCAAACAGGATATTGACGTGCGCACCATGGAAAGCGATAAAGTTCTGTTTACCGGTGATTTCAGCGGCACTCAGGCGCTGGATATTTACCAGAAAGATGGTTATGTCCCGGCTGGCAGCAGCACGGAAGGAACAGGCCTGGTACTGGCAAGTGTCAACGGCGATGGTACCTTTACCGCTAAAGACCGTGAAGGGACTTTGTTCTACACCCATTATGATCTGGCCAATAAAGCCAGCTATACAGCCGGCTTCACTACCGATTGGTATTTGAACAAAATAATTAAAACTAATGAATCGACAACCAGTGTCGATACTGTGCTTGCGGCCAATGCACTTAACTACCACACCTGGCGTACGGAAAACGACAAGCTGCTCCAACGCATGGGCGAGCTGCGCCATAACGGCGAGGAAGAACAGGGAGCCTGGTTTCGTGTGAAGGGCAGCAAGATCAGCCGTGATAATAAGTTTGGTTTCGAAAACAAGTATACTGCTTATGAGCTGGGCTACGATCAGGTAACGAAGCAAACGGAAAAAGTTACACGTTATCAGGGAGCTGCCATCAGTTATACGGATGGCAACAGCAGCTACAACCGTGGCAGCGGTGACAACAGCAGCAAGTCGATTGGTTTCTATAACACCGAGATCGGCAGCAAGGGGCATTATCTGGATTTAGTATTTAAAATCAGCAATATGGATAACGATTTTACTGTTTACGATACTAACAACAACAAGATCACCGGTGATTTTAATAATACCGGTGTATCCCTGAGTGCCGAATACGGCCGTAAAAATAATTTACAAAATGGCTGGTATATCGAGCCGCAGGCGCAGTTTACATTAGGTTATCTGGGTGGGGATCACTACGTTGCCAGTAATGGTATCGAAGTAGAACAAAGCGGTATTAAAAGTGCTGTCGGCCGTATCGGGTTTAACATTGGTAAAGAAGTCGGCGAAAAAGGCATAGTTTACGTCAAGGCCAACCTGCTGCACGAGTTTGGCGGTGGTTACGATGCAACTATGACTGACAGTACAGGCCGGGTGAAAGTCAGCGACAGCTTTGACGATACCTGGTTCGAGTACGGCATCGGTGCGGCATTGGCGACAGGCAGTAGCAGTCATATTTATTTTGACGTGGAACGCAGTGCCGGCAGCGACTTTACTAAAGACTGGCAGTGGAATGTTGGCGCAAGATGGAATTTCTAAAGTCTGTTTCTGATTAGGAGCGGACTCTAAACAGAAAGGAATGTGTTAATGATGAATAATAGAGATTTAAGCAAAAAGGTGTTGGCGTCTTTACTGACAATGTCGTGTGTATATCTGGGGGGGGACATTCGCGCTCCCGACAGCTGGAGCAGCAGAGAATGCGGCGGATAACAACGTTGGGCAGCTGATCACTAATGGTGGCAGCCTGACTGGCGGTGATGTTTTTAATTTCACGTCTGAGAGCACTGCAAATTCTACAGCATTGCGATTTTATGGAGAGCATTTGGATATTCCTATGACTGGCAGCGGCGTTTATACGATCAACGGTAATGGTGGGACAATCAGTCAGGCTTATGGCATGGTTTTCGGCAGCAGTGAAGATGTTGAGACCGGAGGCTGGGGTGGCCCATCCAAAAGTTTTGTAAGAGCAACGGGTATTATAAACGGTGACTGGCAGCTGAATATCAAGGCTGATGCAGGAGAATCCAGAGGTATTATTATTGATGGAGGAACTAAATATATAAATCCCGGGTCTTTTGATTCTATTAAAGATGCTAGTGATATAACTTTCAATGGCAAGGTGAATATTGATATTGAAGGTCAGGGTATAAATTCTATTTACTTAAATGGCGGAGCTAAAGGCACTTTTAAGGACGATGTGAATATAAAAGGTACTAGTAATGGCAACAATGCGCTGTATGGTATCTATCTTAATAACTATACAGATAACATTGGAAGTGTTTCTTTTGAGAAAGATTTGAAGTTGCAACTCTATCATAACAGTACTCAACAGGGCAGTAATCTTGGTTACGGCATCAATGTGTTCGGCAAACATAATACGTTTACAGTCCAAGGCAAAACTACCATTGATATTGGTTCAGCAGGACAAATAAGTTATGCCATTCAGGTAAACGGGCAGAATTCGTCTGCTATCTTTAGTGATACTGAGATTACAATGACGGGAGGTTCTATACAGTGCGGGGTAAATGCTGCTTATGGCAGTATTGATTTTACAGGCGATACCAAGATTACCTTGAACAATCATTCTGCGAGTAGTGGAACAATGAAAGCTACGGCAGTAAATGCACAGGACAGCGGTGTCGTAAATATTAATAGTGCTAAAGATAAAACAGTACAGGTCAAGGGACATTTTGTTTCAACATCTAAGGGTGTTATTAATGCTGTTTTTAATAATGCGAATTCCTGGTGGGAAGGCGATGCCCAGCTGAATGCCAGTGGCAATGCGATCAATTTAGAGTTGGCTAATGGTGCAGTTTGGTATCCCGGCTGCGATAGTACCATTTATAACAAAGGTATGAATTTGAATCTGCATGACGGTGGCATTGTTGATATGACGAAGACTGCTGATCAATATGCTGATTTAACTATTGGCAGTGTTAATGGTACTGGTGGTTTGTTCAGGTTGGAAACAGATGTTGTGAATATGCAAAGTGACAAGGTAAATATTCTTGCCAGTACAGATGCAGGAACGCACAGCATCGATATTATTGATGTTAACGAAGTGACGATGGATCAGATTGCTGCTGATGCAGGTAAAGGGCTTTTGCTGGCAACTGCGCCGAATGCGATTAAATTTACAGCTAACGAACGTGAACAATCGTTATTTTATGTGAAATATAACTTAAAAGACGAAGTGCTTGGCACCGGGATGACAGAATGGAAACTGGATGGTTTTGAAATAGTGCCAGTAGAACCGGATAATCCGGATAACCCTGACATTAAACCTACTACCAGCGTGGATACCATACTTTCTGCTAATGCGCTGAACTACCACACTTGGCGTACGGAAAACGACAAGCTGCTCCAACGCATGGGCGAGCTGAGACATAATGGCGAGGAAGAACAGGGAGCCTGGTTCCGTGTGAAAGGCAGCAAGATCAGCCGTGATAGTAAGTTTGGTTTTGAAAACAAATATACTGCTTATGAGCTGGGCTACGATCAGGTAACTAAACGTACTGCCGACAAAACACGTTATCAGGGCGTTGGTTTGAGCTACACTGACGGCAGCAGCAGCTACAGCCGTGGCAGCGGTGACAACAGCAGCAAGTCGATTGGTTTCTACAACACTGATATAGGCAGCAAGGGTCATTATCTGGACCTGGTATTCAAAATCAGCAATATGGATAACGATTTTACTGTTTACGATACCAACAGCAATAAGATCACCGGTGATTTTAACAATACCGGCGTAGCGCTGAGCGCCGAATACGGCCGTAAAAATGATTTGCAAAATGGCTGGTATATTGAGCCGCAGGCACAGTTTACATTAGGTTATCTGGGCGGCGATAACTACACTGCCAGCAATGGTATCAATGTAGATCAAAGCGGTATCAAGAGTGCGGTCGGCCGCATCGGTTTCAATATCGGTAAGGAAGTGGGCAATAAAGGTGTAGTTTATGTTAAAGCCAACCTGCTGCACGAGTTTGGCGGCGGTTACGATGTGACCATGACTGACAGTACAGGCCGGGTGAAAGTCAGTGACAGCTTTGACGATACCTGGTTTGAGTACGGCATCGGTGCGGCATTGGCGACAGGTAAGAACAGCCACATCTATTTTGACGTGGAACGCAGCGCCGGCAGCGATTTTACTAAAGACTGGCAGTGGAACGTCGGAGCAAGGTGGAATTTCTAAAGACTAGCCCTTATTTGGGTTAGTCTCAAATAAGGAAGGATGAAATTTATGAACAATAAGGATTTAAGCAAGAAGGTGTTGGCGTCTTTGCTGACAATGTCGTGTGTATATCTGGGGGGGACATCCGTGCTCCCGACAGCCGAGGCGGCATTATATACACCTGGTGCAATATCTGATACTGAGGCTACACTTTCGGGGTGGGGACAGAATTTATTTGAAACTGGCGGTGTTTACACAGTAAATAATGGGAACAACAATACGTTGAATGTAACTGCTGGCAGTACAGGTATTTTTAAAGTTGCTGCAGGAGAAACTGTAGTTTTTAACGGAAATCTTAATATCCATCAGAATGGGATCAGTTCTATTTACGCGTTTGGACAGCAGGTTAATACTGGTGGAAAACTGACAGTTAATGGTGATTTCTACTGGCTTAATGATACGCCGTATCATGCTAATGGTGCTCTGAGGGAGAATTTTAATGTTGCAGGTGAGGCTGATTTTAATGGCGATTTGACGATAATTCATGATAATGATCGCATTAATAATACTTCTCAAACTGCCTTTCAGGCCATTGATGGCGGTAAGGTAAATGTTGCAGGCGATGTCTATATTTATAATAGAGTTGGGAATTATATCAGCAGCGGCGCAAATGCTGTTTATGCCAAAAATGGCGGTATTATTAATTTTAATGGTGATACGACCAGAATTATGGCTGTGAGTAATGAGCCTGATGCAATAAGTGCCAAAAATGATACCAGTCATGCTTTGAGCAAAACGCAAGTAAATATTAATTCTAAAACTACACAAGTACTTGGCTCAATAGATTTAGCCGGGTTTGGACAGGTTAACGCTGTTTTGACCGGCAAAGATTCTTACTGGTATGGTGATGAGAAAAATGCCGGCTATTCATTTCTTCCAACGACAGGTATTTTGAATGTGACGCTGAAGGACGGCGCAGAATGGGGATATTTTGGCGACAGCAGTCATTATTCCAAGGGTAAGGGTGTAACTGCCCTGACATTGGAAAGCGGCGGCATAGTCAATATGTATGACGATTACCTGAAACAGAAATGGACTGATTACGGACTTGATACTGCTTATACTACGATCAATAATGTAAAGCATGATTATGTGTATATTGGCGATCTGAGAGGTCAGGACGGCATTTTTCAATTGGATCTGAATTCCGGTGATAAAAGCCAGAGTGATATGATCTACATCAAAGATTCTACTGCCGGAGAGGGTACGCATTCTCTGCAGGCCTATGCCAATGATAATTTTGCCGGTGTCAGCGCGGAGAATACTTTGCGTTTTGCGACAGTTGGCGCAGCTGCAGCAGATAAAATCAAATTTAAGGATACAGAAAATATTTACGGTAAAAGTCTGTGGGATTATAAAGTTTTGATCGGCAGTGAGGAGTATGATGTAACTGATCCTGAGAATGCACTCTATAATGATAAAGCGTCTGCTAATAATGAAGTCAATGCTATTTTGGGGGCGGGGGCTAAGAACTGGTTTATCTATGGTTACGAAAAAACACCGACAGTCAATGCTAAGTCTTTGATATCAGGCAGTGATGTATTATATGCGACCTGGATCAATGGTAATAACACTCTGCGCAATCGTCTGGGTGAACTGGATTACCAAAATGGCAGTCAGGGTATGTGGGCACGTATTTATGGCGGAAAACTGAAGGGAGATAATTTCAGTAATAATTATCAGACCTATCAGATTGGTTATGATGCGGCTTTTGCGGGCAGAGATGGTAAGCAGGACGGAATCTGGTATGGCGGTGCAGCCTTTGAATATACCAAAGGCAGTACCGGTTATACAGCCGGCAGCGGCGATATGGATATGGGAGCTGTTTCATTATATGCCACTAAAAAAGGCAAATATGGTGATAATGTAGATATAGTGCTGAAGCATGGACAAATGCAGGGTGAAATTGATACTTTCGGCAGAGTTACAGACAGCGGTGACTTTGATACTAAAGGAACCAGTTTGAGCTTGGAATATAACAAGCGTATGCAACAGGCGAATGGTGTATTTATTGAGCCGCAGGCCCAACTGTCTTTAGGCCATATCAACAGTACCGATTATACGACAAAGAACGGTACTAAGGTAAGATATGACGATATTGACAGCGCTGTAGCAAGATTAGGCTTTGCGGTGGGGAAAGATTTTGCTAAAGGCAATATTTATCTTAAAGCATCGGCATTACATGAATTTGGCGGCAAGGGAGCCGTACATATGCTGGCGTCAGACGGAGCAAGCCTGAGTGAAAACAAAGACTACAGTGGAACATGGTGCGAGCTTGGTCTTGGCACTAACTGGCAGACCGGCAAGAACAGCCATGTTTATCTGGATGTAGAACGCAGTTTTGGCGGCGAGTTTGAAAAACAGTGGCAGGTCAATGCCGGGATGAATTGGAATTTTTAAAGAGTGATATACTTATGGAACAATAACTTGTGCTGTTGATTTATTTCTAAAAAAAGGGTGGAACTAATAATGAATAAAAAATATGTTTTTGCAATATTAATGTTAATAGCAGTTTTTGTTGTGGCAGGCTGTGGCAGCAGTATCGGTGGCAACATTATTAAAGACGAGGGTTCTTTGGTCAAGATCATGGATGAATTTAAAAATCTGGATGGACTAAAAGGTAAAGAGATACTTGTTTTTCAGGATGTTAATATGTATACTGGTGAAACAGGAAACAGAGTTGTTATCAATATTTTAAAACCGGGTACTGATGATGAGGTGGATAACTATGAGTATCGCGGCGGGTGGAGTAAAGCAAGGCCCGTACAGCTTTCCGGCAGTGGCAAAGCTATCGACAATTGTATACCTTTAGAGCAGCTTGATTTTGCCAAGATTCCTCAAGTTTATAAAAGCATGGAAGTCCAAATAAAAGATATCGAAGGCGCTAAAATAGATGATTATATGAGTTTCAGATTTTGGCAGGGCAAGTGGGATATTTCTGCATCTGCTAAAAGTCCAAGGGCTAAGTATTTTGCAGATTTTGACTTAGATGGAAATTTGAAAAAATTTAAGAAAAACTGAACCATTTCAATATTAGGATTGCTTTCATGGTGAGAAAAATGCTATATTGGCATAGTACTTTTGAAATTAATAAACTAAGGAGATGATTATTGGTGCGTTATGAAATTATGCAGCCGGGCGCTTTTGCCTTTTTAAAGGTACAGCTGGAAGCAGGTGAGAGTATTAAAGCGGAATCTGATGCTATGATGGCGATGTCAGGTAATATCAAAGTTGAAGGTAAAATGGAGGGCGGGATGCTGGGCGGCCTGGCACGTAAATTTTTAAGCGGCGAAAGCTTATTTTTTCAGCATCTGACAGCACAGGGGCAAGCTGGGGAGGCTGTTTTAGCCCCGCCGATACCGGGCGATGTTTCGGCCTATGAGTTGACAGGTAATACCTTATGTATCACTTCGGGCGGTTTTTTAGCGGCGGAAGAGAGTGTAAAAATAGAGACTAAGATGCAAAATCTGGGTAAAGGTCTTTTTTCCGGCGCCGGGTTATTTGTAGTTAAAGCTTCAGGTACGGGAATTTTATTCTTCAATTCGTTCGGGGCTATCTATCCGTTAGAACTGCAGGCGGGCGAAGAAATTGTTGTTGATACAGGCCATTTGGTAGCCTGGGATGCTGATATGAATTACAAGGTAACGAAAGCAAGTTCCGGTATCATGTCCAGCCTGACTTCAGGTGAGATGTTGGTATGTAAGTTTACCGGGCCGGGAAAAGTTTATACACAAAGCCGTAATCCCGGCAGTTTTGGCTGCTGGGTCGGTGGTATTATTCCGTCACAGGGCTAATAAAATTACAAAAAAAGCACAGACCATTTTGGTCTGTGCTTTTTGCTATGAAAAAACAGAAAACGGCTTGACGATAATTTTCAGAAAACTTATAATAGATACAGAATATATTATTAGATAATGATTATTGAAAAATGGAGGTTGAGGAGAAATGGCAAAATATAAATGCAGTGTCTGCGGTTATATTTATGACGAAGAAAAAGAGGGGCAGCCACTGCTTGACAGTAAATGCCCGGTCTGTGGAATGATGATGGTATTGATGGAGGAAAACGACAGCGAAGCTGCTGCTTCTACTGCTCTGGAAGCAGATGCAGCTCCGGAGGAGCTGGCTTATGATCCGGCATACGCCCGTTGTGACGCCAGTTGCCGTCATATGGACGATATCCATGAAATGGCTGTAACAGGTAAGTCGATCATTGGTGCTATGGGTACGCCGATGCCGATGCCTGGCTGGGACGATATCCTGCTGCTGGGCAATCAGCTGAATCCGCCGCCGCTCAATGATTATGACGCGGTCGATACGACGACTGTGATTGGTAAAAATGCCAAAAAGCCGTTGATTTTGACTAATCCGATTTTTGTTTCACATATGTCTTTCGGAGCTTTGTCAAAAGAGACTAAAGTGGCTTTAGCCAAGGGCAGCGCTTTGGCAGGTGCGGCGATGTGCAGTGGTGAAGGCGGTATTCTGCCGGAAGAAATGGCAGCGGCGCATAAATATATTTTTGAATATATCCCCAATTTATACAGTGTGACCCGGGAAAATCTGCGTAATGCCGATGCGATCGAGATCAAGATCGGCCAGGGTACGAAGCCCGGTATGGGCGGGCATCTTCCCGGCAGCAAAGTGACACCGGAAATCGCGGCGATCAGGAATAAGCCTTTGGGTGAAGATGTTATCAGCCCGTCCAAGTTTCCTGATATCAATACAAAAGAGGATTTGAAAGCATTGGTGACGAAGCTGCGCGAGGAATCTGACGGCAGGCCTATAGGTATCAAGATCGCAGCCGGTAAGCTGGAACGTGATTTGGAGTTCTGCGTTTTTGCAGAGCCTGATTTTATTACGATCGACGGACGCGGCGGCGCTACAGGCGCCAGCCCGAAGCTGGTTCGTGATGCGACCAGTGTTCCGACCGTTTATGCTTTGTATCGTGCCCGCAAGTATCTTGATGCTGTGGGAGCTGATGATATTGCGCTGGTGATCACCGGCGGGCTGCGGGTATCGTCTGATTTCGCCAAGGCTTTGGCTATGGGTGCGGATGCTGTGGCAGTAGCATCGGCTGCTTTGATTGCGGCAGCCTGCCAGCAGTATCGTATCTGTGGTACGGGTAAATGTCCTGTAGGTATCGCTACGCAGGATCAGGAGCTGCGATCCAGATTGAAGATCGAAGCATCGGCACAAAGGGTAGCAAACTTTTTGAACTGTTCCCTGGCAGAGCTGAAAACATATGCCCGCATCACTGGTCATAAGAATCTGCATGATTTGAATGCAGGTGATTTGTGTACGATCAATCGTGAGATTTCTGATTATACTAATATTCCTCATGCCTGATATTTAAGAAAATTATGAAAGAACCCCGTATGCTTTTGCATACAGGGTTCTTTTTTTATATAAGGTGGTATCAGGAGTGAATAAAATTGGCTGGATATGATGAGATCATGTCGTCAGTGTTGTATATAGAAAGCAGAATTTTAAAAAGTTCACTTTAAATTTGAATATATTTCCCAATAAGTTTTCTTTTGGGATAAAGCAAATATATTAAGTATAAATTATATCTTGTCAGAACAAAAGTTATATGTTAAGATAATTTACGGAAATTATTTTAAAGAATAATATTAAAATATTTTTGAACATTTTGTTAAGTTAAAACATTTTGAATAAAATAATTACTCTGAATGCTGAAAATGCAAAGAAGTGATAAATATCAGCGTTTGTTGAATTTAAGAGCTGAAAGGAGATGTTAAAATGAGTGAATTTACTGAGCTGAATTTTAGAGAAAATCATGCGTATAAATATTTTGATATTTACAGCGCTGCTGAAAATCTTGGTTCTGAGTATTTTAAGAATGAAAGCGAGGTCTTTTATGAAGTTAAAAAAGAAAAATTTTGGCTTGGCAGCATTGATTTTAATGTCTCTTTCAGGTTCTGTATATGCTGAGGCACCGCTTACTGACAGTACAGTTATTAACGGTGATACAACTATCAATGTAGATATCGGGGCTAATAGCGGTATAAATTTGAGTGGTAACAAGGAGATAAGTTTGGCGGCATCTGCTTCTGATGCTGCTGTAACCATAAAGGTCAACGGGCAAAAGTCTGTTGGCGACGTAAGGTATGGCATTAGGGTCAGCAATGGCGCTAAAATAAATTTAAGTGATTTGAATATTGTAAGTGAAGATAAAACCGGAGACGTAAATGGTATTTATGCCAGTGCCTCAGAAATAAATATCAATAATTTAAACGTTGATGTTAATGGGAACAGTATTTATGGCGTTAATATTTATAACGGTTCTCAGATGAATGTTGCCGGAAATATGACAATTGCTGTGAAAGGAGATACAGTCCCATCTTCAGGTATCAGGGGGGTTACAGTAAATTCGGCCAGCGGCGTGTTGAACGTACAGGGAGATTTAATTATTAAGGCTGAAAGTGATCAAAGAGGTTATGGTATTTACAATACCAGCGGTGGAAAGCTGAACGTTGCGCAAAATACTTATATAACTACTATTGGTGAGACTGGACACGCGATATTTTCTGCATCTAACAACGATGCGGGGAAAATAGGTTTGAGCGGTAATTTAAATATTGACAGTTATGGTGATAAAAGCTATGGTATACGCGTTATCGGCGGAACTGTTGATGTGCAAAAGAATACGGTCATAAATATGTATGGTAACAATACTTCTGGAATACATACATCTAAAGATGGCAATGGCCTTGTTGAAGGCGTGATCGATTTACATGGTGATACCATCATAAAGGCGGAGGGAAATGGCAATAAAGGCATTTATGCTTCTACCGGTCTGATCACTATGGATGGTAAAGGTTATTTGCAGATGGACGGAAATAAATCCTATGGTATTTATGTCGATAACGGAGGTAAGGTTGTCCTTAACGGCGGTGTAAGTATTGATGCCCAAAAAGAGGGGAATCAGGGAATTTATATCTATGGCAGCGGTAATGTAGAGCTGCATGATTCTGTTGATATCTTTACCGGCAGTGATGCTGCAGCTAATGCGATCAATATTAACGGCAAGGGCAGTACTGCTGAAAATAAAGCACAGGTCAACGGAACTGCGCAGTTCAATATGCTGGGCAATATAAAGGTTTCTAATGGTGGTAGCATTGATTTGGAGATGACGGAAGGGTCTTTTTGGCAGGGTGCAGCTGGTATTGATGCCGGCAATGGCTCTACCAGCTCGCTGAGTTTTGGTAATAATGCCGTTTGGAAGCTGACTGGCAATTCAGAAGTGACTGATTTGACACTGGATGGAGCTTGGCTTGATATGACGGCAGATGGTAATGCTTTCAGTACTTTAAAGACCGAGTCTTTAAACGGCAGTGGTGGCACGATCATACTTGATGTTGATGGTACGGCAGTTGATCAAGCAGATAAGCTGTATGTTACAGATACTTTTACAGGTACACAGGCTTTAAAACTGCATGAGATCAACGGACGTGATAATGATCCAACTTTAGGCAAGGATGCTTTGGGTACAATTTTGGCCAGTGTTAATATAAATAACGGAACTTTTACTGCTGTCGATGGTGAAGGCAGTCTGTTCTGGCAGCGCTATGAGCTGGGGCAGCAGGCAAGTAATACCGGCGGTTATACGACCGACTGGTATTTGAAAGAGATCGAGAATATTTCTCCGGCTGAAAGGCCGACAACTACGGTAGAAAGTGTTTTGGCGGCCGGCGCGTTGAATTATTATACATGGCGGAGTGAAAACGATAAACTGATGCAGCGTATGGGCGAATTGCGCCATAATGGTGACGATGCCAAAGGCGTTTGGTTCAGGGTGAACGGCAGTAAGATCGGCCGTTCTGGAAGCTGGGGTTTTGAAAATAAATATACTGCTTATGAGCTTGGTTATGATGAGGTTATAAAACGAACAGATGATTTTGTGCGTTACAACGGTGTGGCATTGAATTATACTGATGGCAGCAGCAGTTACCGCAGCGGTAATGGTGGGAATGATGCAAAAGCGATCAGTTTTTATGGTACACAGATCGGCAGTAAGGGGCATTATCTGGATGTGGTTTTTAAGATAAGCCAACTTGCTAATGATTTTACTGTATATGACAGCAATGCCAACAAGATAACTGGTGAGCTTGACAATGTAGGTGTGGCAGTGAGTGCTGAATACGGGCGTAAAAATTTATTGAGCAGGGGCTGGTATATTGAACCGCAGGCGCAGCTGACTTTAGGATATTTGGGTGGCGACAGTTACCAGACAAGCAATGGCATAACTGTACATCAAGATGGTATCAACAGTGCTGTGGGGCGTGTAGGTTTTAATTTAGGCAGGGAGATCGGAAATCAGGCCAATATTTATGTCAAGGCTAATCTTTTGCACGAATTTGGCGGAGGATATGATGTGACGATGGCTGACAGCGGTGGAAACCGCTTTAAGGCTGCTGATGTTTTTAACGATACCTGGTTTGAATATGGTATTGGCGCTGCATTAAAAACAGGCAGCAACAGTCATATTTATATTGATGTGGAACGCAGCAGCGGCAGTGACTTTAAGAAAGACTGGCAATGGAATGCCGGCGCACGCTGGACATTTTAGAAAATCGTTGTAAAGAAAATAATAGAGAGCGTATATCCTGTAGTGGATATACGCTCTTTGTTTTTGGCATCAATGCTGAAATTTATAATATGAACTTTTTGCAAACTTTAACTGTAAATGCTTGACTTAAAGTTGACTCTAGCCTGTAAAATCGAATTAAAGGCAAAGGCGTTATGGTAAAATACCAAACGCTGCTTTGGGTAAAATAAAAGATGAGGAGGTATAGTATGAAAAAAATTGTTGTGGTGCTGATGTCGATGCTGGCAATGCTGGTGGCGGCTTGCGGCGGCAGTAATGCCGAAGCTATTTCTACTGATAATGGAGGGAAAATTATGCAGAGTGAAAATAAAACTAACAGCAGTAAGGCTTTGGTCGTGTATTATTCGCGGTCAGGTAATACCGAGGCTCTTGCCAGAATGATCGGTAATGAAACAGGTGCGGATATGTTCAGGGTGACTACTGTCACGCCATATCCTGAAGTATACCGTGAAACAACTGAGCTTGCAAGAGCCGAACGTGATAATAACGCACGTCCTGCAATTAACGGACGTGTAGAAAATATGGCGGATTACGATGTCGTTTATATCGGCGTGCCTAACTGGTGGAGCACGATGCCGATGCCGATGTTCACTTTTTTAGAGCAGTATGATTTGTCCGGCAAAACTATCGTGCCGTTCGTTACTCATGGCGGCGGTGGCGTAGCTAATTGTGTCAGCGATTTAAAGAAAGCTGTTCCCGGCGCAACAGTGCTGGATGCATTGGTAGTCAGCGGCGGCAGCGCGCAAAATGCCCAGAGCGATGTCAGTGCCTGGCTGAAACGCTTGGGTTTAGTAAAATAAAATATCATTTACTGACAGTAAAAACAGAGAGTGCTTTTTGAGCCCTCTCTGTTTTGTTATATCCATATTTAAATATATTCTTTTTTCAGGTATTCTAAAAATTTTTCAGAGGCTTTGGAAAAGGTTTGATATTTTTTCCAGACAATATCAAGCCCAACTTCAAGTGTTGGTTCTAATGGGCGAAAGCAAAGCGGGCTGTCGTCATATGATTTGATGATTCTGTCGATGCTTAATGCATAGCCGACCCCTTCTTCTACCATAAGGGAAGCGTTATATAAAAGATTATAGGTAGCGACGATATTCAGATTGTCGTAATTTCCTCCCATCCAGCCGGCTATCTCATTTTTGACCATGGCCTGGTTGGAAATAATCAGCGGCAGGCCCAGCAAATCATGAGGCTTGATAGTTTTATTTTCAGCTAAAGGGCTGGCTTTGGTCATCCATAAACCCCAGATATCAGTGATCGGTAATTTTATAAAATCGTATTTCTTAAGGTCAGCCGGTTCGATAAACAAGCCAAAATCAAGCAGTCCGCTGTCCAGACGTTCGGAAACGTCTTCGGCCTGGCCGCTGAAGATATGAAAATGTATATGGTCATATTCTTGGCGTATTTTACTGATTATTTTAGCCAGCATCCGCATACCTTCAGTTTCTGCACAGCCAATATAAATATCACCTGTAATGTTTTCAGCAGAGGCGTTGATTTCAGCTTTGGTTTTTTCCATTAGAGCAACGATTTCTTCTGCTCTTTTGCGCAGGATCATACCATCTTCCGTCAGCGTTATTTTGCGGTTCCCGCGGATAAAAAGCTGTTTGCCAAGCTCTGCTTCCAGTTCTTTGAGCTGCCTTGAAAGCGGTGGCTGTGTCATATGTAAAAATTCGGCTGCACCGCTGATACTTTCTTCGCGGGCTACGGCAAGGAAATACTGCAGGGTTCTGATATCCATAAAATTTCACCTCCGATATAAGTATTATAATAGTTTTTGATATACTTTTCAAGTATGGCAAAGTATTTAATATATGTATTTGATATTCTTGGATTCTGTTTTTATAATTAAGACAAAGGAGCCGGGTAAGCAGAATTATCATTGAAGCTGAAAGGCTCTGTTTTGAAACTTATTGTAAATGGATCAATGATTTTAAGGAGTTGAGAAGTATGAAAAAGAAAGTTTTGGCTGACCGTTATTTGAAAATGTTTAAGAGTATCGCTTTAGGGGTGATTTTATCGACGGCTGGTACAAGCGCTGTGTTTGCTGCCGACAGGCCTGCTGATGCTGATAATTTTTACAGGAGTGATAAGGTGGAGGTCCAGAAAGTCACTTTTAAAAATCAGTACAAGATGAATATTGCCGGTAATTTGTATCTGCCGAAAGATATGGACAAAAGTAAAAAACATGCTGCTATCATAGTAGGGCATCCAATGGGGGCAGTAAAAAAGCAAAGCGCTGATCTTTACGCTGTTAAGATGGCAGAACGCGGTTTTGTAACTATGTCTGTCGATCTGGCGTTTTGGGGCGGCAGTGACGGCCAGCCACGCAATGCCGTTGCGCCTGAGCTTTATGCTGAAACCTTCAGCGCGGCGGTAGATTACCTGGGTACAGGGCCTTTTGCTGATCGAGAAAAGATTGGCGCGATCGGGATCTGCGGCAGCGGCAGTTTTGCTATCAGCGCCGCTAAAATCGATCCCCGCCTGAAAGCCGTTGCAACTATTAGTATGTATGATATGGGTGCAGCTAACCGCAATGGACTTAATCATTCTCTGACGCTTGCACAAAGAAAACAGATCATTGCTGATGCGGCGGAGCAGCGTTATGTGGAATTCCAGGGTGGCGCAACTAAATACACAAGCGGGACCGTACATGAGATCACGGAAAAGTCCAATCCTATTGAACGCGAATTCTATGATTTTTACCGTACGCCAAGAGGAGAATTTACTCCTGCAGGTTCTTCGCCGCTTTTAACGACACATCCGACGCTTTCCAGTAATACTAAATTTATGAATTTTTATCCCTTCAATGATATTGAAACAATTTCTCCGCGTCCGCTGCTCTTTATTACCGGTGATCAGGCACATTCCAAAGAGTTTAGCGAAGATGCATATAAACGTGCGGCTGAACCGAAAGAACTGTATTATGTTGCCGGTGCAGGCCACGTAGATCTTTATGACAGGGTAGAGCTTATTCCGTTTGATAAGCTCGAAAGCTTCTTCAAGGCTAATTTAAAATAATTTACTGCTGCAAAAGCTGCAGATCTGATTTGCTGAAAGTTTTGTTTTTGTGGATTCTCGGGATGCTGGGGATCCACATTTTTGTTAACAGGAGAGGTTATGAAAGAAAAAAATAATTTGCTGATCTTTATTTTGACGATAGGTGTTTTTGGCATCATCAATACAGAAATGGGTGTGCTGGGTATTTTGCCGCTTCTGGCAGAAAAATTTAGTATCAGTATCGCACAGGCCGGTTTGCTGGTCAGTTTGTTTGCTTTGGCAGTGGCTGCAGCCGGGCCGGTGATGCCGCTGCTTTTTGCGGGCATCGACAGGAAGCAGGTGATGCTTCTGGTATTGAGCGTATTTGTTTTGGGCAATCTTATTTCTGTCTTTACTGATAATTTCGCAGTTATGCTGCTGGCAAGAGTTGTGCCGGCGATTTTCCATCCGGTTTATTGTTCGCTTGCTTTTTCTGTTGCGGCTGCTTCAGTCAGCCCGGAAGCAGCTCCCCGGGCTGTTGCTAAGGTCATTGTGGGAGTATCGGCCGGGCTGGTACTGGGAGTACCGGTCAGCAGCTTTATTGCCGGCAGTTTTTCGTTAACGGCTGCTATGGCGGGTTTTACCGTAGTCAATACAGCGGCGTTGATTGCGACCTGGTTGTATATACCATCGCTGCCTGTGGCAGCAAGGCTTTCGTATGGGCAGCAGCTGCGTGTTTTAAAGAAGCCGGTATTATGGTTTTCTATTGCAGCCGTTGTGTTTATGAATGGAGCTGTCTTTGGAGTTTTTGGATATTTTTCAGGCTATCTGACCAATATCACTGCTTTTTCGTGGAATACGGTAAGCCTGATTTTACTTGTTTATGGTTTGATGAATATCGTCGGGAATTTTATTGCCGGCCGTATGCTTAGTGCAGGGGCGTCTGCCGATAAGCTGGTCATAATATTTCCGGTCACATTGGGGATTGTCTATGCTGCATTCTTCTGGAGCGGTACCTCGGCGCTGGCTATGGCTTTGATCACTCTGCTTTGGGGAGTTTTGGGAGGTATGAATGCGAATATCAACCAGTATTGGATTACTACTGCGGCCCCGGAGGCACCTGATTTTGCCAATGGTCTTTTTTTGACTGCCGCTAATTTGGGGACTGCTTTAGGGTCGGCAGTCTGCGGGATGGTGATTGCACATATGGGAATGCAGTATATGATGTGGGGCGGCATCGTATTTCTTATTTTATGTTTGGCAATGATTATCCCCAGGGTATATAGATCAGATGAGTATGTTTGCCTGGGAGAAAGCAAATAGTTGTGCTGTAAAAATAAAAAGCCGGCATTCTTCGCAGGAAAGTTCAAACTTTTTGTAAATTTATCCATTCAGGGACTAAAATAGCAGCTTTACCACTTGACTTGGAGCGGACTTTAACCTGTATAATAAAGGCATAGAAGTTTTCCAGGCTATGAATAATATTTAGTATAAAAACTGAGCTTCGGGAGGAGACTGTTCTTTTGAGTGTAATTCTGTTTATTTCCTTGATTGATTTTGTTTTGAGTTCTTTGGCGTGGGTTTATTACAGTCATGCATTTTCTTTTATGAGGTCGGCGCCGTTTATCGCTTTATATGTGCTGCTGATGCTTAATACTGTTGGCAGCCGTGTTTTGCCTGAAAGTTTGCCATTGCCGCTGTTAAAGCTTTCGGCCTGGCTGAGCGGTTATTGGATCGCGTTTTTGTACTATTCGCTGCTGTTGATGGTTGTGCATGGTATCGTATATGCAGTTTTGCGTATTTTTTCATTCAAGCTGCCGTTTATGCAGTTTGCCGCTGCGGGCGCAATAGTTCTGGCAATTTTTGTTGCCTGGGGCAGCTGGCGTGCGTTTAGCCCTGTTGTACGTACGGAAACCGTTGTTACCGATAAGCTGTCGTCTGATAAGCAGTATAAAATAGTGCTTGTCAGCGATATCCATTTGGGACGCGAGCTTGGCTATGATTACAGTAAGGGCTTAGTAGAGCTGGTCAATGCGCAGCAGCCCGATTTAGTACTGATTGCTGGTGACATTATGGATGAGCGGCTGCAATATATCATCGAGGAGGATTCACTGGTCCCGTTAAAGGAGCTTCAGGCACCATTAGGGGTATATGGAGCTTATGGAAACCATGATTATCTTGATCGGCCTGACGAGCTGAGAGCTTTGCTGGCAGGCAATAATATCAGTATACTGACTGATGAGAGTACAGTGGTTGATGATAAATTGAAAATTACCGGTTTGCATGATTATCGTGTTTCAACAAGTATTGTTCCGTTGCAGGCTCTGAGCGTCGATAACGATAAGTATTATAGTATCCTGATCGATCATCAGCCGCGGCGGATGGATGCTGCCGCTGAGGCCGGTTATGATATGTATCTGGCTGGGCATACCCATACAGGGCAGATGTTCCCGAACAGGCTGGTTACGCAGCGGATGTATAAGCTGGATTATGGTTTGGCCCGATTTGGTGACCTGACTGCTGTTGTCAGCAATGGCTACGGATTTTGGGGACCGCCGGTGCGGACGGAGCTGAAACCGGAAATAGTTGTTATAAATTTACAGGGGAAATAAATAAAAAACCTTCGGCACAGCCGAAGGTTTTTTTGTTTGTTTTTAAAGGATTTCTTCACGTACTAATTGATTGATCATTTTTTGCTTGCCTAAGACCCAAAGCAGGTCGCCTTTTTCAAAAACAAGCGAAACATTAGGATTGGTCATAGTGTAACTGCCGCGTTCCAGGCCGATGACAAGGCAGTGCCAGTCATCACGGATATTGGTGTCCTTAAGCGATTTACCAAGGATAGGCGAGTGCTTGTCGATAGTGATAGCGCACGATAAGAATACCGAAACGTTTTCTTTATCGTTGTCTTCACGAAGCATAAATTCGCGCATCGTGATAGGTTCTTCCACCAGAGTCATACATAAACGCTGAGTATTGATGGCGGTGTCGAACAGTTTGAATTGAGAATCAGTACCGATCATCAACAAAGTAGAATCCTTTTGCAGAATGTGATGCCCCCCGGGCATATCAATGACTTCTTCAGGAGTTGAAACCTGCAGGATGTTGCAGCCATAAAGCTCACGGAATGCAAGCTGGGTCAGCGTTTGACCTATCATAGGTGAGTCTTCGCAGATTTTATAGCGTGCAAGCTGTAATTCTTCATCGAACCAGCCGTAAAGATGTTCTTCGCCAGCTTCAGCAAGAGCTTCACGATGTTTGAGCATATGGCGCTCGTTCAGATTGACAAGAAAACGTGATTCCATACGCAGATATTCGCCCATCAGCCAGTCGGATGAGGAGATGAAATAAGCAGCGCCTGCTGTTGCCAGCGCAGCCAGCAGTGACTGCAGACCAAGTAGTTTGGCAAAAACAAAGTAGAGGAATGCTGCTGCGATCAGGATTTTTAAAAATAACAGCAGTGTTAAAGGGATGTGATTAGAACGTTTCTTAAACCATAAAGTTGAGAAAAGCTCAGGATGGTTGGTTTTATTGACAAGAACTGCCCGCAGGAACGGCGCCATAACGACCAGAGTCAGCAGCGCTGTCAGCAGATTGCTGTAGGGCGCTGACATTTTTCCTGACAGGTAAGGCTGTAGATAATAATAAGAGCCTAAAGCGACAGCTGAGAGCATAGTCGTAAAAATCAAAATGCGGATAAAATACTCACGCAGAAAATCGCGCCAGTCACTGTCTTTGCCGTCGTTATCAGGATTTTCTTCCGTATAGCGGTCAAGCCATTCCAGAGTTCTTTGCGGCAATAGTTTTTTAGTGAACTGATAAGCAGGTTCTGCTGCCATAACGAAAAACGGGGTAGTAAAGGTTGTCATTACAGAAACAGCAACAATTATTGGATATAAAAAGTCGCTGATAACTCCGAGGCTCATGCCTAGAGATGCGATGATAAAGGAAAATTCACCGATCTGAGCAAGGCTGAAACCGCAGTGCATAGAAGTATTGAGGTTTTGGCCTGAAAGCAGTACACCGGCGCCGGAAAGCAGCAGCTTGCCGACTAAGGTAACAATAACGAGTACAATGATAGGTACCGCGTATTCCAGCAGTAAAGCAGGGTCAACAAGCATACCTACTGATACAAAGAAGACAGCTCCAAACAGATCTTTGACCGGTTTGACGAGATGTTCTATTTTTTCGGCACTTGGTGCTTCGGCGATAAGAGAACCCATAATAAAAGCGCCTAAGGCTGCCGAGAAGCCCATGTGGGTAGCAAGTACTACCATACCAAGGCAAAGGCCGATAGAAGCAACCAGCAGAGTTTCATCGTTCATCAGGCGCTCAGCCCGTTTAAAGAAGGACGGGACCAGATACATACCAAGAACGAACCATAAGACCAGGAAGAACAGCAGGCGCATGACGCTTTCGATCAGCTCGAGCGTGGAAATGTCGGCGCTGGCAGCGGCTAAAGTTGAAAGCAATACCATCATAATGATGCCGACGATGTCCTCAACTATCAGAATACCAAAAACCATTTCTGTAAAGCGCTGACCTTTGAGCTTGAGGTCTTCAAAGGCTTTGATGATGATGGTAGTTGACGACATGGCCAGCATCCCGCCTAAGAACAGGCTGTCCATATGATCCCAGCCCAGCATATGGCCTGTGAAATAGCCAACGATCAGCATCCCGCCTATTTCAACGAAGGTAGCTATAAAAGCTGTGCTGCCTACGCTTTTCAGCTTATAAAAGCTGAATTCGAGACCCAGTGCAAATAAAAGAAAAATAACGCCTATTTCAGACCAGGCGTTGATATTAGCGGTGTCTGATACAGTGGGGAAAAAGTTGAAATGCGGTCCGGTAATAAAACCGGCAATAATATAACCAAGTACTAAAGGTTGATTGAGTTTTTTGAACAGGATCGTCGTAATACCTGCAACTAAGAGGATCATCGCTAAATCAGCGACTATCGGCGGTAAATGAGCCATAGGCAGTCACCTTCTTTCATAAATTTATTATACGGATACCATTTTATTCAAAGCTTTGCGGACAAATTTAACAAAATGTTGTATAATATTAAAGCTGTTATATTACACAGCTCTTTCTATATTATACAATATTTCCGGTGACAAAAAAGTGAATTTTAATACAAAATTTGCATATGGAGGTTTTAATTATGTACAAAAATCTAGTTCTTGTAGATGGTGAAATCATGCCGGCAAAAGAGGCGGCAGTTTCGGTACACGACAGGGGGCACCAGTTTGGCGACGGTGTATTTGAGATAGTGCCTGTTTATAATGGCCGTTGTTTTGCTTTATTACCTCATATGGATAATTTATTCGAATCTGTTATTAAGGTGAAAATACCTGCCGTTTACACGATTGAAGAATTGATTGAATTCCATGAAGCGCTGATAGCTGAAAGTGGTATTGAAAATGGAGAGATCTATACTCAAATTACTCGCGGGACTGCCGATTATGGGCTGGCGTTTCCGGAAATGTCGGTGCCGCAGCTGACAATGACGATCGTGGAAACTGATCGGGAAGTATTGTCGGCAAAACGTGAGAGCGGCGTCAATATTATTACGACTGAGGATAATCGCTGGCAGTTATGTAACGTTAATACCTTAAACAGGCTGCCTGAAGTTCTGGCACGTCAAAAAGCACGTGAAAGCAACGCTTTTGACACTCTTTTTATTCGTGAGAACGGTAAGATAACTGAAAGCACTGAAAGCAGCTTTATGGTGATCAAAGATGAAATGATATGGACACATCCTGATAATAACCTGGTTCATAAAAATATTACCCGCAGGCTGATCAAGGAACGTCTGGCACCTGATATTGATATGCAGGTCATCGAAAAAGCTTTTGATATGGAGTTTGTCCTGAAAGCAGAAGAAGCATTTTTATGCGGCCCTCGATGCGAGATTATGCCGGTTACTAAAATAGACCGCAAATTCATCGGCAGCGGTGTAGGTAAGGTCGTGCCGCAGCTGCAGGCTGCGTTTAAAGCTTTTGTAGAACGTGAATGTCCGGCAAAATAGGAGAATAGAATGAAAAATAATAACTGGGTAAGAGGGGCGATGCTGCTGGCCGTAGGTCTGGTCCTGCAGGCATTGCGTTTAGTGATCCCTATGCCGCCTATGTGGACTGTTTTTGTCGTCGGTACATTGGTGAATATGGTTTTGGTGCTGGCGGCCCGTACCGTTGGTTTATGGCCGTCTGTAATGATCGCGGTGCTGTTGCCGGTAATGGCGTATTTTCAAGGGCAGCTGCCGCTTCCGTTTTTGATACCGGTAGTGGCTGTAGGCAACTTGGTGATGGTATATCTGTGTGCCCGCTTCTGGGGAAAGGGGATCATCATCGCCGCGCCTCTTTTTAAAACATTTATTTTATATTGCAGCAGTTTGTTCGTTTTGTGGCTGGTTGCAGTACCTGAAAAGCTGGCGTTATTCATTTTGTTTATTATGGGCTGGCCGCAGATGATCACAGGCATTTTAGGGCTTGTACTTGCATATAAGCTGCATAAACGTATTTTCCCCGACACTGCCGAATAGAATCAGCTTGTGGCTTGCTGAAGTTAATGTTTTAAAGCATTTAAAAATCGATTTTAAGAAGCGGCAAAATGCAGCTGGTTGTTTACTAAAAAAGTTTGAATAAATGCTTGACAATTATATATAGATACGGTATTATTGTTATTGTTCCGTTACGGAACATTGAGTCGCCGAAGTGGCGGAATTGGCAGACGCACTTGACTCAAAATCAAGCGTGGTTACCCCACGTGCCGGTTCGAGTCCGGCCTTCGGCACCATACGTACCGAAACACTCTAGTTTTAACTGGAGTGTTATTTTTTTTGCGTCGATTGTAATTTTATTTACCAAACCGTCAAATAGCATTCTTAAGCTTTCATTGGTGATGTTTTTGAAAAGCATCTTTCGACAAACTTTTAAAACTTTTTCGATGTGAGCCGGATCTATAGTTGCAATAGAATTTGCGCCGGCACATTTTGCTAATTTTTCTTTTATTTGTGAAAGTTCTTGTTTGACTGCAGCCAGTCTCTCAAGATCATATTCATCGGCCGTTCCTCGCTCTATCACAGTGTAAAGGTTATTAAGTTTTCGCTCAGCTATCGCTTTTTGTTCTGAAAGAGAACTTGCTTCATCGGCATATTCATTGGCGACTGCCTGGTATTCCATTTCGATATTATCTTTGAGCTTTTTTAAGCTGTTCTCAGACAAAAGTTCTTGTTTTATGGTCAGTAGTACGAGTTCTTCCAAATCATCACGTGGGACCACTTTGTTTTGGCAAGCAGTGGCGCCGAGGCGATCACGGGCTGAGCAAGTATAGTAAACATATTTTTTCCCGTTTGAGCTTGCTCGGTGACCGTTCATAGCAGCTCCGCAGATTCCACAGAATACTTTGCCTGTTAAAAGGTATGTTTCTTTGGATTTATAAGCAGCACTTCGGTAACGGTTTTGATTCATTTTTTCCTGCACCTTTCTAAAATCTTCTTTGCTAATTATAGCAGGGATAGCATCTTCGACAATAATAGTATTTTCACTGATTTTGTGGCTGTTTCTTTTCCCAGAAGGATCTTTGTTTACTTTATTGAAAGTGTATGTTCCACAGTATTTGGGGTTGCGTAAGATATCATAAAGACTATTTTTACCGAATTTACGGCCTTCACGAGTCTTGTATCCCAATGAATTAAGTTGACTTATGATATAGTGATAACCTTTGCCTTTAAGGTATAAATCAAAAATGATTCTGATAGCACCAGCTTCATAATCGTTTATTATATATTTGTTCTCTTGGTTGATTTCAAAACCTAAAGGTGGACGTCCACCATTGAATAAGGCTTTTAGAGCATTCTCTTTAAGCCCTTTTTTTGTTTCTTCGGCGAGATTACGGGAATAATTTGCCGCTACAGCTACCAGTATTCCTTCGACCATTTGGCCTGCTGGTGATGTGTCAATGTTTTGTGCAGCGTATTCGTATTTGATTCCGGAGGATATGAGTTGATTTTTTGTTAGGTAATAATCAAGCTCGTTACGGGAATTACGATCTATTTTGTGAAAAACGACAACATCAAAAAGATTCTTTTGAGAATCAGCAAGCATTTTTTTATACTGCTCTCTTTTGGCAATACTTTTACCGCTTTTTGCTTCATCGGCATAGATTTTTGTGACCAGGTATCCTTTGCGTTGGCAATATTCACGACAGGCCCGTACCTGGGCATCGATACTTTCTTCGCGTTGATGATCACTCGAATAACGTGCATAAATTACAGCTCTTTCCATGGTAATTCTCCTTATTTTGTGTTAATTTATTTGACAGAAACAGTAAAAAAGGGCAAAAAATTTGACCTTGTATCCCTTGAAAATAGGTAGGGGATAGCAAGGTCAACTTCGTTATGTTATAATAATAACGTAGTTGGCCTATAAAACCTTTCCAAACAAAAGGGGCAAATTACACGACCGTTCGGTGTTGGTAGCACTGGGCGGTCATTTTTTATTTTAAAGTCCTTCGTTTATATTTTCCTCACTCAAATAATCATCAAAATTTAAAGTGTACATTCGTTGAAATTCATTTCTGTTACTTTGATTTGGACCAATAATGGTATCTTCTTTGCCGGGAACATGAATAACAAACTTTATATCATTGCCTGTTTTCATGGCTTCTATAGCTTCATTAGTGAATTTATAAAAAGCGAGTGGTGGAACACCAGGTAAATTAGAATAAGCTCGAGGAACATAACCATTGATTACTTTGGGTATTGGATAAGAAATACCGTCAACAATAACATCACAGGTTTTTCCAGCTAAATAACGACTGGCTGAAGAAGAGTGATTTCTATATGCACATAGTAGTCTTAAAAAGTATGCTGCGTTATTATTTTCATCGATATTTTTTATAAATGAATATCGAGCAATCCCAAAACCACCAATAGTTTTATAGCTACGATAAGATACGGTGTGTGAATAATCATCACATTCAACAACGATTCTTGCGCTACATGTAGTTGCTAAACTGATAAAAAGTATTGTGATAAAAAAAGTAACTACTTTCTTCATGAGTTCATCCCCTTGTAATTAGTTTGTTGCATAAAATTAATATTATTTTTCTTTCATAATTGACTTTTCTTGTTTTGTTAAAATATGTAATTCGTGTGCAAGTTTTTTTCTTTTTTCTAAAGCTTTATTATTTATGCCATTGATGAAAATATCTTTAACAAATTGGTTTGAATCAATATTGTCAGGGTTATTTTGAAGATCATATAAATAATCTAAAAATTTTTTTTGACCTTGTTCGGACAGCATATTAAAAATATATTCCAGACTGTTTTTATCTTCGCGATTTGAGTCGTTTTCATAATTATCCCAACCAACTAATTCATTTGGTCTACAGTTAAAAATTTCTGCCAATCGTAGGATATTTTCATATGGAACATTCTTGATTTTTCCAGATTCATATCGTTGTAAAGTTGGAGCACTCACATCGATAAGCGTGGAAAGTTCGGCAAAGGAAAGGCCTAGCGCAGTCCTGTATTTCTTCATGTTTGCACCAAATTTATTGATTGTCATTTCTTTCACCTCACGGATAAGTATAAAACAAATTTACGCAAAATGCAACATCAATTAAGCAGTTTTGCCTAAATATTGCACGAAATGTATTGACAATGATATATGCAAAGGTTATTATTATTACATAAAATGCAACGAAAGGAGGTGGAGAAATGTACATGTTAGATATTATTGAACTAAAAAAAACGATGATTGAAAAAGGCTTTGATACGGCAACAGCTTTGGCTGATGCTGCTAACATTGAGAGAAACACTGTTTCTGCAATACTTAATGGAAAACGGCAACCTTCTTTAAATATTATGTATGCGATTGCCGAAGCTTTGGATCTTAACAGTAAAAGGGCTGGCGAAATTTTTTTTGCCAAATCCATTGCATAAAATGCAACGGATGAACAGAGAGCGAGGTGCGAAGATATGAAGATAAAAACAGCCCAAATGGAAAAAGTTATAAAAATAATTGGCGTTATAGGAGATGGTACAGAAAAAAATCCTGCTCGTCGTATATTTGTGTACTACACATTAGACGGCAGGATGATCGGTGAGTTTTGTCCAGATATTATTTCTGAGACAGAAGCTCATGCGCTTTGGCTGAGTAATAGTCAGTAACTATTGAATGGCATAAATATTTTATGTAATTTTTTAGTTCAGCTATATCGTATTCTGGATGTTTTGGCACGTAATGAGTTTGATCATTTCCTAGCCATGTTGATGCCAAAGCAAGAGCACGTATATTATCGTCTTTTATTTTACCTATTGTTGCAGAAAGTGGCTCACTTAATATTTTATCTTTATCTGAAGCATCAGAAAAAGATAAAACATAAGGTTTAATGAGAAATTCAATTGATTTTCTATAGCCCATACCACTTATTTTGTCTAGATTTTCTTTTTCAGCTTTATAGGCTTGCTGGTAAATTTCATGAAATTCTGGCGCAATAGTTTCCATTTCAGGCGGTAAGTCTAGTGGTGGTACTGGCGGAGGATATATTTGAGGCTCCCAATTTGGATTTATATATTTGGCAAAGAATATATTATTGCAGTTTGAACATTGGAATAAAAAGTTGTATTTATCAACAAATCCATCATTAGCCAGATAATCGCCTACTGCTGTTGGTATACCACTTTTATTACAATAGGGGCAAAGTTTAGGAACTTCAAAGTCTAAAAAAATTCTAGTTTTGTGTATAAATAGTTTGGTTTTCATAACATCATTGCTCCTTTTATTACGTACAACATTATAGCACATGATGAGATTGACAACAAAACAGAGAGCGAGGTGCGAAGATGGTAAGAAATAAAAAAAGCCCTGCCGGTAGGCGGGGCCGGAATAAGATAAAAATCAATAAACGTCATCAATCACAACAGGAGAATCTTTCGGCTTTTCGTGAATTGGAGAAGCAATGTAGTCAGAAGCAATTCCATAAGCTAGAGCTTTCTGGTACAAAACGGCTTCTGCTTCATGCAAATCATCAAATTGCACATCAGTCATCTCAAACTCGTGTTCAACATTTTGAGGAATCCAATGAGCAGCGGTAATGTCATTTAAGGCTTTTTGCTTGGCGGTATCAATATTATTGTCCATTACCCAAATATGGACTTTAGCTTTAAAAATGTTTCTGTAGTGCCTGTTCTCCTTTGATGGTACAGCTACTATTACAAACATAAATGGTTTCATAGAAATATGTCTCCTTTCTAAATAGTCAGGAATGGCAGTTCCTGCTAATTAGAATTATATCATTGAGTACGATAAACAGAAAGCGAGGACTTAATTATGTCAAAAATTATTAAAAGAAAAGTAGGGCTTATTATTCCAGGGGATGATGGTGTGGTGATGATGTTTTACCCACCTGCCAGTAATGATGGGTGTCCATTTAAACTGTTCCACTGTCTTACCATGAATGAAATTAAGGCGTACGATATTCGTCCGAATGATGTTATATCGCTCGAAGTAAAAGGCCCAAATTTATACAAATTTATTGGCGTGGATTTGTCAGAGAGAACGGGTACGGTTGAACAAATTGTGAAGGTGGACGCAGCGATGAAAGCGATTTCCCGAGAGGAGCGCATGCAGCATATCAGGGTGGCTATTTCTGGATTGAAACTTCTTGAAGCGAGAGATTTGCTTGATGACGTTTTAGATGCAGCCCAGGATGAAGCGGTTATCCCAGTGCCGGAAGGGAGTGATACCGATGGCAGTACAAAGAACGTTAGAAGTAGTAAATCCTGAAGCTTTACGAACCGATTATGCTTTCCGAGTATTGGCCAGAATTGCAGTGAGATATGCGTTTGAAAATCATTTATTTGATGACGTTGTGGAGGTTGATAATAGTGAGCAAAAAACGAAAGTGCTCGGTTTGCGGTCGAGATCTGACAGGGAAAAATTTCGCCAAAATATGGGACGAAAGTCAGAAGAAAACAGTGATTGTCTGCAGAGACGACAGGAGCTGTTACGGATCCAAGATGCTTAGAAATTATAAAACGAGGTGATTATTTTGAAAAACAAAGGTGCTAATCGTATTCATCGCAGGAAGCCTGCTAAAAATCTGAAATTAAGTCAATTGCAACAAATTTGGTACAGCATGGATGCAAAGTGTGTTTTGGATCCAATGGCTCAACGTAAACGTTTGATGCAATTTATTATGCGTAATGTTTTTGGGGGTGCTCAAATATGAGATATACAGACGGAGAGAGGATATATTTTGTTGAGCATAATTTTTTTGATAATGAATGGAATATTTTTTATCAAAAAATCGGTGGAAAAGAAAAACGATTAAGGTATCGCGGACCAGAAGGTATTTGGTCGGAGAGTCAGGAAAAAGCAGAAAAAAATCTCGTCAAAGCAGCTCGGCGACATAAATGGTTAAAGGTGGTGGAGAATGATGAGTGCTGCTAAAAATGGAAAAAGCCCTGGCGACTGCGGGAACAGTCAACCAGGGCAAAACGTAAGAAAAGTGTGCAAACCCTCTTACGCCACTATTATAGCATGTATTACTGTAGCTTTCATCATAGCGCTTTGTTTGCTGTGGTTTTTCTTCAGCTCGGTTCCGGTGATTACAACTTATGTTCCGTATACCGTACAACGTAATGATACGTTGTGGGATATTGCAAAAAAATTTGCTCCGGAAGAAATGGATCTGCGTGAGTATATTCAGATCCTGCAAGAAGAAAACCCAGATAGTGGCATATCAAAAGGTATGCCGGTAGGTAGTGGAGAGCATTTGATGTTACCGATGATCGAATATAGGCAAAGGGGGCAAGTGCTATGGCAGAAAAACAAATAATGGGAGTTTGGTACCGGCCGATGTGCAAACCTGTCAGGATACGTTTCAAGAATGAACTGAAAGATATCCAGCGACTGGTTGGTGGATATATTGAAACTATTACGATTCCGCCTGAAGATGAATATCAAAGGCCATTGGTAATAATCGTTAACGAGGAAGGCAAACTGCAAGGGTCATTGCCCTGTAGGTGTTTACGCGATTATAAAACAGGTAAGGTATTAGATATTTTAGTTGGAAATATTTTAGTTCTGGCTGCTGGAAAAGATGGTGATTTCGAAAGCCTTCATGAAGAAGATTACAGCAGAATTTATCATACGTTAGGAGAGGATATCAATGATTTTAAACATTAAAAGATTGGCAGAAGTTAAGATGCAAAAAGATATTGATACCAGGTATCTTGCAAAGGCTGCAGCTATAAAATTTCCTGTATTGATAAAAATAGAAAATGGCGAAATCAAGCCAACTGATAAAACTATTCAGCGTATAGCGACTGCGTTGGGAGTGGGTGTTGACTGCATTGCTGAAAGTAAAGATGTAGTGCAAAAAAATTCAGGAGAAGTTGTCGTTGCTCATGCCTCTATGGATCAAGAACAGGAACAGCATAAAGTAATCACGGGCTCTGATGTGACAGTCTCTGGAAATAATGCAAGATTTTTATTAGTTCATGGGTCTATGAAGGATGGTGCGGATAATATAGTAATCATTCGTCAAGATTGTTTTACAGGCATTAGGCGTGGTCTCAATGGTCGGTCGATTATTTTTAATGCGGTAATAGAAAATGGCCGCACAACTTCTGTATTTGAGAATTTTGACACAGAAGCTGCGCAAAAGGACCGCTGGGAGGAAGTAATGAACTTTTTTCTTGGGGGGGTAGACATAAATGAAAATCAAAAGGCTTAAACTGACCAATTTCAAGGGTCATCGTGAGTTTATGATTGATTTTTCAGAAACGGTGACTAATATTTTCGGTGCCAATGGTACCGGAAAAACATCGATCAAAGACGCTTTTTTCTGGCTTCTGACTGGTAAGGATAGCTATGGTCGCCAAGATGTTGATTTCAGACCGTTTGATGAGAAGGGACAACCTGTTCATGACGTTGATGTAACAGTTGAAGCTGTACTTGATATTTTTGGAGCGGAATATACTTTGACGAGAGTATTGCGAGAGGATTGGTCGACATCGACGGGAACGGCGCCGAAGAAATTGCGCGGGAATACAACCTTGTATTTTATTGATGGTGCGCCAAAAAAGGCAGGGCAGTTTGATACTTGGGTACAGGAATATGTGAATTTAGACTTGCTGCGCTTGACGAGTGATCCAGCTTATTTTCCAGGTTTGCACTGGAAGGAGCAGCGGGAAGAAATCATGGCGTTGGGCGGTGAAGTTACGGCTGCCGATATTATTGCAGAAAAGCCAGAGCTTGAAGAGATCCGAACGGCGGTAGAGAAACATGGTCTTACAGATTTTGCTAACATCGTCCAAAAGGACCTGGACATGCATATTAAAACTATCAATGAAGCCAAGATCAGGATCGATGAAGCCAGTAAAGCATTAACCGGACTTGAGGATATTAAGGTGTTGGAAGAACAGGCCAGGGAACGTATTTTATTGGCACAGAAGCCTGTTGACGAACTATTGGAAGAACGTGCAGCTATTGTCAGTGGTACTGCAGTAAAAAATATTACCGATCAAAATTCAGCTCTTGAAGCAAAGATGGAAGAAATTAAAGCTAAACATCGTGAATTGATTGCTGAGGTCAAAAAGCCGTATTTAGAAAAAATGGCCATTCTGGACAGTGACGTCGTAAATGCTGCCGAACGTGTACGACCTTTGCGGCAGCAGTATCGCATAAGCGAAGAGCGTATTAAAAATATTGATACAACTCTTGAAGAGCTACGGAAGCAATGGGCTGAAATCGACGAAGAAATATTTGACGAAGCAGAATGTCCGTGTTGTCACCGTCCATATGATGCTGGAATGACAGGTAAAATGATGGAAGAGTTCAACTTGCGCAAAAGTCAAAGTTTAGGTGATATTGATGCAGAAGGGCAGAAACTGAGCGAGGAAAAAAGAAAACTGGTTGAAGAAAACAGGAAACTGTTAATTGAAATCAATAAGTATTCTGGCTTAGAGGTTGAAGCTCCTGAGTTAAAACGGGAAATTTTAGATGCAATGGCAGCTGCAGTAAGCAAAGCCAGGCCGCTTGAAGCAATGGAAGGATTCTTGAATGTTCGTGATCGAGTCGATTTGAACAAACGAAAATTGGAAGAACTTCAACTTGACGTAAAGGTACAGCTTAGGATTATCGATGACAAGTTAGAGCCTTATCAGAAAGCATTGTCTGCTGCAAACGAAACTTTGGCCAAGATCAAAACCGAATTCGAAGTTCGTGAGCGGATTGCAAGGTTGACTGCAGAGCGCGATACAGCTCGTCATCTTGTCGATGACCTGCAGCGTAAAAAATCGTTGGTTAAGCTGTGGAGCACTACTGCTGCGGAATTAGGTACTGCACATACAAACGGAATGTTTAACTTTGTCAGCTTCAGGCTTTTCACAAAAACCTTATCGACCGATGATATCAAGGAAACCTGTGAGTTGATGATGAATGGTGTTCCGTATCGTAATTTGTCAACTGCGGAAAAAATTATAGCCGGTATCGATGTTATCAATGCGATCAGCTCGGCTAGGAAAGTAAGTAATCCTATTTTCATAGATAATCGCGAAAGTGTAGTGCAGCTTCCAGAATGTCCAGAGCAGGTTATTAATTTAATCGTAAGTGGCGAAGATCGTGAAATTAGGGTGGTGAAACAATGACGACGGTTGAGATATGTGCAGCATGTATTTTGATAGTATCCGTAATGGCCATGATCTCGATATTGAAAACGGGGAGAGAATGTTATAAATCGACGGGAGCTGTTCAGGATTGGGTCATTGACGTTCCACCAGTAAACCGTTCGGATTCGGCAAATGCTCAAATCGTTTGGCAATCCGAAGTGCCAGTATATTTTGTGGATCCTGAAACAGGGATGGTGTTAAGTGGTATTTTCGTGGGTGGAAATGCAGACAGGGCTGTGGTGAAGGTGAAGTCAAGCATTTCTACAGGGCCAAAATATACAATCGTAGTAGTTAAGTATGCTGATGTTTTTCAAAAAGTTAAGAAAGAAGGTATAGAAAATGGCTGAAAAAAATGAATTGTTAAAAACTGAAATCGATATAGATTTTTTAGGAGAAAGTGTGCGCGGATTAATAGCATTGCAGCCTGTAGCGCAGTTACTTGCGAGCGCTGATATTGTTCCTAAGGCATTTCAAAGTAAACCGGCGAACGTTCTTATTGCCTTGAATATGGCGCAGAGAATGAATGCTGAGCCGCTTATGGTTATGCAGAATTTATATATCGTTAATGGCAATCCTTCTTGGAGTAGCAAATTCCTAATTGCTTGTTTTAATACTTGCGGTAGATTTTCCAGTATTAAATACGAATTTATTGGCGAAGAAAATACCGATTCATGGGGCTGCCGTGCTTATTGTACAGAATTGGCCACCAATGAAAAACAAAGAAGTGTTGATGTTACGATCAAAATGGCCAAGGATGAAGGTTGGTATGGAAAAGCAGGTAGCAAATGGAAAACAATGCCGCAGTTAATGATGCAATATCGTGCAGCTGCCTTTCTTATTAGGACGGTAGCTCCTGAAATATCTATGGGATTGCAGACGGCTGAAGAAATTGAAGATACAATCGATATTCACCCCTTGGCTGACGGTTCTTATGGGTTACATGAAAAGGCTGCTGAAACACAGAACCTTATTGACAATACGCCGGTAACGACTGTTGATATGCCGGCACCGGCTATCAAAGTACAAAGTGAGTCTGAAAAAGTAACTGCAGCTGTAGCCCCAGAACCGAAAGTTGCGCAGAAAAGGCAACCTTCGTTCTGATGATAGTAGAAGTTTTTAACAGCAGCTCAAATGGAAACTGCTACCGCTTAATTAGCGGTAGCAGTCAGCTGCTTATAGAAGCGGGGATAAAACTTAGCGATATCAGAAAGAAAACCGGGCACCAGCTGGGGCGATTGGATGGTGTGCTGGTTTCTCACGAACATGGAGATCACGCCAAAAGTGTTATGCAGCTGATTGATAACGGAGTTGTTGTGTATATGTCAGAAGGCACCAAGGCTGCCCTGGGGGCTGCGGCAAAGTATGCTGAGGTAGTTCGCCCTGATACGATAAAAAACATCGGCAAATGGCGAATTCAGCCTTTTAGGACGCAACATGATGCAGCGGAGCCGCTGGGATTTGTTATTGAGGACGGCGAAGATAGGCTGCTTTTTGCGACGGATACTTTCTTTTTACCGTATAAATTTTTAAATTTAACTCAAATTATGGTCGAGTGCAATTATGCGCTCGATATTCTTGATAAAAATCTTTTGAGCGGCAGGGTTACTCAATCGCAGGCCAAGCGGTTATTAACAAGTCATTTTAGCCTGCATAATTTGAAATCGTATTTAAGTGTTCAGGATCTGTCTAGAGTCAAGGTTATTTATCTAATGCATATATCAAGCGTTAACGGAGATCAGGAACGGTTTAAAAAAGAGATCCAGTCTGTAACTGGAAAACCAGTAAAAATTTGTGAAGCGTAAGGAGTGGGAATAATGACTACTGTACAAAGTATTGCTCAATTTAATAAGAATCGTGAATCTGCTCGTCAGGAGCAGGAAGAATTTTTATCCAGTGAAGAAGTCTGCGAGGACGAACCACTGAAAGGTGATTTTTCCAGTGTAAAAAAAGAATTTTCAGATCAGCATCCTGAAGATGTAGTTGTTTTACCTGAATTCGGCGGGAAGTACAAAATTGTAAATAATATTTATACCCCGTTGGCTAAGGCATTATGGGAGAAATTCAAAGAATTGCAGGGCTGTAATCCTTCAGCTATTTTGTTTGTGAAAATCGAAGAAGGTAAAAAAACATCGTGCAAAAAACCGGTATTTATGGATATCGGCGTTTTATCGCAGCAATGGCAAGAAATTATAAACCAGATGTCAAAGCGTAATTTTACACATGTCATCAGGATCTATGAGGGGAATATTGATAAATACCAGCAGAGCTTCGAACATTGTTTAGTGCATTTATACAACGAAATGCGCAAAATCAGCCCGGATGGCAGTTTAAGAAACTATGATATACAAGGCTTTACTGAGGTTATCAGTAACCTTAAATATGGCTGGGATAAGCCAGAATCGATATTGCCGAACCTTATTGAAGCTGGTGACTGGTTGTCGATGAAGAACCGGCAGGGAACATTACCTTTTGGAGAAGATCGCAGCGGCGAAAATATCGAAGCGAAAAAATTTTGATTACGGAGGCATAGATCATCATGGCACGGGCGAAAAAAATAGGCGTCGATTACTATAGCCACGATGTTGGCGCTCAAAAAAAGCAAACTGTAAAAGCGTTACGCTCCCGCTTCGGCAATGATGGCTATGCCTTTTGGTTTATCTTGCTTGAATTGCTTGGTGAACGTGACGGTTTGTACATGGATTGCAGCGATGAAGCGACCTGGATATATTTGTGCACAGAGGTCATGATCGACGAAGATAAGGTGACCGACATGTTAAATTTCTTAGGGCGATTGGGTGCTATTGATAAAGACCTCTGGGCTGTGGATAAAATTATCTGGTGCCAGAATTTTACAGATCGACTTGCTGACGTTTTCAAAAAAAGAGGGGTGCCAAAACCTGAAAAACCGATCTCGAAAATGGTTTCTGCAACGAAAACAAATATTTCCGCAACAGAAATGGGCGTTTCTGCAACAGAAATGCGACAAAGTAAAGTAAAGGAAAGTAAAGTAAAGAATAGTAAAGTAAATACTACGTTAGAAGTAGATACTACCCCTGTGGATAACTCTGACGATGGATCGGTTGACGGATTGGATTTTGATAATAATTTAATCCCAAAACAAGAAGCGGGGGTTAGCGTTATGTCAGTAGCCGAAGAAGTAGATTGTTTTTGGGATGTTTTTAAAACGGTATATCCACGAAAACGCGGGATCAGTGTTCCTATGGCGAAGGATGCGCTGCGAAAGTTTCTTGAGTATGGCGGCGATCAGGCTGACTTGATTGCCGCGGCAGTGAAGTATGGACGAACAGTAGCCGAGAGTAAGACTGAAGAGCAGTTCATGAAAACTCCACACGTTTTTGCTGGCGGCTATTTTAAAACTTTTGTGCCAAAGTACCGACGGAATTGCCCTACGTGTCACGGAGAAGGTTTTGTTGAGGGTCCTGACGGGAACATGGTGGAGTGCTGCTGCGTAGATAGATACAAGGAGTGGAAGGCATGAGTAAACCAAAATATAAAAAAGGGGCAATGATAACCAGTCTTGATGAGCTTGTAAAACAGTCTGTGGTTTGGCAGCAATTTGGAAAACACCATAAAATCATGGTAAAAGGCTGGTTTCTAAGTTATCAGCTGAGATATATTAGCGAGCAAATTATTGGGAAAAAGATCTATTACGCAGACCCTATTGACGGTGGCAACGATGAGTAAAAGTCCATGTAATGGTTGTAGTGAGAGGCATTCTTCCTGCTGGGACGAGTGCGAAAAATATAAAGCATTTAGAGACCACATCGAGAAAATTAAAGCGGCAAAGAAGAAATTCTATGCTGATGAGTACTTATCAATTTTAGCAGCAATGAGAAAAAAGAAAGGATGCTCGAAATGAACAAAGTTATTTTAATGGGTCGCTTAACGAAAGATCCAGAGGTTAAATATACCCAGGCTGGTAAATGTGTATGCACGTTTACGATGGCTGTAAACAGGCCGTTTAAAGATGCAGACGGAAAGAGTGAAGCTGATTTTATTCCTATTGTTGTATGGGGAAAAATCGCTGAATTATGCGGAAATAGCTGCCACAAAGGCCATAGATTGTTGCTGGAGGGTCGGTTACAGATTCGCAACTATGATGCTAAAGACGGTACGAAACGCTGGGTAACGGAAATTATAGTCAATAACGTGGAGTTTATTGAGCGGCGTTCCGATACGGTTGGCAGCACAGCAGGTAGAGACAATGGATATGCCGGTGGCAGCGGTATGGAATCATTCGGTACAGCAGTACCATTTGACGAAGAGATACCGTTCTGAAAGGAGAAAAAATTATGATAAAAAATATAGAAATATCAAGAATACATCCACATTACAATAACCCACGTAAAGAGTTAGGTGATCTCACCGAGCTCGCAGAAAGCATTAAAAAAACAGGCATTCTGCAAAATTTAACTGTTGTCCCATGGTTTTCTAGTACCACTGGAGTTGGTGCGGACGATCCCAAACAACAAGAAGAAATGGGCTATATTGCTGTTATTGGTCATCGGCGCCTGGCAGCGGCTAAACTGGCCGGCCTGAAAGAAGTTCCGTGTGTTATATCGAATATGAGCTACAATGAGCAGATTGCGACAATGCTGCTTGAAAATATGCAGCGTAATGATTTAACGCTGTATGAGCAGGCTGAAGGGTTTCAGATGATGCTGGATCTCGGCGAGTCGGTTAGCGATATTTCAGAAAAGACCGGCCTTTCAACGACTACCGTTCGGCGTAGGGTAAAACTTTTGGATCTCGATAAAGAAAAGTTTCGGCGATCAGTTGAGCGTGGGGCAACCTTAAGCGATTACATTGAGTTGGAGAAAATAGAAGATGTTGATCTGAAAAACAGTGTGCTCGAAGCGATTGGTACAGCTGATTTCAAATGGAAATTGCAGAGTGCCATTGATACAGAACAAGCAAATAAAAAGAAGGCTATTATAATCGCCGAGGTGAAGAAATTCGCAACAAGAATTACAGATACGGAAAACTTTGATTTCGTTACCAGTTACTATACATCGAGCGTAAATAAAGATGGAAAATTTGTTGAAAGAATGCCAGATGATATAGACACTGTAGAATACTTTTTTACCGTAGGTAAATCAGATTACGTGGGTGTAACGCTATATAAAAAAGCTGATGATTCACAGGATGATGCTGAAACCGATGAAGATCGTGAGTACCGGGAAAGAGAAGAACGCCGTAATGCTTTAGAGACAATATCTAAGCAGGCGTATCAACTTAGGCGTAATTTTATTAAAGAAATGTCAAATTCAGCAGCCAAAAAGAACCTGCATGTGATTATTAAATATTATTTTTCCCCTTTGCTTGAGGGGTATTATCCTAAGAGGCCAGACTGGGACGACTATATTGATTTTATTGGTCCTGAAATCAATGATAAAGCAGCTGAAACGCAACTAATTTCTGACTATATTGCTGGTGAACCAGAAGTCATGTTTTTAATAAGTGTATATTTAACACTTGATGGCAAGCATAGTGGTTATTTTGGTTGGAATGGCCAATATCTCAACAATGCGACTCTGAATAGAACCTATGAGTTTTTAGAAAAATTGGGTTACGAAATATCCGAAGAAGAATTGGCACTAAAAAATGGTACGCATGAACTTTTTGCACCGGTAGGCGGTGAAGAAAAATGATGACTAATTTTAGAATGATCGTCTGTCGGGAGTGCGGTGAGCAGATTTTCTTTATTCGTACTCAAAGCGGTGCAAAAATGCCGGTGAATAAAAATCAGGTCGGATACACTCTTGGTGGAAAAGAACGTATAGTAACGCCTAATGGTGAGATCCTTTCGGTTACAATTACAGATCATCCTGAATCAGGTCTTGGGTATGTACCGCATTGGAGTACCTGCAGTGGAGCAAACAGAGCCCGCAAAGTATCACCGGTACCGAAGTCTAAAAAGAGAAACGCTCCGGAAGAAAGCTTATTTTGACCGAGGAGAGATAATGGTGGAAAAACTTACTGCAAATGTTATAAAAAAATATATAGTAGATAAAAACCAACCAGTTATTGCAGCTGATTTTAAAGCCAAAGGCAGAGAATTGGTTGAACGATTTGGAGTTACAGTTCCTGAAGCTATCGACATTCTTAACAATAGGAAGATTCTAGAAATATTATGTAAATACGAAGATGCGGTGGGATGAGCTGCCGGCACACCTGTTGTCGAGAGTACGCGCCGATAGTGCAATGAAATTAGATGTCCCCAAAACTGCCCCCGTATCCAAATACCATAACAAAACAACAGAAGTGGACGGCATACTATTTGACAGCCAAAAAGAAGCCGACTACTATACCAATCTGCTTTGGTTAAAGAGATCGGGGGCGGTAACTGGTATCGAACTACAGCCAGAATTTGTTTTACAGCCTGGATATGAGCGCGAAGGTAAAAAGATAAGGCCAATTATATATCGGGCTGATTTCAAGGTTACAGAAGCTGACGGGCATATATATTACGTCGACACGAAAGGGATGCGGACGCAGGTATATTTGTTGAAGAAAAAGATGCTACTATATAAATTTCCGGATATTGATTTTCGGGAAGCATAAACGGAGGACGGTAGTCGTGCGAAAAGAAACAAGAAAATATTTATGTGCGGAACTGCGCGACTACCAGCAATCCGTTAATGAGCTGCTGCGGCTCCGGAATCGAATGGAAATGCTGCAGTATCCGGCTTATCGAGCTGACTGCGGTAGTAAAAAAGCAGCTTACATTGAGACCAGGATTGCTATGCTGCAGGAAATTGTCGGAGCAATTGATTCACTACGGAGAGAGCTTTCGGAAGAGGACGAGAAGTTGCTGCAGTTAAAGTTTTGGGCACCACGACCGCGTATGACTGATAACCAGATTGCGCGAGAGATGGGGTTGAGTCGGTCTCAGTTTTATCGCCGCCTGAATTGCATATGTTTGGAGCTGGGGCATAAGCTTGGTACCGATTTATAGGAGCAGAAATGCTCCTTTTTTTATTTTTGCGGTATAATGTATTTGAGGTGATATTGTGGTTAAAGAAGAAAGTTTTTTTGAAAAGACATGTAGTATTGGCAAAGATATCGGTGTTGCTTTAATTACTTCAGCAAATCCAGTGGCGAATGCCATTTATCAGGTATTAGCAAACCAAGAAATGAAAAGCTTATTATACTTTATTAATAAGCTACAGGAAAAAGTTGAATCTTTAGAGGAAAATTTAAGGACAGTAGCATTTGAATGTGGGAAGAGCGAAAGAGGTAGTGCTTTTTATAAATATTCTTTTCAAAGAGTAGGGAGAACAAGTAGGAAAGAGCAAATTGAGCAAATTATATCCATAATAATTACTTGCTTTACTAGCAATATTATTACAGAAGATGATGCTGAAATATTAGTTGATATAGTAAGCGATTTGAGTGTTAGGGAGGAAAGATTTCTATGTGAATTATATGAAAAGCTTATAGAAATTGACTGGGCATGTGAAGAAGAGAGAGACTCAAAAGAAACCTGGAAATTTGACGATCCGTTTTTTAGGGTTGAGAATAGGTTAGAACCTCAGGAACAGGAGCCCATATTTAATAGGTTGATTGCAAAAGGATTGCTAGTAAATCTAAATACGACTACATTTTTTGCATCTGAGCAGGATCCATTGCTTAAAAGTTATGAATTTACTAAGCTTGGCAAATTGTTAGTGAATGTGATTTACGGAAGATAAAACGAATAATAATCCATGAAATTTAGATTAATTTCATGGATTATTTTTTTATTACTATGGTTTTGAGGTGATAAAAATGTCTGATATAAAAATTATGTGTTCTTATGGTAAGCTCGTGGATCCGTATGAACTTATTGAAAATCCCAAAAACCCGAATCGGCATCCGGAGAAACAAATTGAGATATTGGCCAAGTTGATAAAATCACAGGGATTCAGACGGCCGATTGTGGTCAGCAATAGATCAGGATTTGTTACGGTCGGACATGGCCGGCTGCTGGCAGCGAAATATTTGAAAATGGAAACCGTGCCGGTAGATTACCAGGACTATGAAAGTGAAGCCAAGGAATGGGCTGATATGGTCGCTGATAATAAAGTGGCTGAGTTTGCGGAATTCGATAACAGTGTTTTATCGGATATGCTTCAGGACTTGGACGATTTTGACGAAGAACTTTTCGGAATGGCACAGGATGACATTGATAAAATTATGGGTCGCGTTGAACGGGCTGTGCAGCAAAACAATACGCAGGAAATTGACATTGGTAAATTTGATGATGAGAAATTTGAACATACTTGCCCCAGATGCGGGTTTAAATTTTGATCATGGCAGAGTTTTCTTATAAATGGGATCTGGCCAACATAGTCCAGGATAAAAAACACATCAAAGTTTTTAGCTGCTTTTCCTGCGGTGGCGGTTCAACTATGGGATATAAAAGAGCTGGTTTTGATGTTATTGGAAATGTTGAAATCGATCCTAAAATCAATGCGATGTACGTGAAAAATCATAGGCCAAAGTTTAATTATTGTATGGATCTGCGCGATTTCAATAAACTGCAGAACCTGCCTGAAGAACTTTTTACTTTAGATATTTTGGATGGATCTCCACCATGCAGCACGTTTTCTATGGCCGGGCTGCGGGAACGGGCTTGGAATAAGGAAAAAGTATTTAGAGAAGGGCAGAAGCGTCAGCGGCTGGATGATTTATTTTTTGTTTTTTTGGAAACGGTGGCCAAGTTGAAACCCAAAATTGTTATTGCAGAAAATGTAATGGGTATAATCAAAGGCAATGCTAAAGGTTATGTCAATGAAATAATTGGAGAATTTCACAAAATAGGATATCGTGTGCAGCTGTTTCAATTAGATGCTGCGTTCATGGATGTTCCAAGCAAACGGGAACGAGTGTTTTTTATTGCAACTAATCAGGCCCATAAACCGCTTGTATTGAATTTTAACAGGCCGAAGATATACTTTTGCGAAGCACGAAGTAAAAATGGCGTAGCGGTCAAATATGGCACAAAAACGAGTAAATTATTAAAGCAACGTCAGCCGTCTGATCATAGTTTGGGCGATATAAATAAAAGGCTCTATGGCCGCAATATAAGCTTCAATGATTATATTGTTCAAGATGATCGAATTTGCAACACTATAATAGCCTCTGGGATGTTTTTTAGGATGTGTGACGGCAAGCGGTTTAGCAGTAGTGATTTTATAAATTGCCAAACGTTCCCACAGGATTATGATTTTGATGGCATGAACGTGCAGTATGTTTGTGGCATGAGTGTGCCACCGAATATGATGGCGCATATTGCAACAGAAATTTATGAGCAATGGCTTAATGTTTTAACAATTCTGTTATAATATATATAACTATATATTAATTAGGTGATTGGACATGAATTATAATGGCGTTGCTAAGGTACAACATTATGTACCACAATTTTTACTGAGAAATTTTGGTGTTGGTAAAAAGCGTAAATTTTATGTGTATGACAAAGCAAATAACAAAATATTTGCTACAACTTCAAAGAATATTGCCTGTGAAAGCAGATTTTATGATTTTGAAGTTAAAGTTGATAACTCTTCTATATCAGGTACAATAGAACATAAATTATCTGACATTGAATGTAGTGCACAAACAGCACTGAAAAAAATTATTGATTTTGATAATTTGAGTGTTATGACAGATGATGACAAAAGAAATATATCGATGTTTTTAGCAGCCCAAGTTGTGAGAACGAAAAATTCAAGGATAAATTGGGAAAATTTACCTGTTTTATTTAAAGATGAAATTGAGCGTAGATTTCCTAGTTGTAATTTTGGCGATGAGTTAAAGGAGTATATAGAAGACATCAATACAAAAAGAAAAAATTTTTATTTTAACATGTTTGTGGCTAATGCTACAGAAGAGTTTGCTGGTTTATTTTACGAAAAAGTATGGATTTGGGGTATAAATGATTCGAGAAAGCCTTTTTTTATAAGCGATGATCCAGTAGTTGTCTATAATCATTATGAGAAAGCCACTCCCTTTTTTAATCCCCATGGATTTGGGGTGTTGGGAGCGGATACATATTTGCCAATTACTTCTACTAGAATTTTATGGCTTGCGTGTCCTGTTAAAAGTAAAGAAATGAAAGATGTATATGAACGTAACGAAACATTGATAAAAGTAAATAGAATTTTCTCTGGGAATATTGATAATTTTAAAGCTATAGAGAATTTTTATAGCGTTATTACTAAAATGCAGCCAATTGATTTCAAGGAAGATAATGTTAATTTTGTAAATAGTCTGCAAGTTATGGGTGCGGAACGATATATAATATCTAGGAATGATGACTTCACTTTTGCTGAAAAAATATTAAAAGAACACCCAGAATATAAACAAGGAAAAAGAATAATAATAAATTAATATATTTTGAGCTGCAAGTATAAAATAACAGGAATTACTATCTTAAAAATAAAGATAGTAATTCCTGTTATTTTATTTGGTAACGTTTTTGTCCCGCAAAGATGCGACACTTATGCGACTTTTTGGGGTTTGGTGTACTTGTATCGGCCTTGCTAATGCTTCAAAATTATATATAGAAGGATGAAACACTGCTCTACAAGCGGGTTTGTACTGTCCTTTTGTTAAAAACAAAAATTCTGCAAAAATCGAATTTTCTCGATTTGAAGAAAATTTAGGTGATGCGATGTCGAAACCACAGGATCCGAAAATTGAAGAGGTTATGGAGTCGCTTAAAAAGAACGCGACAGGTTATGAAGTTACTGAAACAGTAATTGAAAAAGGTCCTGTTGGAGCGCCGAAAGCAAAGCAGCGAAAGAAGCATGTTCGTGGTGATCCGAAGGCTGCTAAAGCATTCTTGGAGCTGCAGGCGAAATTTGATAAAAGTGACGGTGAAGTTCCGCAGGTAAACTGGCTGGAAATAACTCCAGATGAGCGCCTACTGTTAAAATCCTCAAAGGTCTGTGAAATTATGCAGATATCGGATAAGACGCTTAGTGCTTGGGAGAAGAAGGGCGCTCCGAAGGAGAAGCGTGGTTGGTGGGATATTGCAGCGTTGGTAAATTGGCGCGGGCGAGCTGTTGGGATTCAGGGCGGTCCAGGAGCTGAAGCTGACAAACTGGCTGCAGATACTCGGCTGAAACAGGCCAGAGCAGCTATAGCAGAGCAGGAGCTGAGGATAAAAAGCGGGGAACTGATCTCTGTTGTGTTGGTTGAAGAGCGTCTAACGGAAGCGTTTGGTAGTATCAGAACCAGCATGATGGCGATCGCTGATCATGTTATGACTGAAATTTACAGTCAATATCCAGAACTGGCTCCACAGGTTAGGGGGTTGATTGATACCTATGTCAGAGAGGGACTCAAAGAAGTTGCTGATAACGGAAGGTTCTGCGCTCCGGCGACAAGACGACCTGTTAAAAAAACAGGTGGACGCCCTAGAAGAGGTTCTTAAACGGGTATTTCAAAAAATAAAGCCCGATGAGCCGATGACAGTGAGTCAGTGGGCGGCTAAAAATCGCTATATGAGCAGCGAAGAAACCAGCCGGCCAGGGCCGTGGCGAAATGAGATCGTTCCATATTTGGTAGATATCATGGATGCTTTTAACCGCGAAGGTGTCGAAAAAATTATCTTTCTGAAACCGACTCAGGTCGGCGGTACCGAGTGTGGCATTAATATTGTAGGGTCGATAATAGATCAGAGACCTGGACGTATTATTTATGTTCTTCCAGATGATGAAACGTTGAAAGAGTTTTCGGCTGATCGGTTGCAGAAGGTTCTTGAAGGTAACCGGTGTTTCGACGGCAAATATCAGCGCGGCGACAGTAAAGATACGATGCTGCGATTTGCCGGAGGCTTTTGTAAATTTGGCAGTGCCAGGTCGCCAATGGATTTGGCTTCGTGGTCATCGCCTACGGTTATTATGGACGAAATCGATAAATACGTTAAGATCGCCGGTAAAGAAGCCAGCCCTTTGAAGCTGGCGGAAGAACGTGCCAAGAACTGGCCGGGCCGGAGAAAATTGTTTTTCTGGTCAACGCCAACGTTAAAAACGGGACAGATCTATCAGCTGTATGAAGCAGCGGACGTGCGGTATGAATATCAGGTGCCGTGTCCGTTCTGCGGCGAGATGCAGCCGTTGAAATGGGAGCAGGTAAAGTTTGATTCTAAGCAGGAAGCGACCTATGTAGAAGAACATACACATTATGAGTGCGTTCAATGTCATGAGCATATTACTGATAAATACAAGCCTGATATGTTGGTGCAGGGGAAATGGGTACCACTTAACGAGGTAGAAGGAAAGCCGCGCAGTATTGCCTACGGGTTGAACTCGTTGTATTCGCCCTGGGTAACTTTTGGGCAGATGGCAGCTGAATTCATTCGCTCAAAAGATGATCCGCTGCAGCTTAAGAACTTTGTTAATTCTTGGCTGGGCGAACCGTGGGAAAGCAAGTCTGCTGTTATGGATGTGGATATCGTGCTGCAGCATAAGACCGAATGCCCAATGTTCATCGTTCCCAGCTGGGCGCAGCTATTGACCGGCGCCGTGGACGTGCAGAAAGGTCATTTTTACTGGGAGATACATGCATGGGGACCAGGCGTGACAAGTCAGGTTTTAGGCTATGGCAAGGTAACAACGTGGGAAGATATTAATACGGTTATGTCAACGCTTTATCCAGGTGAAGATGGCCGCAGCCAATACCGTGTATGCATCTATGGTATCGATGCAGGATATCGTACTGAAGAAGTTTATGATTACTGTTGGCAACATCAAGGGGTAGCGTTCCCGGTCAAAGGCAGCAGTACCAAGATGGCAGCATATCTTCGTGCAACTAATATCGAACCGAGATCACCGGGAAAAATGCCGTTGCAGTTATGGCTGGTAAACACAGATCAGTATAAAAACGATATCGCCACCAGGATAGGGACTCCGATAGGGCGCGGCTCATGGATGTTAAATGCCGATTGCAGCAGGGAGTTTGCGGAGCATATAACATCAGAGCACCGAATAGTAGACGATAAAGGTCGGGAAAAATGGGAGCCCAAAACCAGCGCTAAGCAGAACCACTGGTGGGATTGCTGCGTGTATGCTTTCGCAGTCGCCGATCTGGTAAACATGCGGGCTTTGCAGGAATGCATCATCGAAGAACCGGCCGATACAGCTGTCGAAGATGAGGAATTAGCTATTCCGGAACCAAGTTTTAAAATTTAGGGGGATTATATGGATATCGAAACTTTGAACCAAAGGCTTGCCGACGTGGACGCCGCTATATCCAACGTTATGAAGGGCGGGCAAATTATTCAAACCAGAAACGGTAAGGTACAGCAAGCCAGCTTGAGCGAGTTGAGGGCCGAGCGTGCTGCGCTGGAGCAGCAGATAGCCGAGTTTAACGCAAGCGGCCGCAGCGAGTATTTTGGAACGCCGCTGACATACTACGGAAGGAGATAGCGTTTTGACTAATAATCAGAGAAATCCTACTTTTTCAGAGCGGATCGATAGTGTCATAGGCTTCTTTTCGCCGCAGTTGGCTTTAAAAAGAAAGGCCTACCGAAATGCACTGCGTGCTACAGAGGCGTATAAGGACGTTCCGCCCTGGCGGAATTCTGCCGGGTGGTATCCGACAGACGGAAGCGCTGAAGCACTGAATTCGCCGAACCGGGATCTGGCTAGAAGAAAAGCACGTCACTTGGAACGGAATTCAGAGATCGTCAACAGTATCTTGAATGCCTTTGAACGCAATGTCGTTGGCAAGGGATTCAACCTGCAGGTCAGGACAGAAGATCAGGACTGGAATAATCTTCTTGAAGAACTTTGGTCCGAATTTAGCCGACCGGGTAACTGTGACGTATCAGGTAAATTTTCACTGAATGAGATCCTCAGAATGATAGTGCGCCGGCGGTTGGTTGATGGCGGTATTTTGGCTATAAAAGTTGTCGATAACGATATGCGGATTCCGTATAAAATTCAGCTGGCAGAGGTGGACGAGCTGGAAGGACCGGCTGCATTACAATCACCGCAGGGAAATGTTATAGTCGGCGGTATCGAAGTGAGCGATTGCGGCAAGCCGCTGTCATATTACTTACGAAAAAATAGCTTTGAAACTTTCGTGCAATTGGAGCCGGAACGTATCGAAGCGAAACGAGTTTATTTCCTGGCTGATCATGGCCGGCCAAGTGAAGTGAGGGAGATGACGCCGCTGGCGAGGACGCTGGATAAGATACACGACTTGGACGAGTTTTTTGAGGCTGCTGTTTTTAAGCAGAAGATCAATGCGGCGATTGCTGTTTGGATCACCACGGCGAAGGACGCCGGGCCGAACGTGGGCAGCTCGCTTGTTGCAACGGGCGGCGACGGCGGCGGTAAAGCTGGTAAGGCTGGGAAGGGCAATCGTATCGTTCCCGGTTCGATCAATAGGCTGAAGCCGGGCGAGGATGTGAAAACGCTTGTGCCAAGCGGCCAGAGCAGCGAGCTTGCTGATTATAATCTGGCCATGCTGCGGCAAATATCGGCCGGGCATGGACTGTCTTACGAGATGGTTAGCCGTGATGTTAGCCAGGTCAATTATTCCAGTGCCCGGCAGAATCTGCTGGAAGATTGGAAGGTCTTTGAGCAGGAGCAGCAGTTCCTGATAGAACACTTCCTGGACTTCGTGTTTGAGGATGTTGTGCTGTCTGCGATTTTATCCGGTAGGATTCCGGCGGATAAAGTACCGCGAGACTTTTACCAAAATACATCCAAATATTTAAAGCATGAATTTATAGGCCAGGGACTGCCGTGGATTGATCCATACAAAGAAGCCCTGGCAAACAAACTCATGTTGGAAACCGGTCAAACGAACCTCAAGGAAATTTTTGCCAAAAAGGGTAAAGATTGGGAAGAGGAACTTGACCAGGCGGCTAATGAAGCAGTAAAAAAATTAGCGGCTGGTATACAGCAGGAAGGAGAGAATAATGCCAAGTAAACTAAATGACGAACATTACCGTAATATGTCGCGTGATGAGCGTATGAATATCCCGCGTTGGCGTAGTGCGGCACTGGGACAGTTTAACGAAGAAAATCGTACTGTGGAGATGTCGTTCGCCAGCGAAACGCCTTGCCTTGACTGGTGGGGGGATAAAGAAATCTTGCGCTGCAATGACGAGGCCATGAATACTGAACGTTTTGCGGCCGGGGTGATGCCGATCTTGTTTAATCATAAGCGGGACGCAGTTGTCGGTAAACCTACCCGTATCTGGACAGAAAGCGGCCGAGCTTACGCTGAAATCCAGTTTGCCCAGACTGAAGAAGCAGAAAAAATCATGGGGCTCGTCAAGGACGGCTTTATTCGCGGAGTGTCCGTGGGGTATCGCGTAAATGAATGGACTCTTATCGAAAAAGGACATAAGTCTGAGGACGGAATCGAAGGTCCGGCTTGGATTGCAAGCCGTTGGGAAGTATTTGAAGCCAGTATAGTGACGGTACCAGCTGATGCTTCTGTGGGAGTGGGGCGGTCATTGCCGTTTCCCGATGATTTTGAAAATATTGTGCCGGAGCGTAGTTCCGGAGAATTAAGAGGGGGAGAAAAAATGCCTGTTAAAGAAAACCAAACTGAAGAAGTCAGAGGTACAGCTACTGTCGTAGCTGCGGCAGTGAATGAAGACGAGATTCGTGCGGCTGCTCAGAAGAAGGAGCGTCAACGCTGTGCAGATATCAACGAATTATGTGATAAGTTCGATATCGAAAGCGAGCAGCGCAGCAAATGGATTAATGATGGGACGAATGTTGAGACAGTTAACCGTGAGCTGCTTGAAGTGATTAGTAAGCGTAATGCTGCTAGAGCATCTGTTAAGCTTGAGATGGGGGTTGCCGAAGAAGATAAGCTGCGTGCAGCATATCGTGATGCTTTAGCTTTGCGCGCAGGTCTTGCGATCGCAAAACCTGCAGACGGTGCCGAGAAAATGCGGGGCATGAGCCAGCGCGATATTGCCCGCGACATCCTGATGCGCGCTGGTGAAAAAGACGTTTTGCAGCTTAACGCTGACGAGCTTTTTGTCCGGGCGATGTCCAGCAGTACATATTCTGATTTGCTGAATGCTACTGTAAGGCTTTCTATGAGTCAGGGTTACGCAGAAGTGGATACTACTTTTGAAGCATGGACTGTTGAAGGTACCTTGAGTGATTTTAAAACTGCTTATCGTTATAAACTGGGTGGGGCTCAAGAGCCGGAACTGATTCCAGAAAATGGGGAATTCACTCGTGCGAAGCTTGATAAGGAAAAAACTGCGGTTCAGCTTGGCACCGACGGTATTGCATGGGACTATACCAGACAATTATTTATCAATGATGATCTGGATATTTTGGCAAAATTCCCGTATCGGTTTGCTGCAGCTTTTAAACGCAAGATCAACCGTTTGGCGTACACTGCTCTCGCAGGCATTACTTACAGTTCTGCCAATGGTAATTTGGCTACTAAAGCAGGTGTGCCAAGTACGGAAACTTTATCCGCAGCACGACAGTTGCTCCGAAAGCAAAAAGATTTTAGCAAGAAATATAGCCTGAATCTGAACGCCAAATATCTGATCATTCCGTCCACTTACGAAACGACAGCGGAACAGCTGTTAAGATCTTTAGCTGATCCTGCCGGTGCTCATTCCGGTGTGGCAAACGTATTCCGTAATTCTTTAGATATCGTTGTAGATACCGCCTTAGATGATATAAATGCAGATGCTTGGTATATTGCTGCTGCGAAAAACCAGGTAGAAGGTATTGAAATCAGTTATCTGAACGGTAATAAAACACCGATTCTGGAATCTAAGGATTCGTTTGATACCTTGGCACGTTCTTTCAGAATGTACCTTGATTTCGGTATTGCTGCTTTGGATTACCGCGGTTTTGTAAAAAATGCAGGGAAATAAGGGGGATTAAATCATGGCAAAAGAAAAAGCTTTTTTCCGCCGTAAGGGCGATAAGATCGATTATAAATGTACAGCAGACGTAGCAGAAGGAGACGTTATTGTTGTCGGTACTGTTTGTGGCGTAGCCGAAGCTGCTGGCATTACTGGACAGCTGATTGCGCTGACGGTAGGCGGTGTATTTTTGTTCGAGACTGACGCCGCTGCTATTGACCAGGGCGCACGCGTCTATCTGAAAGATGACGGAAAGGTTACTGCTACACAAGGCAGCAATACTTATCTGGGGGTTGCTTGGTCTGCAGCTCCGGCTACAGCTGGCGCAACGGTTGATGTTAAAATTAACGCTGGTGCTGACGTGGCTGCAGCTGCTGCAGCATCTGAATAGCAGAAACTTAAAAACTGAATAGGGGTGGATTTTGCCTACCCCTATTTTTTTACACCCTAAAACGTGTGAAAGAGGGGGTTTTTATGGCGAACAATGCGATTAAAGCGATTATGCAAAGGGCATTTTTTATGGGGCCTTTGGCAGAAAAAATCGTTTATAACGATACCGAGATTCCAGCCATTGTAGAAATTGGCGAAGAATTCAACAGAAGTGAAGTGTATTTTAAAGAGTTGGATCGAGCTGTTAAGGTTAGCGATAAAGCCAATTTCACTGTCAGCGATGCTGATGTCCCGAGCCCTAAACCAGGTGACTCAATTGTATACGAAGGACAGCAGTGGAATGTAAATGCTGTGTATCTGAAGGACAGTCTTGCTGGAAATACTACGCTATCGGCATCAAAAGATGAAAGGACTGGTTTGCGATGATGATTGAGATAAATATTCAAAACGGAATATCTAAATATCTGCAATCACTCATCAGCAATTCGCCAGACTTCGTACGTGGTTGCAGTAAAAGTATGGGTTATTTTGTGCAACGTGAGATCAAAAGCGAACTGCGCAAAGGTGGCAGTGATTTTAAGGCTGGTTGGCCAAATCGTATACCATGGAAAGTTCGTAATGATTTACGTGCCGGTGCTCCGAGAAAATGGTATGGGCGGTTAATAAATGCAATCGGATATCAGTATGTATCAGGTGGACTTGTGAAGGTTGGCTGGACGTCAGCGGCATCTGCTAAGTATGGGCGTATTCAGGAAGAGGGGGCGACTTATCCGGTAACGGCTTGGGTTAGAAAGCGTTGGGGTAAAGCTGGCCATCCATTGCGGGGTGATACTACTCACTTAAAGGTACCGGCACGACCGTTTTTTGAGCCGATCATGAACAAACTGGAGCCGAAGCTGCCTGCATATGTGGCAGCAAAAGCTCAGGAGTTTTTAGATAATGGCGGTAGTTTTAGAAAAACATCTGGGAAGGGTCGCAAGTATCAAGTTTTTGGGGGTTAACAGATGGGCAAGCTACAAAAAAATTTAACTGATCTCGCAGTTACTCTAGCTAATCATTTAGGCAAATCGGAGAAGTTACAGGCATTTTGCCAAGAACGTTATCAGAAGTTCCCTAAGATTGCCGTAGGTGATGCGACAGAAGCGTTTTCACCTACAAAGGCAGACACGCCGTATATTTTCTTTTATGCGCTTTGGAAAGAAGAAGGTATTGGAAAAAGGGAGTGTAGTTATCACTGCAATCTTAGTATTGGGATCTCTGTCGATGATCAGGATCCGTTTGAAACAGAGGCAGGGGTAAAGGTCTTTGCTGGTAGTAAAGAGGTGGCTGACTTTGCCATTCTTATACAGAAGGAACTGGACGCTTATAAAGACGGTATGCGGCCAGTAGCAAGTATTAAAGTGATTCAGTTGGGGGCGTTGGATTCTGCAGGTTCTCACTGGGTTACTGATATCGAATGTGAGTGGACTATGGAGCAGACGCTCAGCACATCTTATGAAGAAGAGTTTTAAAAAGGGGGTTATGACATTGTTTAAACTGAATTTACAGCTGCATGCACGCCAGGCTATTGGTGTATATACGACATTGAAAATGGGCTTTGAAACTGAATTTGGCAAGGATCCAGCAGATCTTGCAACTAAGGCAGTACAAATGCCATTCAATACCTGCGGTTTAGCGGCGAGTCAAAATAAAACTGATCCTGCTACTATTCGTGGCCGTCGTGATCCAGTTGAGCCTATTATGGGTAATATTGATGTAAGTGGTGACTTAGCGGTACCAATGGACGCTACAGCATTTGGGTATTGGTGGAAGGCTGCCATGGGCGCACCGATTACTACTGCGGTAGAAGGCAAGGACGGATTTTTCAAGCATGTATTTAAACCAGCTGATGACCAGCCGTCATTAGTCTTGGAAAAGGGTTTTTCAAAAATCAATTCCTACGCAAAATATAATGGCTGCAAGGTATCAAAAATATCTATATCCGCAGGCGGCGATGGCGAGCTGACTGCAACTATCTCGATCATGGGCTGCGATGAAAAAATCAGCACAACAACGATATGCGCTAGCCCGAGTGAGCCGGTCATGAACAGGCTTAATAATTTTATGGCTAATCTGATTCTCGGTGGGAATAAAACCGCTACAGTTACAGCGTTCACAATGGATATTGATTTTGGTTTGGATGGCGATACTTATGCTCTCGGTGGCAAAGGATACCGTACAGCTGTAAATGAGGGACTCATCAATATTTCTGGCAGTATGACTGCTTTTTTTTGCGATAATACTTATCTTGAATTAGCCGAGAATAATACGGAAACCAGTGCTGAGCTGACACTCGAAGTAGGAGAATTACAAATGTCTTTACTGCTGCCTGAGATTAAATTTAGCAGAAATTCGCCGGCTGTAGATGGTCCTTCCGGCATCAAACAGGAACTGCAATACAGCGCATATTATCAGGATAGCGATGAGAATGCTGCTATCGTGGTTACCATGCAAAACAAAGTAGCAAGTTATGAATAAGGAGATGTTGAAAAATGGCTAAAAAAACATTGTTAGAGGTTCGAGGCATGAAATGGTCGGAACATCGTCGATTTGAGAAAGAGACTACACCGCTGACGAAGGACCTAGAAGGATCTGAAAGTGATGCTATCGTTGCGGAATGGATATTTAAAAATATTTATCCGGATGTTAATATTGATGACTTTACGTACGGAGAGGTAATTGCTGTAACTTACAGAACGCTTGGGTTAAGTGGAGAAATTCGGTTGGATGAAATAAAAAACTTAAAGCTATCCTCGCTTGGCAACGGGAGCGTGGAGAATACTGCAGCGATTGCCGAAGAATCTACGAATACAGAAAAATAAAATTGCCCTGTGACGAATGTCAGTATGCTCCACCAAATATTTTGCCTGGCAATAGGCAGGTTTTGGATGTATGGAGTGTTGTACAGCGTTGTATTAAGTATGCATCAACGATGGCAGGAATATATCCTATTGGATTTGATTGGTTAGAGGTCGATTTTTTGACCAAGACTTATGGAATTGAGATGTCGGGGTTACTTCTGTCCAAGCTACAGATAATTGAAAAAGTAGTAATCGAAGCTGCACTGGAGAAAGGGGCCGAATAAGATGTTAGCTGAAACCAAAGTAAAAATATCATTAGTTGATGCTATGAGCCCCGGACTCAATAGGGCCAAAAGATCTATTGATGGAATTGATAGTTCGAGCCGTGCATTGGGGCCGGCATTTGCATCTGCAGCTGGACAGGCGGCGGGATTGGTAACTGCCCTAACTGGTTTGTACGGCTTGGCTGATATGAGTGCAGAACTCATTAAACGTCCTTTTGAATTCGCTAAAGGAATGGAAACAAACAGCTTGGGTATTGCCGGTATTTTACAGTCGATGACTGAACTTAACGGCAAGCAGCTGGAATGGAACCAGGCAATGAATATCTCTCAGGGGATTCTACGCGACTTGAATGATGCGGCGTTGCGAACTGCAGCAACAAGTGAAGATCTAGTTGAAGCGTTTAGAGCTTTGCTGGGACCAGGGCTTGCTGCTGGTATGGATATTGACCAGCTGAAGGAGTTTACAACAGTTGGTGTAAATGCAGTTAAATCTTTAGGGTTGCCACGAAACCAGATTGTGCAGGAACTTCGGGATTTGGTGCAGGGTGGTATTCGTCCGCAATCAAGTACGTTGGCCGTAGCTTTGGGGTTGACTGATGCTGATATTGCCGCTGCTAAAGCCAGCAGTGAGGGGCTTTTTGAGTTTCTGATGAAACGCATGGAAGGTTTCAAAACGGCGGCTCGTGAAACACCAAAGACTATGGCTGGCTTAATGGATCAGATAAGTGAAGGTTATACGCGCAGCGCTGCGACAGGAACAGAAGAAATTTATAACTACTATAAAGAAACTTTGGCGAAGGTCGCAAATCTATTTTTGGATCAGCAGAGTTTTGAGCTCAATCCAAATGCTGTGAGTAGTATGGCTGACTTTAGTAAGCATGTTGTAAATGCTGCGAAAGGGATAGGAGAAGTTGGAGAAGTTGCTGGTAATGTTGCTGTACCGGCAGTCAAAAAATTAGGAACAGGGCTTGCCTTTGTTGCTGACAATATACCTTTAATTGCTGGTGGCATTGCTCTTTGGAAGTTTGGAACAATCGCAACTGATATATACCAGGTGACGGCAAATACTAACGGAGCTTATCAAGCCCAAAGTTTGCTAGGTGGAGCCGTTCAAAGAACATTAGGTTTATACCGATCTGGACAGGCAACCATCATGGAACGGTATCAAGTAGAAATGCAGATGGCAAATCAGGCTGCAAATGCAATGCAGCAGGCTCACAATAGAGTTGCTGCTGCTGCAAGAGATCGACAAATTGTTGAAAATGCTGTAGCCAAGCTTACTACTGATGGTTATAACGGATTGGCAGTAAGAATTCAATCCTTGAATGAACGATATAAATTGATGGGAGCTACAGCAGAACAAGCTGGTAAGATGCAATATCAAGCAGCACAGATGGCAGCTAAAGGGCAACGGGAACTTGCTGTACGGACTATAGAAGCACAGGAAAAACACTTGCTTGCGGCCAGGGCGGCAAAGACTCAGGCAGAACGTTATGTAAGTCTGTACAATAAGGCGATTAGTTTGGGCAGTACACTCGCTGTCTTAGGCGGAACTATTTCTATGGTTTCAGATGAAAGCGATACTATGGCCCAAAGTCTTGGAACTACAGCTTTTCAGGCAGGTATTGCTATAAGTGCAATCGGAACATTGATTGGTCAATTAGGAAAATTGGTTGATGCTTATAACGCAGTAAAAATAGCTGGTGTTGGTGCTGGTTTGCTAACTACGGCTGGTGTTGTTGGCGCAGGCGCGATTGGTATAGGTTTGGGTGTTGGTGCTGCCGCCGTAGGGGTTTATGGTGCAGCAAATGGTTTGTCAGTAAACGATTTCAAGGAAAGGTATACCAGTAATCCTTTAGACAAAGAAATAGCTAAACGTAAAGAAGCTAACAGAAAATTTCTGATTGAACAGGAAGCCTTGAAAAAGCAGGAAGAAATCGATACAAAACAATTAACGCTCAGAGACTTTGGTGGTACTTCGGACAAAGCAAAGAAGGGTAAAACTGGGAAGTCTCAGGCTGAACGTGATGCCGAAAAAGCACTTAAAGAACTGACTAAATATCAAGGGAAAATCGCTGAACTGTCACAGGAAGTAAACCGCAAGATTATTGAACAGACTGGATCATCTTTTGATGTTGCTAATGCTTCGCTTGCTGAAGAAATAGAAAAAATGAATTCTACAATCAGCAAGACTCAGCTTGCCGGTGTGGATCCTGCTGAAATAGCTAAAGTAGAAGGTCAGATTGAAAAGTACAAAGATTTGCAGTCTGCTCAGAATTATCGGGATTATCTGTCAGAAAAACATGGTATGGACATGGATTATTACCAGACACTGGAAGATACCCATTCTATACATATCAGCAAAATTAATGATTTGCGTATTTCTGAACTTGAAGAATATCGAAACAGCCTGCAGCAGCAACTTGAAGATACTGAACTTACTGAAAAAGAAAAGTTGCGTCTTAAACAGGAGTATGCTGCCGCAACAAAAGAGCTTCAGGATGCTCAATCGGCAGATTTAACAGCTTCTTGGCGTACGGCAATGGATGAGATCAAAAACCTGCAATATGACCAATTAGGTACAATGCGGCAAGGGTTAGATGACGTTTTGGGAACTTTTACAAACTTTGGCCAGAATATGTTGACTGAACAGAAATCGCTTTCTGAAATGTCTGACCAGCTTTTTAAAGACTTGGCCAACAGCATTATGAATACGATGATGAAAGTCATTATGCAGGGGTTGGTCATGAACATGGTTACGAGCATGTTCGGTATGGGTGGCGGCAATGTTGATCTTGGCGGGATTCTCTCTCATTCGTCCAATTTTAGTATTGGTGGAACAAAATATTCTGGTAGCTCTTTTATGGGAGGACTTGCTTCTGGCGGTTATGCGCCTGGGGGAATGTATCTTGTTGGCGAAAAAGGTCCAGAGCTTCTTGACTTAAATACACCAGGACGCGTTTATACTGCAGAGCAAACCAGAGCTGCTTTAAATGGCGGTAATGCCGGTATTCAAAACATCGAAGTGAATATCACTAATGAAAGTGGGCAATCAGTACAAGCTGCCAAGGGTAGTGCAACTTTTGACGGAGAACGCCTTGTGCTTGGAATCGTACTGAAGGCAGTACAAAACAATGAAGGCGGATTCCGTGATGTGATGCGCTCAGCTGTCACAACATATTAGGGGGGATAATATGGCATCAAAATATATATTCCCAGCTGGAATTAGAAATCCTGATTATCCGCTGGACGAACAACTGGCTGATCCAACGCTACGGTCAGAATATGAAGATGGATCCCAACAGACACGCCCTAAATTTACACGTATTCGCAAGACTTTTACTGTCGAGTGGAATTCGCTGCCAGATACGGAAAAAGAGATGCTTGTCGACTTTTACTGCAATACTGTAAAAGCTGGTGCTGAAGCTTTTGACTGGACTGATCCGGTATCAGGCAAACTGTACGCTGTACGTTTTGGATCGGCACCGAAGATCAAAGCAAAGATGCTGCATTATTATACGGTGTCTATAACACTGAATGAGGTGTAGGTCATGGCGATTAAATTATCAACATTGGCCAAGCTTGCCAAGAACGAATTATGCAGCGGGACCGCTTTTTTGATTTTGCTGAAGATAGAATTGCCGGGATTGGAAGCTGAAGATAATATTCACGTTGTTGCAAATACTGAGGATATTTACTGGTGCGATCAGTTATATCAGGCATTCCCGTTTCAGATTGGTACAGTCAAAGAGGACGGGTCAGGATCTATACCAAGCGTTGAGCTGAAGGTAGATAATACAACACGTGATATGGAGTATTGGCTAAATCATGGCGGTGGTGGTGTAAATGCCAAGGTAACATTATATGTCGTATTGTCGACAGCTTTGGATAATCCGGTACCAGAGCTGCAGGAAGTTTATTCCGTAACCGATGCTACTGCATCTGAACAGTGGGTAACGTTTTCACTCGGAAACAGCTACCCTTCGCAGGCCAGGCGGCCGTGGGATACCTACAAGAAAAATAATTGTGCTTTTCGGTACAAAGGACCAGAGTGCGCCTGCACGTCTGACCTTGAGGGCTGTAATCATACATTGGCAGATTGCCGGGCCCGCGGGAACAGTAAACGCTTTGGCGGGTTCCCGGGTATAGATCAAGGAGGCTTATATGTCTAAAGAAATTCAATACGCCGACCTGATAGGCGTACCTTTTAAAAACTTAGGTCGCGATGTTAAGTCTGGCCTTGACTGTTATGGTTTGGTTGTTGAGATTTATCGTCGTTGTGGAAAAGAAATCGGTGAGTATTATTCGGACTGTTCAGATAAAGCCAGGATCAATGCGATACTGAGGCGCGAAGTTGCTACTACGAAATGGCGCCGGATTGCAGAAGGAGAAACTTTGCCGGTACCATGCCTGGTTGCTCTGCGATTTAATTCGCCGCCAGGAGTAGTAAATCATACTGGGGTTTATATCGGTAACGGCCGCTTTATCCATACACGTGAAAAAATCGGCTGCTGCGTTGATAGTATTACGTCTATCGCATGGCAGAAGCAGATTGAGGGATTCTATGAATTTGTGGGGTGATCGCCCTTGATTACTATTGTTTTTGTAAAAAATCCGTTTGAACCGGATAAAGACAGGTCAATAAAGCAAGTTGAATGTAGCGGTGAGGTGCTTGAAAGCTATATCGCCGAATATCGCACCCTGCTGCCGGATCAGGAACTGCACATTCAGGTTGATGGTACGATCGTCGAGCATCCAGATCAATGGCTGGTTATGGACGGAGCTTTTATAACCGTTCATCCGGTCGTCGGTAAGGGCGGCAAAAGCATTTTTGGTATTGTAGCCATGGTTGCGTTGACCGTTGTTTCAATGGGTGTTGGTGGCGCTGCGGCTGGTGGTGCGTGGGGTGCATGGGGTGCAGCTGCTACTGCTGTGAATACGGCTTGGGGTTATGCAGCTGCAATGGGAATAATGCTCGTTGGTGGAACATTGATTTCTAAATATCTAATGCCTAAAGTATCTCTTGGTAAATTTAACAATTCTACAGAGGATCCAACGTACAGCTGGAATGGTATTACGACCATGGACGGTCAAGGCAATGCTGTTGCTATAACCTACGGCAAGGTAAAATCTGGTGGACAGAGTATTGCTAAGTTCATAACCAATAATAATAACGATCAGGTATTGAATTGGATGGTTTGTGCCGGTGAAGGACCGCTGACGATCAGCGAAGTCAGGCTCAATGATAATCCAATTGAAAATTATAAGGATGTCACTGTTGATATTCGGCCCGGTACCAACAATCAGGAAATAATAAATAATTTCAACGATGTTATCACACCGCGTGCGCTTGGGTACGAAATTCTGAACAATGAATACCGTACAGATGTTATTCCGGGCAATACTACCGAGGGCATCATAATTGATGTGGAATTTAGCCAAGGCTTGTATCACGCCAATGACGATGGCAATCTAAGTACCGCTTGGGTAGATATTAATGCTGATTATGCGCTTCGTGGTAGTGGTGAATGGAAGCCGTTGGTCACTAGCTATACCATAGTAAAACCTAACCCGGTTAATGCTGAGTTAATTGATAGTTCTGCGGAGCTTGGGAATTGGAAAATCAGAGTGCAGCGGGTGAAATCAGAAACTACAGACAGCGATGGGGATACTATTAAACAAATTTATTGGCGAATTCGTGTCGGGAAGCCAAGTGCTAAAGACGTTTGGATTTTTGCTGGTACGTTCGGTTGGTATTCCGGATTATTTTCACCGGGTGAAACAGGAAGCATCAATGTCGGACCATTTAGGTTTGATAAACAAACAATGCAGGCTAAAGGTGATGGTTACAGCACAACTGCCGAAGTAACCAAGAATGGCCGTGTCAGCGCTGCACAAAGCACTGCTGTTAGGCGTAGTTTTCGTATCGATAATATCCCAGCTGGCGAATATGAAGTTCGTGTAACGGTGATCGGGCGCAGCGCGGCTACCAATAGTACCAGGGATGGTGTGAAGTGCTGGTGGACTACAGTATCAAGCGTTATTTATGACGATTTTATTTATCCAAACAAGGCTCTTATCGGTCTTAAAGCACTGGCCACAAATCAACTTTCTGGGAGTGCGCCGAATTTAACGTTTATCAAAGAACGCGCGACAGTCCTGGTCTATAATCCGTCTGTTGGGTACCAGGAAAAAGAAGCTAATAATCCGGCCTGGGCTGCTTATGACTATTGCCACGGTGCTAGGTTATTAGAAGATCCTCGTACTGGCCAGAACGTTATAGACGTTCGTGGTGTACCTGCAGAGCTGATGATGTATGACCGTTTCGAGGAATGGGCAGAGCACTGCGACAAGATGAATTTAAAAATCAACATTGAGATGGCGACTGTCGGAGAATTTTGGCAGCAGGTAAATACAGACATTGCTCCTGTCGGTCGTGGAAAAATCGTACAATTCGGTACCAGGTTTGGTTGTATTTGGGATCATGTTTCACAGCCGGTGCAGATGTTTACGATGGGGAATATCGTTACCGGAAGTTTTAAACAAACATGGCTCGGAACTAAGGATCGCGCTAATGCTATAGAACTGACTTTCAATAATGCAGCTAAGGATTATGCGCGCGATACTATGACCTGCTACGGCGACAATTACGACGAGCCAGGTATAATCCCTAAAACTACGCAGATACAGATCAATGGAATTACAAGCTGGGATCAGGCATATCGCGAAGCCAAATATCAGCTGAAGTGTAACGAGCTGTTGTTGCAGAGTGTTGAATTTTCGGCTGAGATTGATGCTATTGGCTGTATGGTTGGCGATCAGATACTTGTTGCTCATGATGTGCCGCAGTGGAGCCACAGTGGCCGTATTTACCAAAATAACGGCCTGTATGTTGTGACGTTGGCGATCGATCCGGATACCGTTGATATGACGTTGGACTACCAATTCCAGTATCGCAGCATCAATGACAATCTGCACAGCAGGAAAGTAAGCAGTATTGATGTTGTTGGGCATATGATTTCTGTCACTGTGGAAACTGGTTTTGATGAAACTGATCCACCGCAGGTGCATGATATTTTTGCACTTGGCCCGGTAGAACGTACGTGTAAGCCTTTCATCGTTACAAGCATTTCACGTAATGGAGAGTATCAACGTCAAATTACCGCGCTGGAATATAATGCAGCCATCTTTGAAGAGAATTACGAGATTCCGATGCCGGACTATTCAATGGATACAGATAACGATGCTCAAAATGTCATTAACCTTCAGGCTAGGCAGGTTGCTTATAAAAATAAGCAGGGAACATTATGCTGTAAAATGTTTGTTTCCTGGCAACTTCCTGAAGGAGCTAAGGCAGATTATTTTACCGTCTTGCTTTCTGACAATTACGGCAGTACATGGAAGGTTGCGGCGTCGGTATACGGTATGGAGTGCGAATTAGATACACAGCCTTTCACCGAGTATATGGTCAAGGTTATTACTGTGCTTAAACTCCGGCAGTCTACTGGTACTATCGTTGGCCCGGTAGCTGCTGGCATTGATGAATTGCCGCCAGATGTTACTACTTTAGATCACGAAGAACTTTCAAGCGGTACCCGCCGTTTTTGGTGGACGTTTGAGTATCCGAACCCGAATGATATTGCTGGCTTTAAAATTAAGTATATTCAGGGTAATAGCTTAAATTGGAATGCTGCCTACGAATTGCACAGTGGTTTTATTACTCTGCAGCCTTTTGAAACGCAAGCGCTGCGCCAAGGCGTACATACAGTGATGATAAAAGCTGTAGATAACGCTGGGCAGGAAAGCCAGGGTATGTCTTACTGTGTTTTGAATTTGGGAGATCCGCTTGAAGATAACGTGCTTTACAAAGAGGACTTTGCGTCTGATCAATGGCGCAAGGTCGTTACTAATGGCGTTATTTTGGATGATGGATATATCCATGCTCCGCAATCGTCTTATTTCTGGGGCTATCCTGAATGTGAGTTTTGGGTACAGCCTGATTGGGCTTTTTGGCGTGAGCAGTATAATGCGTTTTATCTTAATGCACAGCTTGTTGTGCCGGCTTCCGGACAATTTTGGCTACGTTATGATATCAGCGGACCTGCAGCCATTGAATACAGGATTACCGGCAAAAATAATTTTTGGGATTCTCCGGATGCTCCGTTTTGGGATGAGGAAGATTGGGCTTTTTGGCCAGATGAAACCGTATTATTTAAGCCGTACACTTGTAAGGTTCAGGTAAAAGCTGGTGATGTAATTCAGATCCGCGTGCTTGCTCCGTCGAATACAACTGAAGAATCTGTATTGCGTTCGTTGGTCATGATCGTGGATGTACCGGATAGGGAAGAACATTTTGAAAATTTGGAAGTGCCGATCGAAGGTATTTCTCTTGAGATCAAAACGCCGCACTACTATACAACAGCGGTCAGGATTGATGCGGTGCAAGATTATTCCGGCAGCGTAACTATTGCGAGGGCGGCGGTCATCAGTCGTAATCCTTGTAGGATTAAGCTGTTGGATATAAATAATAACCCTGTTGCAGGAAACGTTGATGTGACCTGGCAGGGATTCGTGAAGGAGGTTTTATGATGGCTGAATCAGCCTTAAAAATTCCGAAGTTTAAAATTATGGGGGATGCCCTTAAGGTTTATAACAAGGTAAATGGTGTTGCGCAAGAAGGTGCAACTACACAGGCTGCGATGATGGATTTTTTACAAAACAACAACGATATTCTGCGATGCTTCGTTGAAATGCTGTGGCAGGAGCAGAAGCCTGTGGTAGTCGGACAATTGGTTTGGTCGCCATCGCTGCCGAATGGGGTCATAGCAAAGGTTACTCAGGAGGGGACACTCGGTGCCGATGAACCTATATGGCCATCAATAGTTGGTAGCACTGTTGAAAGCGGGAGTGCGGTATTGAAGATTGTGCTTTGGGCACCGGAGACGCTGCCGGCCGATGGTGGTACTGCTGCTTTAGCTAATAATGCAGAAAAATTAGGCGGACAGTTACCAGCATATTATGCTACGGCTACACAGCTTGCGGCAAAAGCTGCGTTATTAAGCCCGGATTTTACGGGTGTACCAACGGCGCCGACTGCGGCTGCTGGCACTAATACCAATCAACTTGCCACGTGTGAATTTGTAATGAAGGCAATATCAGCAATCAGCTCTCAAGGTAAGATTGTTTCTTATAGTCTAGCGCAAAATGGTTACTGTAAATGGGATATCGGCTTAATTCTACAGTGGGGAAAAATCTCAAACAATAAAGCCATTTTTCCACTGATATTCAATATTTTTGTTAGTTCAGCATTGTTGCTTAATCGTGGTCCAGGAACCGGTACTTGGTATGGCGATAGCTCCAATACAACATTGACTGGAATATCTTGTGTAACTCCAGACTACGTTTTAAATGGGACTTACATTGCAATAGGAGCATAACAACAGTGGGGATTTACGCTTTTCGAGCCAGCTACTTACAAGAATGTTAATTTCACTTTGCCGCTTGCAGTAAACGGTACCTTCTGTGCTTTTTCTACAGGATATGACGTAAAAGGATCAACATTTTTATGGCATTCAATGAGCCACTTTAATAATATCAATGTTGGGGTTACAGGTTTCGTTTTTGATTCTCGATATACTTTCACTGGCTTAGGATACCTTGCCATTTGCTGGTAGAAACAGTGGGGA